>Ga0070727_10000343_pt1 | contig 59297 bp, 55 predicted proteins | sample tdAd472_FD_66722 | JGI IMG/M metagenome (GOLD analysis project Ga0070727, IMG submission 66722) | Marine sediment microbial communities from the Atlantic coast under amendment with organic carbon and nitrate - tdAd47.2 | ecosystem: Environmental > Aquatic > Marine > Coastal > Sediment | place... | reverse complement strand
CAGGTCAGCTGCATGGTTGACGTTCTCGAATACATAGCTTGTGGTTTGGTGGATCGGCATATTGCGTGACCCGGTAACGGGATCCGGTTTTGCGCCGGCGTGAATGGCAAGGGTTTCGGGTCCGTATTTGTATGTTTTGGTCATGTCCTATCTCCTTACCACCGGGCGTTTCGAGGATATGACGCCCGTATTGACGCCCGCCCAGGAGAGTTCGGAGAACAACCGCCCATATTCGATCTTTGGGCACCGGTCCATCACCACCGTGAAACCGGCCTTTTCGGCTTTCTCGGCGGCGTCTTCGTTGACTACACCCAGTTGCATCCAAACGAACTTGATGTCCTTTTCGTCTTTCAAGCGAATGGCTTCGTCAACGATTGGCCCTACTTTTTCTGATGCTTGAAAAATGTCGACCATATCGACGGGTCCTGGAATATCGGCGAGGCTCGCATAGGTCATTTGTCCGAGAATTTCAGAGCCTGCGCTTCCTGGGTTGACGGGGATGACCCGGTATCCTTTCCCTAGAAGATATTTCATGGCGAAGTTGCTAGGGCGCACCCACTTGGCCGATGCACCCACCATGGCGATGGTTTTCGTTTCTTCCAAGATTTTGCGGATAAACGCATTGTCGTAGTCGAAAGTCGGTTTTGTCGTCATGTTGCAAGGCCCTCACAGTCCATTGCCCCGTATTGTGACGAAACCATGCTTGAAAGAAAAGGAAGGGTTTTGGGCTAAATGCGCCAAAATCTAAATTCGACAAGGGCTTAAATCACTTTCGTCCTTTAAAAAACGGTTACAAGCGGGTTATGGTTAAATGACAGGGACATGCTTTTGGGGAGAAGTAATAACGGCTAAATGCCGGATCAGGGGCTCCGAGACATTTCCTGTCATATTTTTTCGGACATGTTGAGAATTCAGGGGCTCTAAAATGTCTAATAACAATACGCCGACAAACCAAAAGAAAAACACAGATCAGGAAAATCCAGACGGCTCCAAAAGCAAGGTTGTCGACCGGGTGTTCATGGGGAACCTCAAGGTTCCCGTAAAAATCTCTCTATTAATCGGGCTCGGCGTTATCGCCATTGCCATTTCCACCGGCATCTCATTGTTCGGGCTGAACAATTTGGATGGATCGATGGAAACGCTTGCGCGCGCCGATGCCATCAAAATCAACGTGGCCGAACTCGATACCGGCGGCCTGCAGCTCCGGCGGCATGAAAAGGACTTTCTGCTTCGCAAGGACAAAAAGTTCATAGACCGCTATGTCGCTGATCTAGAAAAGACAAAGAGCGTCCTTGATTCATTGAAGGCGCTGGTTGCCGGGAATGAAATTAGCCAAAGCCTGGATACCATAGGCTCTGTCCTGGATCAGCATAGCGCGCAATTTCAAAAAGTTGCCAAAACAGAAGAAGAGCTTGGACTGTCCGCCCTAAAGGGCCTGCAAGGAAAGCTGAACAGCGCGGTTACGACCGTTGAAATGCAGTTGGGGTGGACATCGGAAGAGAAGCTGAAGGTTCTCATGTTGACCATGCGAAAGCATGAAAAAGATTTCGTCATGACCGGCAATGCCAAGTATCTGCGCAGCGTTGAACAAGCCCGCAAACAGTTTGATGGTGTCCTCAATTCGGCGGAGATTGCCGGAAAGGAGAATGTCCAAAAGCTTATGGGTGCCTATATGGATGCGTTGGACGCATATGGGAAGGTTCTTATTCAGCAAAACGCTCAAGTCAAAATGCTGTCGACCATTTATTCCAAAATGGCGCCGGAAATGGAAAAAGTCCGGGCCTATGCGGAGGAAATTGGCAAGGCTGCTGAGCTGAAGGCGGAAAAGGTCAAAACAAACGTCACCACCTCGTTGATTTTGGCAGGCGTGGTGATCGTCGTTGCTTTCCTGGTGTTGGGTATCTTAATCATGCGGAGCCTGACAGTGCCGGTCGGTTTGATCACCCATGTGATGAAACGCCTGGCTGAAGGGCATAAGGATATCGATGTTCCGGCCACCGAAAACAAAGATGAAATCGGTGAAATGGCGCGGGCGATGAACGTGCTGAAGAGAACGGCGTCGGAAGCCATGGGCGCCAAGGCGGCCCTCGACAACGCATCCGCCAGCGTTGCGATTATCGGAACGGATAACAAGGTTCGCTATATCAACAGCGCTTGTGAACATCTTTTGAACCGTAACGAAGCGGCGATCCGTAGTGAAAACCCATCATTTAGCGTGGCCAATCTTGTTGGTGCAGATATTGCGATGCTGAATGGCACGTTCGCCGCCTTGGGCTCGTTGAGCGCACCGAGAAAAGAGCAGGTGGAAACCGGCGGGCGAACACTCGCCTTTGAAGCCAATCCTGTGATTACGCCACTGGGTGATCGCATCGGGGTTGCCTTGGAACTGGAAGACCTGACGGATCAGTTGGCGATCGAAGACGAGGTTGCTGGGCTGGTCGATAGTGCGGTCAACGGCGATTTCACCAAGCGGGTCAAGACCGAAGGCAAGAGCGGGTTTATGCTGAAGCTGAGCGAAGGCATGAACAAAGTCTTAGGATCGGTCAGCGCCGGTGTGGATGAAACCGTTGCGGTCATCGCCGGACTTGCTCAGGGCGATCTGACCAAGCGGATGACCGGGACCTACAGCGGCAGTTTTGCCCGGTTGAAGCAAGACTCCAACGGCATGGCTGAAAAGCTTTCCGATATCGTCGGAACCATTGTCGAAGCAGCGGATGCCGTGAAGAACTCCGCTACCGAAATCGCCTCCGGCAGTTCCGATTTGGCGGCGCGAACCGAAAGCCAGGCGTCGAGCCTAGAAGAGGTTGCAGCTTCCATGGAAGAATTGACTGCCACCGTTCGGCAAAATGCCGACAACGCTAAGGAAGCTAACCAACTGGCGGGGTCGGCGCGTGATACGGCCCAAAAAGGCGGGCAGGTGGTGCAAAACGCTGTGACGGCCATGGAAGGCATTGAATCGTCGTCGAATCAGATTACCGACATCGTTGGAATGATCGATGAGATTGCTTTCCAGACCAATCTTCTGGCGCTCAATGCCGCCGTCGAGGCTGCACGGGCAGGGGAGGCCGGTAAGGGCTTCGCCGTTGTTGCCCAAGAAGTGCGTTCGCTGGCACAGCGTTCCAGTGACGCCTCCAAGGAAATCAGTGAACTGATCTCGAACAGTAGCCACCAAGTTCAGGATGGCGTCAAGCTAGTGAAGAACGCCGGATCGACTTTGGAAGAGATCGTCAGTTCCATCGTCAAGGTGGCGGAGATCGTTACCGAAATCACCTCTGCCAGCACCGAACAGGCGGCGGGACTGGATGAGGTCAATCAGGCGGTTTCGGCAATGGACGAAATGACTCAGCAAAATGCCGCCTTGGTCGAAGAAACCAATGCCGCGGCAACCTCCATGGATACTAATGCCGATGATTTGGTCTCGACCCTCGATTTCTTCCAACGGGGGAGTGGAGCGGCCAAGCCTAAGATGGAGAAACCTAAGGCAAGGCCAACGCCTTCCGGACCCAAACCCGCCATGACGCAAAAGCCCGCTCCTCAAATGAAGCGACCGGTTCCAAAGGCTCCGCCTAAAGAGCCGGAAGTCGTGGCGGAGGATTTTGAAAGTGATGACGACTGGCAGGAATTTTGAAGGGTAGATAAAAGGGAAAGGGCCGCTTCATCGGAGCGGCCCTTTTTTTACTTAATGGCGTATCTCTACTTGCCCTTCCATTCGGGCATCGGCTGCTTGGCGATAAAGGCGTCGACGCCGGCCTGGGCGTCTTCGGTCACCATGTTGCAAGCCATGGTTTCAGCGGCCATTTCATAGGCGCCGGTCATGCCTTCTTCTAGCTGCTTGTAAAAAAGCCGTTTGCCGAAGGCGACCGAAATGGCCGGTTTTGAGGCGATGTTCTTTGCCATGGCGTCAACTTCCGCATCCAGCATCTCGGCGGGCACGGCCTTGTTAATCAGTCCTTGTTGGGCGGCAGCCGTTGCATCGATAAACTCACCGGTTACCAGCATTTCAAAGGCTTTCTTACGGCTCAGGTTGCGTGACACGGAAACCATCGGGGTCGAACAGAAAAGCCCGACATTGATGCCCGAAGTGGCGAAGGTCGCGTTTTCCGAGGCGATGGCGAGGTCGCAGGCCCCGACCAGCTGACATCCTGCGGCGGTCGCGATGCCGTGCACCTTGGCGATGACCGGTTGGGGGATGCGGGCAACGCTCAGCATCATCTTTGAGCATTTTTCAAATAGCGCCTTTTGGTCTTCTTTCGACGGGGTCGAGCGCATTTCCTTCAAGTCGTGCCCAGCACAAAAGGCTTTGCCGTTGGCCGCCAAAACGACGACGCGGACCGAGGTGTCGTTTTCAAGTTTGTCCAACTCCGCTTGCAAGGCGTCTAACAATGCGTGGGATAAGGCATTGAACTTGCCTGGCCGGTTTAAGGTTAGAGTCGCAATGCCGTCGGCGTCGTTGCGTAGTAATAGGGGTTCGGTCTGGTCGGTCATTTTTTGTAACGCTCCCATAGTATGGCGAAGGGATATTTCCAATATAGGAAGGAGCCCCCGAATATGCCAATTGCTCTTATTGACGTTTACGTAAACGTAAATTACCTTAAGGGGGAGTGGCGATCAATGGCCCTTTTTTAAGAAAAATCTAATTCAGGAAGGCAGGGAATGACCCCCAAGGTTACGGTCGACGAATTTAACGAGATAATGCATCGAGGGTTGCCTGCAGCGAAAAACGTCGGAACCCAATGTTTTGAGATCGGCTACGGAACGGCCAAGTTGCGGTTGCCGTTTGACGATACACACCTACGGCCTGGCGGCACGATTTCCGGCCCTGCGATGATGGGGTTGGCCGATGCCACTATGTATGCGGTGGTGCTCTCGATGATCGGTCCGGTGGAGTTGGCCGTGACGACTAATTTCAATATCAACTTTTTGCGTAAGCCGCCGCAGGCCGACATCATTGCCGAAGGTGAAATCATTAAACTGGGCAAGCGCTTGGCCGTATTAGAGGTCACTCTGTTTACCGCTGATATCGAGCACGACCCCATCGCCCATGCGACGGGAACCTATTCGATCCCGCCAAGGTAGGTTAGCGCTTTAGGCGCAATAACAAATCGTCCAGATAGTGCGCAACCAGCTTCTCTCCACTGGATTTTAGGATTTTCAGGCGGCCTGAATTCTCCATCAAGAGGATGCCTGAAACATGGCAAAGCGTCGCTAATGCTTCCTCCCGGCGGATAGCTTTGTCGCTAGGGTTCAATTCTCCAATTGCTTCATCAATGACGATGGCCAAAGCCTCCAGTCGCGCGTTGAGGCTTTTGTTGAGTTCTGGCGTCAGTCCACGGGGCCTTGCCCCTTGAAAAAGATAGAAGCTTAAATCGAATTCCTGCGGTGCTTTTTTGTAAAACCCATAGGCTGCTTCAACCGCTTTGCGGACTTTATCTTCCGGTTTTTCCGCTTTGTCCCTCGCGTTGCGCATTGCCTGCACCATGCGTTCCAGCACGTCGGTGAGCATGGCCGCGTAAATCTCTTCTTTGCTCTCGAAGTAAAAATAGATGGCGCCAGGGGTGTAGCCGCAGGCTTTGGCAATCCCTCTTATCGATGCGCCCTCCAGCCCTTTCTCTGCAAAAACCTCTTTTGCGGCGGTAAGAATGCGGTCGCGGTTGAAGGCTTTTTGAGCCTGTTTACGTTCGTGCGGACTGACCATAAAGAATTCTGTTCGATATCCAGGAGTGAAGCCTCGACAGGTTATATCTTGACTCATTGTGCTTGGCAAAATAAACAGTAAAAGAAATATTGAACACTGTTTAAATTTATGGTCTGGATAGGAGTTGAGCCATGCCGAAGGTTCTTTATGAAAAGAAAGACAAGATTGCTTACGTCACTTTGAACGATCCGGAAAATATGAACGCGATCGATCTGGAGATGCATGAGCAACTTTGGGACACATGGCGTGATTTTCGTGATGACGACTCTGTTGAAGTCGCCATCCTAACCGGTGCGGGTGATGAAGCCTTCTGTGCTGGGGCTAACTTGAAGACGCACTTCCCCAAATGGGTGGCCGAAGCCGACGCTATGTTGCCGCGCAACAAGATCAAAGACGGACTGGGCGGCATTACCCGCGGTCTGCATCGCATCTACAAACCGATCATTGGCGCGATCAATGGTTGGGCTTTGGCTGGTGGTCTGGAAAATGCCCTGGCCTGCGATATTCGGGTTGCGTCGGAGAACGCCAAATTCGGCTCGTTCGAGGTGCGCCGAGGCTTTCACCACGGTGATGGCGGGATCGTCCGGTTAGTCAATATCTGTGGCGCAGCCATCGCGCTGGAAATGAACCTGACCGGCGAGCCCATAGATGCCCAACGGGCGCTTCAGTGCAACATGGTCGCAAAGGTGGTGCCTCATGAAACCCTGATGGAAGAAGCGGAAAAGGTTGCAAAACAGATATTGCGCAACGATGCCTGGGCCGTGCGTTCCGCCAAAGAGACGATCCTTAATGTCATCGGCCGTCCGTTGGACGATCAGTTGGCCTATGAGGCGTTTACCGGCTACACGGGTGCGGCCAATCCACCGGTCAAAAGTCTGCTCAGCGAGTTCTACGGAAAAACCGACAAGGGGCGGGCTGGGAAGCACCAAACGGACTTGTGATGTTTTCTTGAGGCGGACTCTGTTAAACGAACCCGTTGCCATTGCGAAAAACAGCGGCGTTCTCGGCGAAGTCTCGCCCGGCGGCCCGGACCTCGTCGGGATGCCCCCGCAGGGTTTCGCAGTAGGTTTCGTCCCAATCCGAAATGTGATCGACCAGCCAGGCCCGGCAGAGGTTCATTTCGTCTTTATTCAGCGGTTGGGCGTTGTCGGAGAAATAGCGGTTTCTTAATTTTAGCAGACCTTCGATAATTCGTCGGTGTTCGGCTTTATGTTCTTCTAGATTGGCGACGCTGCAGGCGTTCATCAATGCTTCTTCGCGGGCGAAATGATAGGAGGAGTACTCAATGATCATATTGAGAAAACTACCGATGATCCCTACGTCTTCACCCGCCAGGGTCGCGTCTTCCAGATCGGTGAAGAGATCGAACAGAATTCGGTGATCGTTATCGACCAAAGGAATATCGAACTTCAGTTCGCTTGCGGTCGTGGTTACCCAGGTTTGCGCCATAATCCACCCTAATTCGCTGCCGTATTCAGGCATGTTTTCAATAGCTTACGCCTTCTTCCCAAAAATCAAAAGAGTATGGCTGAGGTATTTTAATACCGTTTATGTAAGTGGCGGAAAATAAAGCGTTTTTCCGCGTTGACAACGCCTTTGTGTATGGGCATACTCCGCCGCCTCGCAGCAGGGCGTCGCTTGGCCGTTCGCCTGGGCTTGCGAAATGATTTTTTTACGTTTCCAGAAAAACGGATCGTTCGATGAAAAGTTACTCGGCAAAGCCGGCCGAAGTCGAAAAGAAGTGGTTCGTGATTGACGCGGAAGGCCTGGTTCTTGGTCGTCTCGCTTCGGTCATCGCCATGCGTCTTCGCGGCAAACACAAGCCCATCTTTACGCCGCATATCGATTGCGGCGACAACATTATCGTTATCAATGCGGAAAAGGTGAAACTCACCGGCCGCAAGCTGAACGATAAGAAATATTACTGGCACACCGGTTTCCCCGGAGGCATCAAAGACCGCTCCGCCGGTCAGATCCTGTCGGGCGCCCACCCTGAGCGGGTTGTGATGAAGGCCGTTGAGCGCATGCTGCCGAAAGGCATCCTGGGTCGTCAGCAGCTGAAGAAACTGCACGTTTATGCCGGCACCGAGCACAAACACGAAGCTCAGCAGCCGGAAGTTCTGGACGTCGCCGCCATGAACTCGAAGAACAAGAGGAGCGCCTAAGGATGGCTGAAGAGAAGAAGGGTCTTGAAGACCTGAAGGACCTCACCGAGGGCGCTGCCGGCGGTGAAGCCGTTATTGCGGACGAGGCCATCGCCGCCGAACCGCAAATCGACGAACATGGCCGTTCCTATGCGACCGGCAAGCGGAAAGACGCGGTGGCCCGCGTGTGGATCAAGCCGGGTTCCGGCAAGATCACTGTTAACGGTCGTGAAGTGGTGACCTACTTTGCCCGTCCGGTGCTGCGCATGCTGATCAACCAGCCGTTCCAGGTTGTCGAGCGCGTCGACCAGTACGACGTGATCGCCACCGTCAAAGGCGGCGGACTTTCCGGTCAGGCCGGTGCTGTCCGTCACGGGATTTCGAAAGCCTTGACCCTCTACGAACCGGGCCTGCGTCCGGCGCTTAAGCGGGGCGGCTTCCTGACCCGCGACAGCCGTGTGGTCGAGCGTAAGAAATACGGTAAAGCAAAAGCCCGCCGGAGCTTCCAGTTCTCCAAGCGTTAAGCTTTTCGCTTACTCACAAATACGAAAAAAACCCGCTACCGATTGGTGGCGGGTTTTTTGCTCGTATGTCCGGTCGCTTATTCCGCCGGTACGGTCGGCATCTTCATGCCCGCGACATCCTGCATCATGCGGATGACCTGGGTGCTGTAGCCATATTCGTTATCGTACCAGACGTAGAGCACCAAGCGGTCGCCGTCGACGATGGTGGCTTGGCTGTCGACCACGCCGGCGTGGGTCGAGCCGACCATGTCGGTCGAGACCAGTTCGGTCGAGGCTGTGTAGTCAATCTGGTCCTGCATGGGCGAGTTCAGCGACATGTTGCGCAGGTACTCGTTCACCTCGTCTTTGGAGGTTTCACGGCCCAAGTTGAGGTTCATGATCGCCATGGAAACGTTGGGCGTGGGGACGCGCACGGCGTTCCCGGTCAGTTTTCCCTTGAGTTCCGGCAAGCACTTGGCGACGGCGCTGGCGGCCCCCGTGCTGGTCAGCACCATGTTCAACGGTGCGCTACGGCCCCGACGGTCACCTTTATGGTAGTTGTCGATCAGGTTCTGGTCGTTGGTGTAGGAGTGGATGGTTTCCACGTGGCCGTTGTTGATGCCGAACCCGTCGTTGATCGCTTTGAGTACAGGCGTAATGGCGTTGGTCGTGCAGGAAGCGGCGCTGAGCAGAGTGTCGTCCGCCGTAATGTCGCCGTGGTTGACGCCATAGACGATGTTTTTGACGTTGCCTTTGCCGGGTGCGGTGAGGATCACCTTGGAGGCGCCGGGGCATTGGGTGTGCTGGCCCAGGCCTTCTTCGTCACGCCACATGCCGGTGTTGTCGATCACCAAGGCGTTTTTGATGCCGTACTCGGTGTAGTCCACCTCGGCTGGTGAATTGGCGTAGATGACCTTGATGTAGACGCCGTTGGCGATGATGGCGTTTTCTTCCTCATCGACTTTGATGGAGCCGTTGAAAGCACCGTGGATGGAATCGCGACGCAGCAGGCTGGCGCGTTTTCTTAAATCACCGGCTTTGCCGCCGCGCACGACGATGGCGCGCAGCCGCATTTTGTTGCCGTCGCCGACCCGTTCGATCAGCATGCGGGCCAGCAGACGACCGATCCGGCCGAAGCCGTAAAGCACGATGTCCTGCGGTTCCGCTAACACGCGGCCCTTACCGGTATTGATGCTGGCCAGTTCGGTATTCAGGAAGGCTTTCGGGTCGCCGCCGTTCTGCATGTACTGATGGCAGAGCTTGCCTAGATCGACGCGGGCGGGCGCCAAGTCCATACCGACCATGGCCTGCATCAACTCCAGGCTTTTGCTGATGTCGAGTTCCTCGCCGACCATTTGAAGGGCGTAGCGGTGGGCTTTGATGATGTCGATGGTCGAGTGGTTCAGAATGCGGCGTCCGAAGACCCGGACGGTCACGCCGTTTTCCCGGTAAAGCTGCCCCATCAGCGGGATCATCTGTTCGGCCGAACTTTGCTGCACTTTCCACTTTGCGAAGTGCTCGGCGCTCGATTTCATCATGCCCAAATTTCCTTAAGATCGAAGTAAGCCCAAGACCCGATACCGTTTCCCATGGCGAAGGAGTGCACATCTATATGGATGGCTAAAACCTACACAAACAGGTGGCTCAGGAAGTCGTGCGGAAATTAGCCAAAATGAACCGAAATGAAAACCTCGAATAGCGCCAAAACCGGCTAAAAACCGACTCAAGCGGTACCTTTTTGCCTGATCAACGGGAAAAATGTGTGTAAATCGTTCGGCTATCGAACAACATAGACGTCAAGAGGGAAGGGCAGGGAAAGTCTATCCGGCTTCGCGATGGCCGTCCTGTCGTGCTTTCACGATGATCCGTTTTGCTATTTCTAGGGCAATCTCTTGAGTTGGCCGACGTTCGGCCTGTGCTTGCTTGAAAATCCGGCTCAAGGTGTTCGGTATTTCCCGGACTTTCCGTTGAATGGCGTCCTCTTTCTCCCGCAATCCTTCCATTGCAACATCAATGACACCGCCTGCGTTGATGACGAAGTCGGGGGCGTAAAGAATGTTGCGATCCATGAGGCGTCTACCATCCGCCAAGGTTGACAATTGGTTGTTCGCCGAGCCGGCGACCACCGGAGCAGCGATTTGGGGAATGGTTGTTTCGTTGAGGCTGCCGCCCATAGCGCAGGGGCTAAAGACATCGGCGGCGACTTCATGAATATGTTCGGAACCGATAATTTCGCCGTCGAACCGCAGTGCGGCTTCGGTTGCCCGTCCGGCATCGATATCGGCGACTTTCAAATGAGCGCCCTCGGCATGAAGATATTCTGCCGTTTTCATCCCCACATGTCCCAATCCCTGGATGGCAACCGTTCGATTGCTCAGGTCGTCGGACCCGAGACAGTGTTTGAGGGCGGCTTTGATCCCGAGAAATACGCCTTTTGCTGTGGCCGGGTGGGGCGCTCCGTCGGCTTGCGGAAACCCTCGTGCATAGCGGCTGTATTGGCGGATAAAGGCCATGTCTTCAATGCCGGTTCCGACATCTTCGGCGGTGAAATAACGACCTTCCAGATAGTCGAGAAATCCACCGTAAGCCTTGAGAAGTTCCAGCGTTTTGTCGGTACGGGGATCGCCAATGATAACCGCCTTGCCACCGCCAAACGGCAGACCGGCGATGGCGTTTTTGTAGGTCATGGCTTCGGCAAGGCGTTTTACGTCGGCAAGCGCCTCTTCAAAAGAGGTGTAGGGGTAAAACCGGGTTCCCCCTAAAGCGGGTCCCAACGTGGTGTCGTGGATTGCGATAATTGCTGTGAGGCCCGCCACCGGGTCATCACACCGGACGATCCGTTCAAAGCTTTTATCACTGATGTCCTTATACAAATTCATCGAATTTGCCTCGGCCATCACTTCCGTGTCCTCTCAATAGATATGGTTGGCGGATGGCCTTAAATCAAGCCATCGACAAGGCTTTTCAAACTCCCTATCTATAAGAGATATATCGTTTTTTCGTTCACGACCCTGTGATGGGAAAACCAATGAAACAGCCCTCGTTTGCCGGTCTGCGTACTTTTCTTCAACTGCCTGCCGAGTTGCCCGGCGGAGCGCCTCCCGACGTCACCATCGTCGGCGCGCCGTTTGACCTGGGAACGACCAACCGTCCCGGAGCGCGGTTTGGCCCGTCAGCCCTGAGAGATGCCTCTATCCTGTTCGTCGAAGACACGCACATGGATTTCCGGGTGGACCCGACGAAGGTGCTGTCCATGGTCGACCGGGGGGATTTGAAAGTCGCCAACGGTTATTTGGAAGAAACCATGGGGCTTTTTGAAGAGCAACTTAAAGCTTTGAATGGACAGGTCGTCGTTTTGGGCGGCGATCATCTGGTGACACTGCCGACGCTTCGTGCCTTGCGCTCCAGAGTGGAGGGCCCGCTTTCACTGGTCCATTTCGACGCTCATATGGATACCTGGGAGACCAATTTTGGCACGCCGCTCGGCCACGGCACACCGTTCCGCTATGCTGCGGAAGAGGGGTTGATCGATCCTACTCACAGCCTGCAGATCGGTATTCGTGCGCCGGTCGATAATGCGACCCACAACTGGACGTTGGAGCAGGGATTTCATGTGGTTTCCGCAGAAGAAGTGCACGTTGACGGCCCTGAACAGATAGCCGACAAAATACGTCAGACCGTGGGAGAGCGACCGGCTTATTTAACTTTTGACGTGGATGGGATCGACCCTTCGCAAGCGCCCGGAACCGGGACGCCCGAAGTTGGCGGACTGTTTACCTGGCAGGTGATGGCGATATTGAAACGCCTTGGCGAAATCGACTGGCGGGGGATGGACCTTGTGGAGGTCGCCCCCGCCTACGATCATGCCCAAATCACCAGTTTGGCCGGAGCCACGATCATCTGGACTTATCTTTGCCTGCTTGCTGCAAAGGCTAAATAACGAAATAACGGGTTAAGCCCCGCAGCACTTCTTGAATTTCTTGCCGGATCCACAAGGGCAGGGATCGTTGCGCCCGACCTTCTCGACGCGGCGTTGTTCGCCTTTCGGGTTCATCTGGCAATCGGCGAAAACCCAACGGCCGTCTTCGCGCTTAAAGAAAGAGAGCTCATGGTGAACCACGGCGCCCGCGCCGGGTTCTTTGTATCGTGCGACAAATTCGACGGAGCCCGTTTCATCTTTTTCTCCGCCCTTTTCGGTCTTACGGATTTCAAGACCGATCCAGTTGGTGTTGGCGGCGCTTTCTTCAAACTCGGCAACGTCGAAGTCGGCTTGCTGCTCGGTGGAAAGCGTATCCTTGAGGTACTGTCCTTTGATCAAGGTGTGGGCGGTGTAGCGGGACCGCATCAAGGCTTCTGCAGTCGGGGCTTCTTTTCCATCGATATAGGGCTGGCAGCAGGTTTCCAGAGACTGGCCGGAGCCGCAAGGGCAAGAGGTCATGGTCAAGGCGTCCTTAATGTAAATCGATTGCGCCCTAAATAACCGTCCTGACACGGTTGCGTCCATCGCTTTTTGCCGCATAAACGCCCTGGTCGGCCCGATTGAGGAAATCGACGAAAGTAAACGGCGCGTCCGCTGTCATGGTTGCCGTCCCGAAACTTCCGGTAAAATGGATTTCAATGTTTGAATCGGGAGCGTGAACGCCTCGCTCTTCGATGGCGTTGCGTAGTTTTTCCGCCAATTCCTCAGCGCCTTTACGGCTGGTTTCAGGTAACAGGATGGCGAATTCTTCGCCGCCCAACCGGGCCGGAAGATCGGTTCCCCGGATTCCGTCGTTCAATATCTCCGCCGTTCGGGTCAGCACCTTATCGCCCGCCACGTGCCCATAGGTGTCGTTCACCTTCTTAAAGTGATCGAGGTCAAGTACCACCATGGATAGGTCTTTACCCGATCGCTTTTGCCGCTTGGTTTCGTTATCAAAGGTTTCAACCAGTTTGACGCGGTTGGCCAAGCCTGTCAGAGGATCGTGATGAGCCGCTTCCTTGAGCTTTTCAACCAGTTTTTCGATTTCCTTTTCCTGATTGTAGCGCTCGGTAATGTCCGTATAGGTGGTTATGAAGCCTCCGTCCGGCATCGGACAGCCGCGGATTTCCAAAACCGTTCCGTCCGCCCGCTCGCGAATGATGTGGTGCGGCTCGAATTTTTGGGCGAGGGCAACCATCTCGGCGACCTTCTTTTCGGTATCCACTTCACCGTAGTCGCCGCGCGCACAGATATCCCGCACGACCTCCTCGAAAGTGGGGTTGCGGTTTTCGAATAGGTGCCGCGAGTAGTCTTGAAGCTCAAGCACCTCTTCGTTCCACGCGATGACATTCAAGTCCTTATCAATGATGGACACACCGCAGGGCATATAGTTGAGGGCGATTTTCAGAGACTCCAAATCGAATATTCCCCCTGTTTTTTTACCGGACATACCGTCTCCATAGTTGCTCGGTTTTTATTGTTTCTGCCTGCATTCTACCGTTGTTTTTGTTGCTGGTGCAACGGCTTCACGGCGATTGACCAGGTAAATGCCGATGGCAACCAATGCTAGCGCCACGAGCAGAGAAAACGGGAGAGGTTCGGAAAGGACCTGGGCGCCGGAAATGACACCAAATATCGGCGTCAGAAAAGTAAAAGCGGCCAGCCGTGAGGCAGGGTAATGGCGAATGAGCCAAAACCAAACCGTGTAGGTAATGAAGGCCACCCAGACCACTTGATAGGCTAAACTCATGTAAACCACGGGTGTTAAATTAACGATGCCGGGTTCGTCCAACAGATGTGAAATCAACAAAAGCGCCGGAGCCGAGACGCCTAACTGATAGAGCAGCGTTTTTGACGGCGCGATGGTCGCAAGCTTACTGGCTTTAATTAGAACGGTGGTTGCCCCCCACAAAATCGCCGCGCCGATCAACATGATATCGCCAACCAAAATATCGCCTGAGGGGGCGCTGATCGATCCGCCGAATGCCACCAGAATACCGCCGAATGCGGCGACCAGTCCGATAACCTGGATCGCGCGCAATCGCTCATTGGGAATAAATAAGTGTGCCCCAACGGCAACGACGAACGGCGAAAGGTAGAGAAATACTGAGGCGCGGGAGGCATGGGTAAACTCCAGGCCCCAATAGATCAGCGCAAATTCGCCGCCGAAAAGAAGACCGGCGGCGATTCCGGCCCACAAGGTTCCGTCGCGTTCGAAAATAGGGCGGTTTCGAGCTTTCATCCAGACGATCAGAAGAGCCGACGCTCCGATAGACCGAATGGTGGCCTGCATGACAGGAGAGACGTCGTTGAGGATGAGTTTGATGGAAACCTGCTGCAGGCCCCAACTGGCGCACAGCACCAGCAGGAGAATAACGGCCAGTCCGTCGAGTTCGGTTTTGTTGCTACTCATGACGGAAGGGTAATTCCGTCCCGGCATTTTACCTATTGGAAAAGAACTGACGGGTTGCATCACAGAAAGTTGTGACAGCGTGACTGGCTTTGGCGGTCAATGCTTGGTTTAAATCGTCCTACGTCCTAATACCGATGGGGAAAGATATGCCTGCTTTAACCTACAATCGCCTCTTTCTGTTGGCCTTGATTGTCGTTGTTCCGCTAATCGCATTGATCGGCAGTGCGTCCGCCGGTGTGATCAATGCTTCAACCTTCAGTAAAGTCGCCATCGAGGGGACGGATCCCGTCGCTTACTTTACCGAATCACGGGCGGTGGAAGGAAAAAGCAACCTGATAGCCGAATGGAATGGTGCGGTCTGGCGTTTCGTCAGCGAGGAGAACAGAAAAAAATTTGAAAGCGATCCCGCTCGCTACGCGCCTCAATACGGGGGGTATTGCGCCTGGGCGGTGAGTAAGGGCTATACAGCGAGTATCGACCCAAACGCTTGGTCGATTGTTGATGGGAAGCTCTATCTCAACTACTCGAAGAACGTTCGGAAAGATTGGCAGGTCGATGCGGCAGGAAATATTGCCAAAGCCGATGCCAACTGGCCGAAGTTGAAGGCCGACCTCGAATAAAACTCAGAAAATCCCGGCGTCCAAGCCAGCCGCCATGAGGGTTCCCAGTTCCTCGCAACTGTCGAGAAACTCGCGGCGGAATTGCCCTTTACAGATTATCGGTTCGCAAGCGGCCTCCCAGCGTAGCCCCGTGACGATGCTTTGGACGGCGCGGACGGTTCCCGTTCCATCGTGCATGCCGCGAACGTAAAGGGCGTATGGCAGCCCTTGTTTTTTCTCCAGGCAGGGATAGTAAATCCGGTCGAAAAAATCTTTTAAAGCGCCGCTCATATATCCGAGGTTTTCAGGTGTCCCGAGTATGATGGCGTCGCAGGCCATAACGTCTTCCGGCCGGGCGTCGAGGGGATTGAGAATGGAAATGGCGACGTTTTCGATTTCCGGGTTTTGGGTTCCTAGAACAACGGCGTCGCGAAGCTTCATCAGGTTCGGCGACGGGGCATGGGCGACGATCAAAAGCTTTTTCTTTTCCATGGTTTATCTTAACCCGAATGACCGGTAAAAGGTATGACGTCTTTCAAGGAAAGGGATCGCCGTTATGAGCGCCGAGTTTTTACTGACGTCCCTCGTCGTGGTTTTAGCCCCGGGAACCGGTGTTCTCTATACGCTGGCTTGCGGGCTATCCCGCGGCAGGTGGGGCTCAGTTGCCGCGGTCACCGGTTGCACGCTCGGGATCGTTCCTCATTTGGCTGCGGCGATCTTTGGTTTGGCGGCTTTGCTGCACGCGAGCGCTCTGGCCTTTCAAGTCGTTAAATTCGCCGGCGTCGCCTATCTTCTCTACATGGCCTGGTCGGCGCTCAAGGAAGCCGGTGTGCTCTCGGTTGAAGGTAAGGTCGATCAACGGGGCTGGCGGTCGATTGCCGTAAAAGGCTTTCTCATCAACATTCTCAACCCCAAGCTTTCGATCTTTTTTCTCGCCTTTCTGCCTCAGTTCGTCGAGGCGGGCAATGTGTCGCCGATACCGCAAATGCTGGGCCTCGGGGCCGTGTTTATGGCGATGACCTTCGTTGTTTTCTTAGGCTATGGAATAAGCGCCGCTTCGGTTCGCGACCATGTGATTTCCAGGCCCAAGGTTATGGCTTGGCTGCGCCGCACTTTCGCCGGAACGTTTGTCCTTCTTGGCGGTAAGCTGGCGTTGGCGGATCGCTAAAACTATTGCACGCATCGAAGCAAGAGCGTATATGAGCGCCAGACTTATTTTGGAGCAAGACCGATGTCCCCGACCCATTCTCGACGCCGACGTACGGCTTGGAATAGAATGCTTTAACGCGCTAAAGGTACGTGGTCTTTTGTGATTCGGCGTCCCAGGCGGGGCGCCGTTTTTGGTTTTAAGGTCTAGAAAAGAAGGACTTGGAATATGTCGGATAAGGTGAAAGTCGCAATTGTCGGAGCCAGCGGGTATACGGGCGCCGAAGCTATGCGCGTGCTGATCAATCATCCCCTTGCGGAGATTGTCGCGCTCACCGCCGACCGAAAAGCCGGAATGGGGATTGGCGAGGTCTATTCGCACCTGGAAGGGTTCGGCCTGCCCAACATGGTTTCGCTGGCCGAAGTGAATTGGGACGGGATCGATGTCGCTTTTTGTTGCTTGCCCCACGGCACCAGCCAGGAAGTGATCCGCGATCTGCCCAAGCACCTGAAAATTATCGACCTTTCCGCCGACTTCCGGTTCGCTGACGTTGAAACCTACGCGGGCCTCTACGGGCATGAGCACTATGCGCCGGAACTCCAGCCGGAGGCGGCCTACGGACTGACGGAAATCTATAAGGAAAAAATCGCCAAGGCCCGGCTGGTAGCCTGTCCGGGGTGTTATCCAACCTCCGTTCAGTTACCGCTCATTCCATTGGTTGAAAGCGGGAAAATTCTGACCGAGGACATCATTATCGATGCAAAGACCGGTGTTTCAGGGGCCGGGCGCGCCGCTAAGGAGGCCATGCTTTTTGCTGAAGTGGCGGAAGGGCTTCACGCGTATGGCGTCGCAACGCACAGGCACGGGCCGGAAATCGAACAAGGTTTGGGTTGGGCGTCCGGCAAGGATGTAACGGTCAACTTTACACCTCATCTGGCGCCCATGAACCGCGGCATACTGGCCTCTATCTACGTCAAAATGGCCGAAGGCGAAACGGCGGACAGCCTGCGTGAAACTCTAAAGTTCTACTATGCCGACGCGCCGTTTGTGCGGGTCGCTGAAGCAGGTGTGTCGCCCAAGACCAGAGATGTCAGGGGCTCCAATCTGTGTGTCATGTCGGTGTTTCAAGACCGTATTCCCGGTCGTGCAATCGTGTTGTCGGCAATCGATAATTTGACCAAAGGGTCATCAGGGCAGGCCGTGCAGAATATGAATGTGATGATGGGGTTGGATGAAACCCTGGGACTCAACCTCGTTCCTCTCTTCCCTTAGTTTTTATTTGCCGAGGCCGACGCGTACATGCGGAGTTTCTCATGCCTTCGCTTTGTGTTAGGCTGTGGCCTCGGTAGAATAAAAAACAACGCCCGTAGAATGGGTTGAGGGAGGTTCCGTGCCGCGGCGCCACCTGGATACAGAGAAACTTCAGGAGATTTGCGACCTTGTCGCCGACAAGGTCCCTTGCTGCATTTCCATCATGGATAGCGGTGGCGTTATCGTCGCTTCTTCGAACGCAGACCGTATCGGCCTGCCCCATGAAGGGGCGAAAAAAGTCCTCAATGGCGAAACGGATGTTTTCGACGTTACGGCCGAGGAAGCATCGGTCTCGGAAACCTATATTGAAGGGCGAATTCTTCCGCTTAACATCGAAGGCCGTCGCGAGGCTTGCATCGCCGTTTCGGCGGAGTTGGAAAAGGCGCAGGATTTCGCGTCCATTGCGCAGACCTGCGTTCAAGCCTTAATCGACCAAGATTCACCGCCCCCTGATCAGGTTCTTCAAACCTCTCCGCTGTTCAAAGCCTTTTTCCAGCAATCCTATCAATTCGGTGGTTTGATGGACCGAGATGGGAAGGTTGTGCTGGTCAACGACCATGCTCTTGAATTTATGGGGGCGAGCGTAGAACAAATTCGGGGGCTGGTATTTTGGGAAAGCGGCTGGATTGACCTAAACCTTACCGAGGAAATCGCCAAAGTACGCGACGCCTTTTTCAAAACCTTGGAAGGCAAAGAGCAAACGATTGAACTGTATCGGGAGAGAGAGGATACGGGCCGTTTGATCAGCGACTTAACGTTCAAACCGGTTGCCGATAGGGGCGGTTACGTTACCCACGTAGCTGTTGAAGTGCGTGATTTCGGACGTTACCGGAAAGTCGCCGAGGAACTGCAAAAGGCTCATTTGGAGCTTGAAAAGCGGGTTGCCGAGCGAACGGCTGATCTTGAAAAACAAGTTCGTGAGCGGAAATTGGTGGAAGCGCAATTGAGGGACAGTGAATTGCGTTTCAAACAAATTGCCGAAACGGCGTCCGATTGGTTTTGGGAAACCGATGCGGCGCATCGGTTTACTTATATTTCTGAACGTTTCTTTGAATTGAGTGGGGTAGACCCCGCAACGGTCATTGGCCGAAGCAGGAAAGAATTCATTGGACCGAGCTTGATTGCTCAAAACCCTGAACAATGGGCAAAGCACTTTGAGTGCTTAGAGAACCATCAAGCATTTACGGGTTTTGAGTATGAAATAAAGGCGAAAGGAGGGGCCCCCTTCATTTTGCAACTGAGCGGCCAGCCGGTTTTTGATTTAGAGGGAAGCTTTAGAGGTTATCGGGGGGCGGGACGCGATGTTACTGCGGAGCGCAATGCTGAAAAGGCCCACATAGAAAGCGAAAAACGGTTCCGAGATATCGCCGAAACCGCTTCCGATTGGTTTTGGGAAATGGGACCGGATCTCCGGTTTTCCTATATCTCAAATCGGGGCTTTGCTGCGCTGAATGTTGAAGGTGAGGAAATTATCGGTCGGACCAGGCAGGAGGTTATTTCTAGTATCGGCATCGATACCAAGAACAGTTACTGGTCGAAGCATTTCGCCGATTTGGAGCGGCGTCTCCCGTTCTCAAACTTTGAGTACATCGTTGAAGGGAAGGATGGAGAAAGACATTGGGTTTCGATCAGCGGCAAGCCGTTTTTCGATGAGAACGGAAGTTTTCTCGGTTACCGGGGAACAGCCCGCGATGTGACCGAATTGCGCCGCAGGGAAGAGGAATTACGGGAGAGTCAGGCCCGGCTGAGCGACTTCTTGCAAACCGCCTCGGATTGGGTTTGGGAGATGGGGCCCGATCTCCGGTTTACCTATCTGTCCGGGCGTGGGTTTCTGGACCGAAATATCGGTGAAGAAGATGCAACGGCCATCGGTAAAACCCGGCGCGAGTTGTTGATTGAGGTTGGGGCGGATGTGACAACAGAGGCGTGGAAACAACACTTTCAAGATCTGGAAAATAGAAAACCGTTCAGCGATTTTGAATATGTTGTGGTCGATAACGACGATATTCCGCGATGGGTCAGTATTAGTGGAAAGCCGATATTCAACTCCAGTGGAAGGTTCATCGGCTATCGAGGTGCAGCGCGGGATGTGACCGAACTGCGTCAACGCGAAGAAGACTTACGGGAAAGCCAAGCTTGCCTGAGTGATTTTGTCGACACTGCCTCGGATTGGGTTTGGGAAATGGGACCCGATCTTCGGTTTACTTTCTTTTCGGAGAGGATCAGAGACATATTGGGCGTTCCGCCTGAGTGGACGCTAGGAAAAACCAGAGAAGAAATGGGGTTCCCTGAAGAGGACCGGGAAGCCTGGGAAAAACATCTGGAGGACTTGAAATTTCACCGACCATTCAAGGACTTTAAATACCGTTACCGTCATCCAAGCGGCGAAGACCGTTTTCTTTGCATCAGTGGGAAGCCGGTGTTTGACCGTGACGGTAGCTTTAAAGGCTACCGGGGAACCGGCTCCAATATCACCGAGGAAGTTATCCATCGCCGCGCGTTGATCGAAAGCGAACGCCGTTTTAGAAGCTTGGCCGAAAATTCGACGCTCGGCGTTTTGGTCCATTTGGATTTCCAACTGCTGTTTGCCAACGATTCCTTGGCACGTATGCTTGGCTACAACAGTGTCGACGATGTTTTGAAACTCAAACAGGTGGAGAAGCTTTTTTCTCCTGATGAGGCGTCTCGGATAACTAAGTATAAAGATGAACGGATGGCCGGGCGAGAGGCCCCAGAGTCATACGATGCTAAAGCGCTCAAAAAAGATGGGACCGAATTGTGGGTGAATAACCATGCCTTCATCATCGAATGGGAGGGGCAAACCTGCATCTGTACGACATTGCTCGATATCTCCGATCAGCGTGAAGCAGCGGAAACATTGAAACGCGCTAAAGAAGCGGCGGATACCGCCAATCGGGCGAAATCTGATTTCCTGGCTCGGATGAGTCATGAACTGCGCACTCCGCTGAATTCTATTATCGGCTTGTCGGAAATGCTTTTGGAAGAGTCGATCGAGCGGCAAGACGAGAACTATATGGAGCCTCTTCGGCGGATCAACCGTTCCGGCGATCACCTTCTGGGGTTGATTAACGACGTTCTCGACATCTCAAAAATCGAAGCGGGCCGAATGGACCTCCATTTGGAGGAGTTCAATGTTTCCGCAATTATCGACCAGGTAAAAAGCACGACGGGCCCCTTGGCCGAGAAAAAAGGAAATGTGCTGATTATCGCCTGCGATCCGGCTCTCGCAACAATGTATGGCGACCCTATCCGAGTGCGGCAATTGCTGATCAATCTGCTGAGCAACGCCAGCAAGTTCACCGAGAATGGTGAAATTCGGATTGAGGCTCGCCGGGAAGTTAATAACGATGACGCGTTTGTTGTCTTTGAGGTTCACGATACCGGAATTGGGATCGATCCCGAAAAAATTCCCCACCTCTTTGAAGACTTTACTCAGGCGGATTCCGCGACCACCCGGAAATTTGGCGGTACCGGGCTAGGATTGGCGATTTGCCGCCGTCTGTGCGCTTTGATGGGAGGGACTATTTCCGTAGCCAGTGAGCTCGGCGTTGGGGCTTTGTTTACCGTTAGAATTCCAGAACGCATACGGTATGTGGCGGGAGAAAACAAATGGCCCCAAAATGACAAGGGTGTGACAAAGCGAATTTTGGTTATCGACTCGGATGTCGCGTCGCAAAAAGTCGTTGCTCAGGCTTTGTATGGAGAGGGGTATGATATCTTTTTCGCACAAACCGGGGAGGACGCCCTGCGTTTGGCGAACGAAATTGAACCGGCCTTCATTACCTTGGATGTTCACCTCTCGGATATGGACGGCTGGGAGGTGTTGACGTTGTTGAAGAAAAGCCGGTCGATCCGTGATGTTCCGGTCGTCATCACCACTGTTCAGGGGAATGAAGCGCGAGCGATTGAAATGGGGGCGACCGACTATCTCGTCAAACCCATTGATACCGATGAACTTAACAAGCTCGCCTCCCGCTATTGCTCGGGCTGCGGCAAGCGGTCCGTGTTGGTTATTGATGATGAGAGCGATGCAAGGCTTATCATCGGGAACGCGCTGGAAAGGTCCGGATATGCCGTGCTTGAGGCGGATAGCGGTAAGCAAGCTTTCGCTGCTCTTGAAAATGACATTCCAAGCTTGATTACCTTAGACCTAATGATGCCGGAGATGGACGGGTTTGATTTTCTGACCAACCTTCGGTCTAATTTGCGATGGGCTCATATTCCCGTTTTGGTCGTTACGGCCAAAGAACTGACCAAGCAGGAGAAGCGGCAGCTTACAGGTCGGATAGAAGGCGTGCTTCAAAAAGGCGAAACAATGGGGCATGGTGTTAGGGATCGTTTGATACAACGGGTCGTTGAAATATTCGACATGGAAGAGAAGGCTCCATGAAACGGATACTCTATGTGGAAGACGATGACGACAGCGCCTACATGCTAACGAGGCGGCTCATAAAGGAAGGCTTTGACGTCTGTATCGCCTCGACGGGTGAGGAAGGCGTTGCCGCAGCTGAGAGTGCGGCGCCGGATTTGGTTTTGATGGACGTCAACTTGCCTGGGATCGACGGATATGAAGCGTTGCGCCGCATTAGAGATCTGCCGAATTTGTCGAAAGTTCCGGTGATTATCGTATCCGCCAACGCCATGCGGTCCGATAGCGTTAAAGCCGAAGAGGCCGGAGCGGACGGATTTGAAAGCAAGCCGGTTCGGTTTGCTTCGTTGAAAGAAAAAATAGAAATTTTGCTGAGATAATTTGGCCCTAAAAGGGGGGTGTCATAGATGGAAGTATTTGAAAGTAAAATTCTGATCGTCGATGACAATGAAGACAACCGGTACACCCTGTCCCGCCGGTTGGTTCGTCTCGGTTACTCGAACATCAATGAGGCCGACGATGGGCTTTCCGGTTTGAAGGCGATTGCCAAACGCTCTTATGACCTTGTGCTGCTTGATATCATGATGCCCGGAATGGACGGGTTTGGCGTTCTTGAAGAACTTAGAAAAGAAGGGCTTTTGCCGGGCCTGCCGGTTGTCGTCATTTCGGCGATTGAAGAACTGGATAGTGTCGTCCGTTGTATTGAAATGGGAGCCGAGGACTACCTGCCGAAACCGTTTAACCCGGTCCTGCTCGGGGCCAGAGTTAAGGCGTGCCTTGAAAAGAACGCACTGCGCAAAATCGAGCATGCTTACAGGGACCGGCTGGAGGAAAAGGTTGCGGAACGGACTCAGGAGCTGGAACGGTCGCGGCGCAATGTGATCCGCAGTTTGGGGATTGCGGGCGAGTATCGTGACTATGAAACCGGGACCCATGTTTTACGGATGAGCAAATACTGTAGGGTTTTGGCGTTAAAGGCCGGATTGCCCGATGACATCGCTGCAGATATCTACTTGGCGAGTTCGCTTCACGACCTCGGAAAAATTGGTATTCCGGACAAAATTCTGCTAAAGCCGGGAAAGCTTGATCCCGATGAATGGGAAATCATGAAAACCCATACGGACATCGGGGCGGAGATATTGCAGGCCCACAAGGCTCCGGTGCTCGTAATGGCAAGGGGGATTGCGTTGACCCACCATGAAAAATGGGACGGCAGCGGATATCCCAAAGGGTTGAAGGGCGAAGCCATCCCCGTTGAAGGCCGGATTACCGCCATCTGCGACGTGTTTGACGCACTTTCCTCAAAACGCCCCTACAAAGAGCCCTGGCCTTTCGACAAAATCAAAGACTTCATCAGGGAGAATGCGGGCAGCCATTTGGACCCGACGTTGGTTGCACACTTCCTGGAAATCTATGAACAGATCGTCGAAATCCGGGAAACCTTGCCGGACGACCCGGATGAATTGGCGGCTTTGGGAGCTTACGGCCTTTAAGATAGGATTTAGGTTAAACGTCGAAATCTTCGACGAAACGCGCATGTTCCTGAATGAAGGCAAACCGCTTTTCAGGTTTGCGGCCCATGAGGCTTTCGACCAGGGTTTCGGTTTCTTTTGCTTCCGGCGCTTCTTCTTCGTTCAAGCCGTGTGGAATTGTCACCCGGATGAGCGACCGCCGCTCGGGATCCATGGTGGTTTCCTTTAATTGCATGGGCGGCATTTCGCCCAAACCTTTAAACCGGCTGATGTCGATTTTCCCCCGGCCGGTAAATACCGATTTCATTAATTCGTCTTTATGCGCATCGTCCTTTGCATAGCGGACCGTTCCCCCTTGGGCGATGCGGTAGAGCGGCGGCATGGCCAGAAAGAGATGGCCGCTTTCGACCAGTTCCGGCATCAACCGGTAAAAGAACGTCATGAGAAGGGATGCGATATGGGCGCCGTCCACGTCGGCGTCGGTCATGATCACGACTTTTTCATAGCGCAATCCTTCCAAGTCGAAGGCGTCTCCGAAGCCGCATCCGAGAGCCTCGACGAGATCGCGGAGTTCTTGGTTGCCGGCCAGTTTGTCGGCGCTTGCGCTGGCGACGTTGAGAATCTTGCCTCGCAACGGCAGGACGGCCTGGGTTTTGCGGTTGCGGGCCTGTTTTGCCGAGCCACCCGCCGAATCCCCCTCGACTAGGAAGATCTCGGTTCCCTCGGCGATGGATTGCGAACAATCGGCCAATTTCCCCGGAAGTCGTAGCCGCCGGGTGGCGGATTGACGTTTAAGTTCTTTCGCCTGGCGTTTACGTAACCGGGATTCCGCCCGGCCGACGATATGTTCAACCAGTTTCCGGGCGACGTCCGGGTCCTGCGACAGCCAGTGGTCGAAGTGATCACGTACCCCGCCTTCAACCAGTTTGGCAGCTTCGGCTGTGGTCAGTTTTTCCTTGGTCTGTCCCTGAAACTGTGGATCGCTGATAAATACGGACAGCATAATGCCAGCGCCGCCAACCACGTCATCGGCCATGACCTTGCCGACGTTTTTGATGCTGAGCATTTCGCCATGCGCCTTGATCGCCTTGGTCAGGGCGGATTTCAGGCCGCTTTCGTGGGTGCCGCCGAACGGTGTCGGGACGGTGTTGCAGTAGGAGCTGAAGAACCCGTCGTCGTCGATAGGCCAAGCAACGGCCCATTCGACTTTTCCCGATCCATCGCTGAGACGAGCCTCGCCTGCGAAAGGCTGTGGCGTGTGGGTTCTCCGGTTGGCAAGCGACACGGCCAGAAAATCGGCCAGTCCGCCAGGGAAATGCAAAGTCGCTTCGGTGGGCGTTTCGTCGCCTTCCGGAATCAGGGCCGGATTGCACGACCAACGGATTTCGACACCCTTGAACAAATAGGCTTTGGACCGGGCCATGCGGTAGAGGCGGTTCGGTTTAAACCGTGCTTTATCGCCGAAAATAGTGAGGTCCGGTCTGAAGGTAACGGTTGTGCCGCGCCGGTTTTGAACCGCGCCTCTTTTTTCCAGCCCGCCAAGGGGAGCGCCTTTGGAAAATGTCTGGGCGTAAAGCTGGCGGTCCCGGGCGACTTCGACCTCAAGATAGTCGGATAGCGCGTTAACAACAGAGACGCCGACACCATGGAGACCGCCCGAGGTTTGATAGGCTTTGCCGCTGAACTTACCGCCGGAATGAAGAGTGGTTAAAATGACTTCCAGCGCCGATTTGTCCTTGAACTTGGGGTGGGGATCAATAGGTATGCCCCGACCGTTGTCCCGAACGATGATGGTGTTGTCGCTTCCTAACTCGAGATCGATCCGCGAAGCGTGTCCGGCGACGGCTTCGTCCATTGAGTTGTCGAGGACTTCGGCGACCAGATGGTGGAGAGCTGTTTCATCGGTTCCGCCGATATACATGCCGGGTCGGCGGCGAACCGGCTCTAAGCCTTCTAAGACTTCGATGTCTTTGGCTGAGTATTCACCATTGTCTTTCGGTGAAGATTCGAAAAGGTCCAGGTCGCTGCTCAATTGGGTGCTCCGGAAGCGCGTATCGCATTGTTGATCGGATCATTCGGTTATAAGGTTGACTGAGGATCGGTGCAAGCATGATACAGTGCTCGCCAGGTGACTTTCTTACAATATCTAGTGCAAATGGAGCGATCGATGGCCGAACAAGGCGAGCCCAGAGGCGAAATTGAAATCCGAACCCTGGCGATGCCGGCGGATACCAACCCCAGCGGCGACGTTTTTGGCGGTTGGTTGATGAGCCAGATGGATATTGCCGGTGGGGCGGCCGCCGACAACCGGGCCAAAGGGCGGGTAGCAACCGTCGCGGTGACGGGAATGACGTTTCATCGTCCGGTTTACGTCGGCGACGTCGTCAGCTTCTACGTCAATATCGCTAAGGTCGGCAACACGTCCATCACCACCGAAGTTGAAGCCTGGGTGCAGCGCCGGGTCGAAGGCGAGCAGATCAAAGTGACGGAAGGCGTGTTTACCTTCGTTGCCATCGATGAAAATGGAAAGCCCCGGCCTGTTCCCCCGGAATAGAAAAGGTTGGCCGAATCGGCTTAAGCCGCGACCAGCCATAGATATCCAGCGGCAAAAACCAGGGAAAGAGCAGCGAAGTCTTTGGAAAAACGTGAAAAGGACATGACGGCCTCTTAATGTCAATGTGTTAGAACGAAACGATAACAAAAAAAGAACAAAAAATGAACAATTATTTTTAGCAGGCGATAAGCCCCTTTTGTTGAGCTTGGGTAGACGAGGGGCCTTTTCTTCCAAACCGGAAGTCGTATGATGTTACGACTTCGAATCATGTGTAGAGTCGGCGGCTGCTTGCCGTTGCGAAGGGAGATTTAGTCGAGGTATGGGGAAAAATCCGGGCATCAGCATTTTTGGAGTGGACGAGCGCTCCGGGGTGGACCGTAGGGCGCCCAGGGACCGGCGCGACGGCGAGGAGCGTCGCAGCGGTTATGAGAGGCGCAGCGGGCAGGAGCGCCGCGATATGAGCCATTCTGACCCCAACCATAGTTTGGCTGATGGCGATACAACGCCTGATGGGCGTCAAAAGGTCGTTAGGTCCGGTGTTGACAGGAGGCAAGCCGAACGGCGGGCCGATGATCGTCGGCAAGGCCCTCGACGGCAGGGGCCGCGCCGGGACGATAATTAGAACTAAAACCCGTTTGGCCGTTCAAAAACTGCGTAAGGGATTCAGCATATGGCCGACATATCGGGAAAATGCCTTTGCGGCAAAGTAACCTTTACCGCGGTAAACGTCAGGACCGGGTATCACGTTTGTCATTGCGAGATGTGCCGCAAGTGGAATGGGGGTCCGACGATGGCGGTTCCCGTCGGTAAAATCGTTTTTCAGAGTGAGGCGTATCTCGGCCTCTACAATTCGTCGGATTGGGCAGAACGTGGGTTTGCAAAAACTGTGGCACCAACCTTTTCTACCGCATCAAAACAGGGGGCCATACCTCCGTATGGGTCGGCGCTTTCGACGATCAAACTCCCTTCAAACTCTTTGATGAGATTTATATCGACAGTAAACCGGACAGCTATGCTTTTGCCGGAGAACACCCGCGCTTGACGGAAGAGCAAACGCTCAAGGCTTTTGGGGTGAAGTCTTAAACTTTATAGAGCGTTTCCCGGTTGCCCACGGCGTTGCGAAGCTTGCTCGTAGCCCCGCTACGAGCTGCTCTCCGCGGCTTGTGGATCAACTCGGGAAACCGCCATCAGAATGATCCAGAATAATCGGGAAACGCTTTAGAAATAGCCAACGGAAAAGGCCCCGCCATTCGACGGGGCCTTTCTGTATTCGGTATGTCCAAACGGCTCTTACGAGCTGTAGTACATCTTGAACTCGACCGGGTGCGGGGTGTGTTCGAAGTTGTAGACTTCTTCCCACTTGATCGCGAGGTAACCGTCGATCATGTCGTCGGTCATCACGTCACCTTTTTTCAGGAACTCACGGTCGACGTCCAGTGCTTCGAGCGCTTCGCGCAGGCTGCCGCAGACGGTCGGGACGTCTTTGAGTTCTTCAGGCGGCAGGTCGTAGAGGTTCTTGTCCATGGCGTCGCCCGGATGGATCTTGTTCTGAATGCCGTCCAGACCGGCCATCATCATTGCGGTGAAGGCGAGGTAAGGGTTGGCGGTCGCATCCGGGAAACGGATTTCGACGCGCTTGCCTTTCGGATTGGACGCGAACGGGATCCGGCAGGAAGCGGAACGGTTGCGGGCCGAGTAGGCCAGCAGAACTGGAGCTTCGAAGCCCGGGATCAGACGCTTGTAGGAGTTGGTCGACGGGTTGGTGAAGGCGTTAAGCGCCTTGGCGTGCTTGATGATACCGCCGATGTAGTACAGGCAGGTATCGGACAAGTCGGCGTAACCCGAACCGGCGAACAGCGGTTTGCCGTCTTTCCAGATCGACTGGTGGGTGTGCATGCCCGAGCCGTTGTCGTTGATGATCGGCTTCGGCATGAAGGTGGCCGACTTGCCGTAGGTGTGAGCGACCATGTGAACGACGTACTTGTAGATCTGCACGTTGTCGGCGGCTTTCACCAGGGTGTCGAACATCATGCCCAGTTCGTGCTGCGACGGGGCGACCTCATGGTGGTGCTTGTCCATCTTGAGGCCCATTTCCTTGCCGACGGTAACCATTTCGGCGCGGAGGTCTGGAACGGCGTCGACCGGCGGTACCGGGAAGTAGCCACCCTTGATGCCCGGACGGTGACCGACGTTGCCTTCAGCGAAGATTTTACCGGAAACGTAAGGAGCTTCTTCGGAGTCGACTTCGTAGAAGGTGCGGTTCATCTGAACGTCGAAGCGGACATCGTCGAACACGAAGAACTCGGGCTCGGCACCGAAGTAGGCGGTGTCGCCGATACCGGCGGAAGCCATATAGGCAAGAGCCTTTTTGGCGACCGAACGTGGATCGCGTTCGTAGTTCTGACCGGTCGACGGTTCGATGATGTCGCAGAACAGAATAAGTTGGGTTTGAGCCGAGAACGGATCGAGGACGGCGGTGGTGACGTCCGGCATCAAGGTCATGTCGGATTCGTTGATGTCTTTCCAGCCGGCAATGGAGGAGCCATCGAACATGATGCCGTCTTCGAACGCGTCTTCGTCCATCATATCGGCACACATGGACAGGTGTTGCCACTTGCCGCGCGGGTCGGTAAAGCGCAGGTCAACGAACTCAATGTCGTTTTCCTTGATGACATTAATGACGTCGGCAGCGGTTTTGCAATCAAAGGCCATCGTCAGGTTTCCCTTTCCTTGTAGAACAGTGTTTTGCTTGAAATTTTAAGACACTAAAAAGCCAGGCTTGCGGCGGCGAGCCTAGCGGTGAGCTAAACGGCGTCGGTCCCCCTCTCGCCGGTCCGGATGCGGATGGCTTCATCCACCGTTGAGATGAAAATCTTGCCATCGCCGATCCGGCCCGTTTGGGCCGCGGTTTGGATGGCTTCGACGGCCTGCTCAACGAGGCCGTCATCGATAATCACTTCAATTTTTACCTTCGGCAGAAAATCAACCACATATTCGGCGCCGCGATAGAGTTCCGTATGTCCCTTCTGGCGGCCAAAGCCTTTCGCCTCTATGACGGTGATCCCCTGTAGACCCACGTCATGTAGAGCCTCTTTGACTTCATCGAGCTTGAATGGCTTGATGATCGCCTCGATCTTCTTCATCTATCCGGCCTTTCCTTTATCCCCGGGTACATTGGATATACCCATTGAGTCTTCCTTGGCTTGCTCACAGAAGTCCTCGCGGGTGCTTCGTGAGCTGCCCAACAGTAAGCACCTTTTATGCCAAGTGCGAGTCAAATTAGCAGAACCGCGGAAGCCTTGGAAACTAAGCTGTGGATAAGGGTTTTAGGGGTGAAATTTGCACTTGGCGCGTGCCGAAAAAACGAGCAAATGCACAAAAAATAATCAGCTTAATGGGTGGTTGGTTTGGCGTAGTTGGCGAGGCCTTCCACCTTGACCCAAAACTTCGAGCCGTTTGACACTTCGCCATCGCGTTCTTCGCCGGTATACCGCACAAAAATACGGTCGGCGCCGTCTTTCTTTTTGGGGGATGTGAGGGTGCGAATTGTGCCGCCGGGCATGATCTTCCGGCCAAGGGCGTTAATTTTACCCTCTTTGGTCACTTCGAAGCTTTGGTTGGCATTAATAAACATGGGCCTTCTCCCGTTGTTTTGGCATTCTGCCTACTTTCTCTTTTACGGTTACGGCAGGTTGTTTTGATGAAAGGTTAGGTGATTATGCGCAACCCTTTAATTAATATACATTTAAATTCAAAAGAAAGATAGTGACAGCGCCGTTTTTCCGCATTCAACGCGAGAGAATGGCACTGTCCACTGCCGCTATGGATTGAGGGTGTCGAGTTTCTTTACCGCTTCCTGCAGGCCCATTGAAAAATTTGAAAGTCCTGAAGAGGGGAGAGGAAAAAAGGGTTTTCGGCCTTGTTTGCAAAAGCGTTTGATGTCGCGCGTCGCATTGTGGCTGACGCAATCGACCGGAAATAGAACGGCGTCCGCCTTGGCCAGCAGGCTTTCCAATTTCCCTTGGCCGTTTTCCAAGCCGCCGTCGTGGTGCAGAAACTGTCCGTTGTAGCGTTCAACTAATTCCTTGAAATGGGGTGTCTGATTGGAGCGTCCGCCGACGAAGACGATGCACCGGCCGCAAAGATCGAAGTCGCCCCCTTGTTCGGCGACCGGACAGGCGCCATTATCGCACCCGGGGCCGTTGAGGGCCTGTGAAAGCGTCGCCTCTAGGGCTCTCACTTGAATTTCGCTTTGTTCCAACCGGTTCAATGTTTTTGCGTTCCTCTTATCAAGCAAGGTGATCCGTCTGTCTTTTTCCTCCAGCCGCTTTTCAAGTGTCGTCATGCGCTCGTCGCTGGACTGTAGGTGTCTCTGCAATTCATCAATGACGATCTGCTGAGACCGTACGTTATTGATGTCTTCGAGATGCTTGAGCCTTTCCACCGCCTCTTCGTAGAGCTTTTCCTTGCGGGCAAGGGTTTCTAATTGGTCGCCTTGGATGCGGATAAAGGCTTCTTTTTCGGCAATTGTATTGCGCGATTTGATACGTGCATTTTCTATATCCGTTTCTAAAAGCCGTACTTTTTTCTCCAAGGAGGTGATCGTCGCCCGCTCAATGCGAACCGATGCGCCGGAGAGATGGGAAAGCATATGGACGTCGCCGAACAAATGTTCCCGTAGTTCCACAGAGGCGGCGGGGTGGGTGAGAAGCGCCCAATAGGCTCCTGCGACGTTGCCGGTTTCCACGGCATGGGCCCAGTATTCTCGTAAATCCCGCTCTTCTTTAAAGCCGCGCACCCGGCCCAGATGGGTGAAAAACTTCGTGTCCAGTTGCTTGGACAGATGGCGCGCAACGGCTTTATGCCGCCCTTGTCCAGAAGAAAGGCCAACGAACATGCCATGAAAATTGTAGTCGTTTTGTTCGCCTTCCGGCTGAAGCTTGAACTTCTTTGCGACTTTGTACAACTCATCCAACCCAAAACACGTGCCGATGATTGAGCAGTGGAAGCGGGAGGGCAGCTCCCAGAGTTTATGCCGGCGTTTTCCGGCTTTTAGGCAGGTTTCTGAATTGGGGCAGTTTTCACACATTTTGACCTCTTATGCAAATGCGAAGCATTCTTAATAAATACTCATAACAATCCTTTCATCATTCTGTCAATTGATGATTTTCCTTTCTGGAATTGCTCTGTTTTTGTCCCTAAACTCTGGGCTGCAACGCAGTGACAGGGGTTGGAATGTCCAAAATCGGAAACGAAGTTCTTTCCAGTTACGGCACGACGATTTTTACCGTTATGTCGGCGCTGGCCACGGAACACAATGCAGTCAATCTGGGGCAGGGGTTCCCGGAAGGGTTAGAGCCGACTGACGTTTTGGAGGCGGCCGCTCAGGCGACGCGGGACGGGCCGCATCAATACCCTCCGATGATGGGCATCCCTGAATTGCGTCAGGCGGTCGCCCGACATGAAAAACGGTTCTACGACCTGGATGTCGATTGGCAAACGGAAGTCATGGTCACGTCCGGCGCTACGGAGGCATTGGCGGATTGTCTGTTCGGCCTGATTAATCCTGGCGACGAAGTTGTGTTGATTGAACCGCTTTACGATTCCTATCTGCCGATCATTCAAAGGGCGGGCGGTGTGCCGAAGATGGTTCGGGTTGAGCCGCCCCATTGGGGTTTGCCGCGGGATGATTTAGCCGCCGCCTTTTCCGATAAAACCAAGCTAATTTTGCTGAACAACCCAACCAACCCCTGCGCCAAGGCTTACACGCGCGAGGAGCTGGAGTTCATTGCCGGGCTGGTCAAGAAACATGACGCCTATGCGGTTTGTGATGAGGTCTATGAACATTTGGTGTTCGATGGCCGGGAGCATATTCCCCTCATTACCTTGCCGGGAATGCGGGAGCGCTGCGTTAAAATCGGTTCGGCCGGAAAAACTTTTTCTATCACCAATTGGAAAATCGGCTACATGGTCGCGGCGCCCGAACTTCTTCAGCCGATTGCCAAAACCCATCAGTTCCTCACCTTTACGACGCCGACCGGCTTACAAAAAGGCGTGGCCTACGGTCTCGGCAAGGATGAGGCTTATTTCACTGGTTTGGCTAAGGACATGCAAGCGCGCCGGGACCGCCTCGCTCAGGGGCTCAAGGATATTGGTTTCGGCATCATCGATTGCGCCGGAACGTATTTTCTGACCACCGATTTCAGGCCGTTAGGATTTAACGGAAATGACGCGGAATTTTGCCGCCATATTACAATTGAAGCAGGGGTGACGGCGGTGCCTGTCGGGGCGTTTTATAAAGAAAATGGGCCGGATCATTTCGCCCGTTTTTGTTTCGCCAAGGAAGACAAGGCTATCGATGAAGCGCTGTCCCGTTTGAAAAGGCATTTCGGCTAGACAGGGGGGGACGAAATTGACAACGTCAGTTGAGCAAGCGCTTGAATCTAGCTGCACCATTTTATGTTGAACGATAGTATGTGCCTTCCCATGGTTATCCTATCGGATGATAAGGCAAGAGGCGTCATATGCCGGTCAATCAATTAAAAGAAGCCAAGCCCCGTTTAATTATCCGCAACGCAAAACTTAAAGACGTTGCCGCCATCCAAAAGCTGAGCCGAAAGGTTTATGCCGATATCGCTCCCTATACCCGCAACCAGTTGCGGGGCCACATCAATAATTTTCCCGAAGGTCAGTTTGTCGCGATCTACGAGGATGAAGTGGTGGGATACTGCGCGACGTTCCGTATCGACGAATATCTGGCGCATAGCCAACACACATGGAACGAGATTACCGGTAACGGTTATGCCTCGCGTCACGACCCGGAAGGCGACTGGCTGTACGGTATCGAAGTTTTCGTCGACCCGGATTTCCGCCAATTGCGCATTGGACAGCGGCTCTACAAAGCGCGCAAGTCCCTCGCCGAACAATTGAACCTCAAAGGGATTGTCTTCGGTGGCCGTATCCCCGGGCTGGCGCGGCGGTGGAAGGCCGTCGGATCGGCTCAGGCTTACGTTGACGCGGTTGTCGATAAGCGGATGCGGGATACCGTGTTGAGCTTCCAGCTTCGAAACGGCTTCGAGATACTCGGGGTGTTGCCTGATTATTTCCCGGAAGACCGCGCCTCAAAGGGATACGCGGCTCATCTTGAATGGAAAAATCGAAAGTATAGAGAAGTTCAGCCGCTCACCGTTCGTCAAAGAGGGCGGATTCCCGATTCGGTTCGGGTCGGCACCATCCAGTATCAGCAGCGGCGGGTGAAATCCTTTGAGGAGTTTGCTCATCAGGTCGAATATTTCGTTGATGTGGTTGCCGACTACAAAGCCGATTTCGCCGTTTTCCCCGAACTGTTTACGCTTCAACTGCTGTCCATTGAAAACGAACAAATCCCGGCATCAGATGCCATCGCCCATTTAACAAGCTACACGGAGCCCTTAAAGGAGCTGCTGAGCAGGTTGGCGGTCAGTTACAACATTAATATCATTGGCGGCTCCCATCCGACCCGTGAGGAAAACGGCGACATTCTCAATATTTGCTATGTCTGCCTGCGTGACGGTTCGATCCACCGGCAGCCTAAAATACATCCAACTCCTAACGAAAGATATTGGTGGCATATACAAGGCGGCTCGGAAATGTCGGCGATCCATACCGATTGTGGACCGATTGGCGTAAACATTTGCTACGATTCAGAATTTCCCGAATTGTCCCGTCATTTGGTCGATCAAGGGGCGCAGATTCTATTTGTCCCATTTTGCACCGACGAGCGGCAGAGTTATCTCCGGGTTCGTTATTGCGGACAGGCCCGCGCGGTCGAAAACCAATGCTACGTTGTTTTGGCTGGGAACGTCGGCAACCTGCCGAACGTCGACAATATGGATATTCAGTATGCGCAAAGTTGCATTTTAACGCCTTGCGACTTTCCCTTTTCAAGAGATGGCGTTGCCGCCGATACGACGCCGAACGTGGAAATGGTGGCGTTTGCCGATTTGCGGCTAGACGATCTGCAGCAGGCGCGGCGTTCGGGAACGGTGCAAAACCTCAAAGACCGACGGTTTGATTTGTACTCGGTGAAATGGGCCCCGGACAAAGAATAGAAATTGTCAAAGGGCGCTCCGTTGAAGTTTGGGTTCCGATCCTCATTTTAACCCGTAAATCATCTTGACGGGTGGGCGCTGAGCGGAGTAGTAAACGGCCTCCAGTGTCCCGGTCGCGGAGCGTAGCCCTTTGTAGGGAGTGTGAATCGGAACACAAAAAATTATGGCGGTAGTAGCTCAGTTGGTTAGAGCACCGGTTTGTGGTACCGGGGGTCGTCGGTTCAAGTCCGATTTACCGCCCCATATTTTAAGCCCTCGCGTGCTTTTCGCCCGCGGGGGCTTTTCCGTTCCGGCTAATGATCTTTCAGGTAAATTTTGTAGCCACCTTGCGAATACGCTTGCTATGGTATCGTTGCGATGAGTGCACTTTTTAGGTGCTGCTTCATTTCAAACCTCGCTGGTGGGCGCGGTTGCTTAGGAGGGAGCTAGCCGGTATGAGGATTCTACTGGTCGAAGATAGCCGGACGTCGGTTCTCATGGTTCAAAGCCTGTTGGAGGACGATAAGGACGAGACCTACGAGCTTTCCGTCGCCGGGACGGTCGCCGAAGCGCGAGAGCAGCTGCAAACCCATGAATTCGATTTGATCCTTCTCGATTTGACCTTGCCGGATTCCAGCGGTTTGGCGACGGTTGATTCCATTTTTGCAGTCAGTGGCGGTACGGGGATTGTTGTCCTGACGGCGACGTCGGACGAGCAGGTGGGGTTGGACGCTTTAAAGCATGGCGCGCAGGACTTCCTGATTAAAGATGAAACCTACCGCAAGGTATTGTTGCGGGCGGTCAAATACGCCCGTCAAAGAGCGGTTGCCGAGCGCGAATTGAAGGAAGCTCAGGAACTGGCGGAATTCGCGACCCAGTCTAAGTCCAGCTTTATCGCCAACTTGAGTCACGAACTACGTTCTCCGTTAAACTCGATCCTCGGGTTTTCCGAAATGATGCTGGAAAATATGAACGGGGAATTGAGCGACAAACACCGGGAGTACGCGAAGGATATTCATGCCTCGGGCCGCTATCTCTTGGGGTTGATCGGCACGGTGCTCGATATGTCGAAGATCGAGGCTAACCGGATTGAAATTCATGACGATCCGGTTGACCCGCAGTCATTGCTGCAGGAAGTGATCGGTAGTTTGCATCTACCGAAAGAGGGCGACTTTGAACGAATTGTCGTTCATCTGCCCGAGCAACTCCCTCATATCCGTGGCGACCGGATTAAGCTCAAGCAGGTCCTGATTAATCTGATCGACAATGCGGTTAAGTACTCTCCCAAGGGAGGGATGGTCGACGTTGAGGCCGAGTGGCTCCAGGATACCGGTTTTATCGTGAGGATTAAGGATCGCGGAATCGGCATCGACCAAACGCAGATCGCCAGTGTTTTTGAGCCGTTTGAAAGGTCTTCGGGGTCGCGGGAGCACGCCATTGCCGGAACCGGACTGGGGCTGCCTTTGACCAAGGGGTTGGTGGAGGCGCACGGCGGCACGCTAACCCTCGAAAGTCAAGTCAATGTGGGGACCACGGCCACCGTTACCTTGCCGTCTTCACGGGTGATTGCTTAGGCTTAAGCGTAAAGCCACAAAAAAATTGTGATTTTTTAAACTGCCTGCTTCCTTTCCATTTCTGAATAGTTTATAAAATTCTAATATAATGATGAATTGATGGATTTAACCGATCCAAATATAAAAAGGTGGGGCCGAGAAAATAAGGTCCTTCCATTCAGGGATGAACGTTAAGGGAAGCGCGGTTGGATGGATGACGCCCCGGACCGGACCATAAGTGTCATAATCGTCGATAAGAACCCTCTGGTGCGCAAGGGCTTGCAGCAGGTGCTGGCCGAGGATGGCCGGTTCAAGGTGGTCAATACGGCGAACGACGGGGAGAGCTTCATCAGCAGCTTGATGCGGCTTGATTGCGATATCTGCATTATCGGCTGGGATATGCCGCAAATGGGCGGCAGGAAAGTCTTGGAAGAACTCAAGCATATCAGAAATGCGCCCAAGGCCGTCGTATATACGGGGAACACGGCCCCCGATATTCCTCGCCAAGTCATGCAGTTGGGCGGAGCGGGTTTCGTCTTGAAAAGCGACCCGACGGCCAGCTTGATCGAAACGCTTTTGACGGTCAACGGTGGGCGGATGGTCTTCCCGTTCATGGATTTGAGCCGCCGTAACGAGGACCCTTTAGGGACCCTGACCGGACGCGAACACGAACTGCTGGCCGCATTGGTGGATGGGCGGGCCAACGCACAGATTGCCCACGAACTCGACATCTCTCTCAATACGGTAAAATTTCATCTCAAAAATCTCTATTGCAAGCTTGGCGTCAACAATCGCGCGCAGGCCGTCGCTTGCTATCTCAAGGCGGGCCACAGGGCTTAAATGAGAGGGTTTTCGGGGCCTACCCCAGAGTGTAGGATTGCCCCACCCAAGAGATTTTTTCGGAGCTACCCGTGGGTGTGTTCCGTTGCCTGCCCGTCGTCCCTAATGATCGATGGGCAGGGGTGGCGAAAAAAGAATCCGAATGAGCGTCGACGGCCAACCTGCCGACGTGTTAGAGATGCGCCACAAACGAGGAAAAGAGCGGCAGACGACGGGTTTGCGCGGCTTGATTTCTCCGGGCGATGACGAATTTTTCAGGCCTTCTGGAAGGCGTGGTTTTAAGGAGAACGTCTCAAATGACGGAAATACCCAACAAGAATATGGCGAACGCCATCCGTTTCCTCTCTGCCGATGCGGTGCAGAAGGCCAATTCGGGCCATCCGGGCATGCCGATGGGCATGGCCGAAGCCGCCACGACGTTGTTTGCCCGATTCATGAAATTCGACCCCAAGGCCACCGAATGGGCCGACCGGGACCGCTTCGTGCTCTCCGCCGGGCACGGTTCCATGCTGCTCTATTCGCTGCTCCATCTCCTGGGCACCGAAGACATGACCATGGATCAGATCAAAAACTTCCGCCAGTTGGGCTCGATCACCGCCGGTCACCCCGAATACGGTCACGCCAAAGGCATCGAAGCGACCGCCGGTCCGTTGGGCCAGGGCATTACCATGGCGGTCGGCATGGCGATGGCCGAGCGGATGATGAACGCCCGCTTCGGCGACGACATCGTCGATCACTACACCTACGTGATTGCCGGTGACGGCTGCCTGATGGAAGGGATCAGCCAGGAAGCGATTTCCTTCGCCGGCAATCTCCAACTCGGCAAGCTGATCGTCCTGTGGGACGACAACGAAATCTGCATCGACGGCAAGACCTCGATGACCACCCGCGACGACCAATTGGCTCGCTTTAAGGCCAGCGGTTGGGACGTCACATCGGTCGACGGGCACGACATGAACGCCGTCGCCGTCGCCATCGAAGCGGCCCGTAAATCCGGCCAGCCGTCGCTGATCGGCTGCAAGACCACCATCGGCAAAGGGGCGCCCAACAAAGAAGGCACCTCGGCCACCCACGGTGCGCCGCTGGGCGACGATGAATTGGCTGCCGCCCGCGAAGTCTGCGGTTGGCCCAATGCGCCGTTCGAAGTGCCGAAGGACGTTTACGCCGACTGGGCCGGAATCGGCGAGCGCGGCGCCATGGCCCGCGCCGAATGGCAAAAGCGCCTCGATGCGCTGCCCGCCGACCAAAAGGCCGAATTTGAGCGTATGATGCGTGGCGAACTTCCCGCCAATTTTGAAGCGGCGCTCAATGCCTACAAGAAAAAACTGTCGGACGACAAACCCGGATGGGCGACCCGTAAGGCTTCGCAAGAAGCGTTGAACGTGTTTACCGAAACGGTGCCGGAGATGATCGGCGGCTCCGCCGACCTGACCGGCTCCAACCTGACCAAAACGCCGTCCACCGAAGACATCACGCCCGAGGACTTCTCCGGCCGCTATGTCCGCTACGGCGTGCGCGAGCACGGCATGGCCGCCATGATGAACGGCATTGCGCTGCACGGCGGGTTCATGCCCTACGGCGGCACCTTCCTTGTTTTTGCCGATTACCTGCGCGGCGCGCTCCGCCTGTCGGCCTTGATGGGGCAACGGGTCGCCTACGTACTGACCCACGATTCCATCGGTGTGGGTGAAGACGGCCCGACCCACCAGCCGGTGGAAACGGTGGCTTCCTTGCGCGCCATGCCGAACCTCAACGTTTTCCGTCCGGCCGATGCCGTGGAAAGCGCGGAGTGCTGGGCCTTGGCGATCCAGAACAAGAAAACGCCGTCCGCCATGGCCTTTACCCGCCAGGGCTGCCCAACGGTGCGGACCGTCCATACCGACGAAAACCTCTGCGCCAAAGGGGGCTACGTGTTGGCTGACGCCGACGGTGAACGCAAGGCGACCATTCTGGCCACCGGATCGGAAGTTTCTTTGGCGCTGGAAGCCCGCGAGGCGCTTCAGGCCGACGGCATCCCGACGGCGGTAGTTTCCATGCCTTGCTGGGAGCTGTTCGACGCCCAATCCAAGGACTATCAGGATGAAGTCCTGATGCCGGGTACGGCGACGGTGGCTGTGGAAGCGGCTCTGTCCATGGGCTGGGAGCGCTACATCGGGCGCGACGGCGGTTTCGTCGGCATGACCGGTTTTGGCGCCTCCGCACCGGGCGACAAACTCTATGAACACTTCGGCATTACGGCGGCCAATGTCGTCAAAGCCGTCAAAGACCGAATTTAAACGCTAGTTTAGGGGACTTTACGACATGGCACTCGTCTCAATGCGTCAACTTCTCGATCATGCGGCGGAAAACGGCTACGGCCTTCCGGCGTTCAACGTCAACAATATGGAGCAGGTGAAAGCCATCATGGCCGCTGCCGACGCCACCGACAGCCCGGTGATTTTGCAGGGCTCGGCGGGCGCACGCAAATATGCGGGCGAGACCTTCCTGCGGCACCTGATCCTGGGTGCGCTCGAAGCCTATCCGCACATTCCGGTCTGCATGCACCAGGACCACGGCACCAGCCCGGCGGTCTGCCAACGCTCCATCCAGTCGGGCTTCAGCTCGGTGATGATGGACGGCTCCTTGATGACCGACGGCAAAACCCCGTCGTCCTACGACTACAACGTCGAAACCACCCGCCGAGTGGTCGACATGGCCCACGCCTGCGGCGTATCGGTTGAAGGCGAACTGGGGTGCTTGGGCTCGCTGGAAACCGGCGAAGCGGGCGAGGAAGATGGCGTCGGCGCGGAAGGCAAGCTCGACATGGATCAAATGCTGACCGATCCGGACGAAGCCGCTGATTTTGTTAAGAAAACAAACGTGGACGCCTTGGCTATCGCCATCGGCACCTCGCACGGCGCGTATAAATTCACCAAGCAGCCGACCGGCAAGGTCCTGCGCATCGATCGGGTGAAGGAAATTCACGCTCGCATCCCGACCGTTCATCTAGTGATGCACGGGTCTTCCGCCGTTCCTCAGGATTGGCTGGCCGTCATCAATGAGTACGGCGGCGAAATGCCGCAGACCTATGGCGTGCCGGTCGAAGAAGTGGTCGAAGGCATCAAGAACGGCGTTCGCAAGGTCAATATCGATACCGACCTGCGCATGGCCTCGACGGGCTCGATCCGTAAACACCTGCATGACGCGCCGTCCAACTTCGACCCGCGCAAGTATCTGGCCGAAGCGACCAAGGGCATGACCGAGATTTGCAAGGCCCGCTACGAAGCCTTCGGCGCGGCGGGCAATGCGTCGAAAATCAAACCTGTTTCCCTTGAAGTAATGTTCGAGAGATACGAAGCGGGCGAACTAGACGCCAAGGTTAACTAAGGATACCCCACCCAACCCTCCCCTAGCAGGGGAGGGCTTTTAGGGGGTTGCTCTCTTGTCCTCCCCCTCCTAGGGGGAGTTAGAGGGGGTACGGGAACGAAGAAAAAAGGAAAACGTGATGCTGATATCGCCGTCCATTCTTTCCGCCGATTTCGCCAAGCTGGGCGAAGAGGTTCGCGCCGTCGACGAAGCCGGAGCGGACTGGATCCATATCGACGTCATGGACGGCCACTACGTTCCCAACATCACCATCGGTCCGGACGTGGTTAAGGCGCTGCGTCCGCACTCCAAACTGCCGTTCGACGTCCACCTGATGATCGACCCGGCCCAACCGTACCTCGAAGCCTTCGCCAAGGCGGGCTCCGACATGATTACCGTGCACGTCGAGGCTGACAGGCACCTGCACCGCAGCCTGCAGATGATAAAAAATCTCGGCTGCAAGGCGGGCGTATCGCTCAATCCGGCGACCGAGGTCGACACGCTGGACTACGTTCTCGACGACCTCGACCTCATTCTGGTGATGTCGGTCAACCCCGGCTTCGGCGGGCAGAGCTTCATCCCGAGCCAGCTCGACAAAATCAAGCGTATCCGCGAAATGATCGGCAGCCGCCCCATCGACCTGGAAGTAGACGGTGGCATTAGCCCGACGACGATCAAAGCGGTGGCCGATGCCGGCGCCAACGTCTGCGTCGCAGGCAGCGCGACGTTTAAGGACGGGAAGTATGCGGAAAACATCGCCGCGATGAAGGCGGCGGCTAAGGGGTAACTCTCTTCTACATCGTCATGCCCGCGTATGCGGGCATCCACGACTTTCACCCTAAACCACCGGCACCCCGATCAGCCATTCGTGTAGCCACATCATGAAGACGCCGTAGCCGACGAGGCCGACGGCGACCACCGTTAGGTCGCGGGTGATCGGTTGTTTGCCGAAGGTTGGGACCTTGCCGCGCGCCGTGGCGGTGAACAGGTCGATGATGGCAAAGACGAGGAAACCACCAAACAATAGGAGCGAGGCCATGTCACCGTTGTTGGCGAGGTGGACGGCGGCCCAGAGGGTGACGCCCCAGAGCATCGGGTGTTTGACGATCCGTTTGATATTGTTGGGTTTCATGTCCGGCGCTGCGAGCAGGATGAAGGAAATGGGCATCAGCGCGTGAGCCAGCGGGCGGCCCCAGGCGGGCGGCGTGAAGACCTCGACGATCTCGCGGGTGGCGAAGCCCCAGATAATCAAACCCAGGCCGACCGCCGAGACCAGCGAATAGATGCCTTTATATTTCTTCTCGCCCCAGCTCTCGACCAGTCCGTCGCGGACGGAGGAAAAGCTGGGCAATAGGTGGATGCCGAGAAGCACCACCAGACCGGCGACTAAAATGCTCATGAGTTCTGCGTCCCTATATTTTCTACCCTTCGTTTCTTTAAGATGGGGCGGATTGCGAAAAAAGGGAAGGGTCTACCCGTATGGGTAGTTGCGGCAGCGAAAACGACTCCTACAATCTCCGCAAAGAACAACGGATGTGGGGCGAGGATAATGGGCGTTGCGGCAAGGGAACCCAGCCATTCGGAAGCGATCGAAGCGCTGGCCGGGGCGATCCAAGAAAAATGCGAAACCTGTACCGACCCGAAGCGCAAGGAATTTCATGTCAGCGAGTTTGGCGGCCTGGAAGCGCTGCCCTGCCGTTGTGAGCACACCGAGACTTTGTTTGTCTTCATCGAGAGCTTGAGAGCGCAGCAAACGGCAGAGTAAACGGGGCGGCTTGACCGGGCATCGGTTCCAACCCACATAAACGGGCGTCAATTTCCTCCAGCCCGAAGGACTTTCCCCGTTGAAAACCGAAGAGCGGCCGAAAGGCAAAGATCTCCGCTATCTGTCGCGCACGGCGGAATTCCTCAAACCTTATAAAAAACAGGCCGCTGCCGCCGGGGCGGCGCTGGTCGTTACCGCCGGGGCATCGCTCGCCTTGGGGCAGGGGCTTAAAGTGCTGGTCGACAACGGGTTTGCGGCGGGTAACGAGGCGGCGCTCGATCAGGCTTTGGTGTTTCTATTGGCGCTTTCCGTCATTATGGCGTTCGGCACCTTCGCCCGTTTTTATTTCGTCTCCTGGTTGGGCGAGCGGGTTGTGGCCGACTTGCGGCGCGCCGTGTTCGACCGGGTGTTGTCCATGCACACCGGTTTTTTCGAAACTACCAAGACCGGCGAAATCCTCTCGCGCTTGACCACCGATACGACGCTCCTGCAATCGGTTATCGGGTCGTCGGCCTCCATGGCGCTGCGCAATCTGCTGACCTTGATTGGTGGAACGGCCATGTTGTTCGTCACCAACGCTAAATTGACCTTGTTGGCTTTCCTGGTCGTGCCTGTTGTTGTGGTGCCGATTTTGTTTTTCGGCCGCCGGGTCCGTAAACTGTCGCGGGCCAGTCAGGAAAAGGTGGCGGGCGTCGGGGCGTTCGCCGAAGAGACCATCAACGCCATCCATACGGTCCAGGCCTTTACCCACGAGCGTCAGGACGGCGACCGTTTCGGCGGCGAAGTCGTGGCGGCGTTCGACATGGCGGTGCAGCGGATCAAGACGCGGGGGTTCCTGACCGCAGCGGTAATCATCCTGGTGTTTTCGGCGATTAGCGTCATCTTATGGGTCGGTGGGCGCGGCGTGCTCTCCGGCGAGATCAGTGGCGGCGAACTCACCGCCTTTTTGTTCTACGCCATCATGGTCGCCTTTTCGGTCGGCGTGCTGAGCGAGGTGTTCGGCGAATTGCAGCGGGCCGCCGGGGCGACGGAACGACTGATCGAGTTGCTGGAGTCGGAGCCCGAAATCGTCGCGCCGGATAAGCCCGTTGCCTTGCCTGAACCGGCCGAAGGTCGCGTGGCGTTCGAGGCCATCGAGTTTCGGTATCCATCCCGGCCAAACCATAAGGCCTTAGACGGCTTTTCGCTTTCCGTTGCTCCAGGAGAAACCGTGGCGTTGGTCGGTCCGTCGGGCGCGGGCAAGTCGACGGTGTTTCAACTATTGCTGCGGTTCTTCGATCCTGATACGGGCCGGGTGCTGATCGATGGGGTTGATATCCGCATGGCCGCGCCGGAAACGTTTCGGCAAAGGATTGGGTTGGTACCGCAAGATCCAGTGATTTTCGCCGCCAACGGTTGGGAAAATATCCGCTACGGCCGTCCCGATGCGACCGACGAAGAAGTGCGGGCCGCTGCCGAAGCGGCCATGGCGGCGGAATTTCTCGACGCGTTGCCGGAAGGGTTCGACACGTTCTTGGGCGAAAAGGGGTTAAGGCTTTCGGGCGGGCAGCGCCAGCGGATTTCTTTGGCCAGGGCGTTGCTGCGCGATCCGCCTATTTTGCTGCTTGATGAAGCGACTTCGGCGTTGGATGCGGAAAACGAACGGCTCGTTCAGGCCGCTTTGGAAAAACTGATGGTCGGACGCACTACCCTGGTGATTGCCCACCGGCTGGCGACCGTCGTTAACGCCGACCGCATCGCCGTGGTCGAGCACGGCAAGCTGGTAGCCACCGGAACCCATGCCGAACTGCTGGAGAGCAGCCCGCTTTACGCCCACTTGGCGGCGCTTCAGTTCGATAACGGGGTTTAACGGCAAAGGTTAGTCCTGATTAAGGCCCAGCTCTTTTTGCAGCTTCTTGGTCAGCCCGAGGGAAACCAGACGGTAGGACTCTTCTATATGGTATTTGAGATCGTCGTCGCTGAGCCCCGGTTCGGCGTAGTGCTGAATCCATTTCATGCCGCGTGAGGCAAGGTAGGGGGCCGGGCGGCAGCCTGGGGTGTCACGCAAAACATCGTAGGTGAAGTCGGATACTTTGAAGGTGATGCCTTCGTGTTCCCCTTCACGCCATCCGGCGATGGCGAAAACCTTGCCGCCGATTTTCCAGACATGCGCGCCCCCCCATTGAACGACGTGGGTGGTGTGGGGAAGAGAACCGCAAAAGGCGTTGTAGTCGTCGAGGGTCATGCTGGCCCTTTGGGTTTGTGAAAAGAAAGGGCCCGGAGCACGGGCCCTTGAGGCAGATTACTGGATTTTAGTTTCGTGGCCGGGGCCATGCATTTGATAGACGTGGGCATGGTAGCTGTTGATCGGATTGCGGCTTAGGTAATCCAAAAGCCGCGCCTCATCCGATTCCGTCATGCCTTTGATAAGGAACTGCCAGACCGGTTGAAGGTTGCTGTTTTTCTTCTCGGCTTCGTTCATGGCGATGTAGCCGGCGAACTCGGCCTTGAAGTCTTCCAAATAGTGACTGGCGTATTGCTCGAAGGCTCTCGGATCATTGATCGCCATAGAGCCCTCCGGTTCGAAGCAAAGTCTGAGGTCCATGATGTCCTCCCATCCTCTGTGGAGTAACCCCATTAATATAGTGGCTATTTGTGGCGAATTTAAGGGGTTGGAAACCGGGTAGGTTTATTCTTGACGCTACTGCGCTGCTTAACCACATAAAATTTGAGGGTTTTAATATCTTTGCATTGTGCAAAAGCGCAGTCGGCGCTATAAATTAGAAAACTAAAATATAATAGGGTGGTGATGCGTTTTTAAGCGCAGCGTCATGTGATCCCTGAAGACGGAGGGGGAGACAATTTCCTTCGCATCGGCCAGCAAGGACAAGGTGAAAGCCGTTAAGTCCTCAATCAACGCCAAAGCGCGGCTCGCCACGGTGCGTGACCGCATTCCGTCGGTACGCGCCCAAAAAATGCTGGCGCTGCAGTTCCGCCGCAACCTCCTGGTCATTTGGGACAAGAAGTGGTTCGTCTTCGCCATGCTGGTCGGCTGGGGAATGATGCAGTTGCCGTTGCCGGAAGGGCTATCCCACCACGGTATGGTGGTGCTTGCCATGTCGGTTATGGCGACCATTCTTTTTGTCACCGAGCCGGTTCCATTGCCGACGGTGGCGTTGCTGATTATCGTCGGGCAGGTGGTGCTTTTAGGGCTAGATTCGTCGGTTGTCGCCAAGAGTTTGATGAAGGACTCCGTCCTGTTCATCATGGGCTCGCTCATGCTGGCGGTGGCGGTGGTTAAGCAGAAGCTGGACAAGCGCTTGGCCTTTTTGATCGTCAAGTTGACGGGAACCAAAACCTCGCGGATTGCCTTTGGTATTTCCTTGTTCTCGGGGATTTTGGCGTCTTTCATCGGCGAGCATACGGTGGCCGCGATGATGCTGCCGGTTGGCATCACGTTGATTACCCTAACGTCGAACGATCAAAAGAAGGTCCGCAACCTAGCGGCAGTGCTGCTGTTTTCCATATCGTACGGGTGTTCGGTCGCCGGGATCGGCACACCTTCGGGTGGGGCGCGAAACGCCATTATGATCGGTTACTGGCAGGAGTTTTTCGTCGACCCGACCAACCCGGCGACGTTTGTTTACATCATCGATTACTTGCGCTGGATGGAATACGCCTATCCGATCTTCCTGATCCAGCTGCCTTTCGTGACGATGATCCTGCTGTTTACGTTTAAGCCGGAATACAACGATCTTTCTCGGGCCGTGGTGAAGCTGCGCGCACAGGTTCAGGAAGAAGGACCGATGAAAGCGGCGGATTTCGTCGCCATTGCTATTTTCTTCCTAACCCTGCTCGGCTGGATTTTTATGTCCGCGGGGTTGGGCATGGGAACCATAGCCGTGATGGGCGCCGCTGCATTTTTGGTGGCCGGATTGGTTAAATGGGAAGATATCAATTCCGGCGTCAACTGGGGCGTGGTGCTGCTGTATGCCGCCGCCATTTCCTTAGGCGTCGAGATGAAGGATACGGGTGCTGCAGCCTGGGTCGCCGAAAGTTTCCTTTCTCTCCTCAAGCCGTTGGGAGCCGACCACGGTATAGGCCTCTGGGCGGCGGTGTCGGTGCTTACCACCGGGGTCACCAACACCATGAGCAACGGGGCGGCGGTGGCCGTGCTCGGACCTATCGTTCTGAACTTGGCTCAGGCCGCCGGTGAAAGCCCGATTGTTCTTGGATTTATTACTTCGGTTTCTTCGGCTTTCGCCTATTTGACCGTCGTCGGAACGCCTGCTTGCACCATCGTTTACGCATCCGGATATCTAAAAACGACCGACTTTCTCATTGTCGGCTGGAAAATGGCCGTAATGTCGACCATCATGATGTTGGTTGCGGCTTGGCTATACTGGCCTCTCATAGGCGTATAGTTTAGCTCGGTTTAAGAGGGGAAGGGGCTCACCATGTCTGAAAAATCCGAACGCAGAGTCGACGAACGGTTTCGAATACTGGTTTGCATCGACGGATCGGAAGAGTCTTATCGTGGGCTTCGTTATGCTGCAAAACTGGGCGGCGGCGTCGATGCCGATATCGTTCTTTGCTATGTAAGACCGTACGATCAGGGGCTGCGTTCGGGCGGTTTGCAGATCGATGTGGCGCGCGAAAATATGCTCAAGTGGGGATTGGAGTTGCCAGGCCTCAAGTACCTGAAAAAAGGCCGGGATATGTTGGTCGATTTGGGAATTCTTTCGCTCGACTGGGCTGAAAAACATTTCCATACCGACGTTGAAGGCACTTCGCTGGGCGACAACAAAATCGATTATGTTTCCCCGGAAGACAAAAAGATCGTTTTAAAGCTGAAGGTCTCCAGCAATATCGCTACCGGTATTCTCGACCAATGGGTGCTGGGCGAATACGACCTGATTATCTTGGGGGCTTCGGAACGTTGGCGGAGCCGCAAGTCCAAGTCGTTCTGGGATCCGGCGGTGGCTGAGAAGGTGGCGATCAATGCTCCGTGCTCGGTTATCGTAACGAGAGGCCTGACAGAAGGAAACGGCCATCTCATCTGCACCGACGGCAGCGAAATCTCCCTCGAAATGGTCCGCCGCGACGCTTATCTGGCGAGCCGCTGCAACTGCCCGATTTCAATTCTTTCCGTTGCCCACCATGAAACGGCATTGGCGGAAGCCGAAGCTGCGGTAGAACAGGCGGCCGAATTGCTCAAGGAAATGGATATCGAGGTTGAGGAAAAAATGGTCAAGGTCGGTAACCCGGTGGAACAGATTATCGAAACCGGACCGGACTATTCCCTGGTTGTTGTCGCCGATTCCGGTAAAGGGGCGATCGAGCGGTTCTTTATCGGCTCCACGGCCTTTAAGGTGATGGAACAGTCCTATAACTCGGTGATGATCGTCCGCTAAAAAGAACCATGCGGCACGGTCTGCGTCAAACGTGACAATAGAGACCGTATAGGGTTTCGATCACCGCCCGGCATTCGGGGCCTGAAAAAGAATAAAAAATGGAACGGGCTTCGCGGCGGGTTGTGACCAAGCCATGTTGCCTGAGAATCGCCAAGTGCTGAGACATCGCTGATTGGCTGAGGCCTATCCTATCCACCAGTTCTGTTACCGTTCGTTCTCCGTCGACCAATTGACAGAGGATCATCAAACGGGTTTCGTTCCCCATGGCCTTGAGCAAAGAGCTCGCCGCCCTGGCGTTCTCTTCCATATTCTCCAGCTGCACGGAGGCCCTCCCTTAATAGGTTTTATATGAGTATATTCTGCTTTTCTAATAATGTCTATTTTTCAGTAAGTTAAATAATAATTATTTGCAAAATATCATTTGAATCGGTAGAGCCGCCGGAAGTTCCCTTGACAGGGAAGGGCGGACGGGCGATATCCGGCCAGATACTTGAATAAAGGAAAGTGGATTATGGAAAGCGGCGCACCGAGCGGACCTTCCAACGGGGACAACATTCCAGAGCTGCCTGAGGAACCGTTACGGGACCCAAGAGTTCTCGGCGCATTGATTATGGCCTGGGGTGCGGCCTATCCGATTATTTTGATGATCGGCGTGCAGTTCGGCGAGTGGATGATTGCGCCGCACTACTATGATCTTCCTGCCGTTTTTTTCGCCCACTTCCTATTTTTCATGGGCGGTTTCATTATGACTCGCGGAAAGATTGGCGTCGGCAAGTGGTTGACGATCATTGCCGCCGTGATCGGGATCGCCTCGGCCGTTTTGGTTTTAAGCCTGATACATATGGTCAAGCCCCATGATATAGGGGAAAATATCGGACTGGGCTTGCGGATTTTTCTTTATGTCCTGCATGCCCTTTATTTGGCGGGCAACGTTTATTTCGCTTGGGCTGTTTTCAAGGTCAGGCAAGCAGCAGCTACGGCCTGATACGGTTGTATGACTGAACGACGGTTGCGCCATAGGCGCATAGGACAACGAAAAGTCCCGCTGTCGAAAACGAGCCAAGATCGAACAGCCAGTGGATACAAGTCGGCGGAACGATAGCCAAAAGAATAAGCGTTGGCCAAAGTTGACCCGGTCGCGCCACACCCTCAAACCGGCTTTTAATCAGATGTTGCAGGTTCAGCATGGCGAAGCCGCACCCGATTAAGACGACAATACCGCCCAGCCACCAAAGGTAGTCGGGCCAGGTTGTTTGCAAGCCGATGAGAATCCCGCCCAAGAGGGCCATCAAAACAAGCAGTCGCGTAATGGCCCCCAGCAACATCGGTTAGCGGTTCATGCCGTGGTATTCGGGGTTCGGCATCATGTCGGTCGCGTGGGCCATACGGTTGGTATAGTTGAAGAAGGAAGCCACGTCTGCGATGTCGAAGATGTCTTGGTCGTTGAACCCTGCGTCACGCAAAGATTGCCTGTCTGCTTCGCCGATATCGTGCGGCTGTTTGGTAAGTTTCCAGGCGAAGTCGAGCATGGTGCGTTGGCGCTTGTCCAATTCGGCGACGCGGTAATTCATCACCAGCATTTCACCGAGTTGCGGGTCATCCGACAATCGGCGGACCGTCTGCCCGTGGGCTACGAGGCAGTAATAACACCGGTTGGCCGAAGAAACGACGACGGCGATCATCTCGCGTTCCAGTTTGGAGAGCCCGGAAGGGGCCAGCATCAGCTGGTTGTAGAACCGGGTGAATGTATCGAACTTTTCCGGATTAATGGTGAAGGACTGGAGGACGTAGGGAACGATCCCCAATTTTTCCTCACAAACCTGAAAATACTTTTTAATGTCGTCGCTGAGCTCGCTTGAGGCGGGCATTTTGAGCCGCATAATGTGGTCGGGTTGAGGCATGGTCGTCTCCCTAAATCGTTCCGTAATCCAGCCATCGTTGCGGCTGGTTATTTCAATTGCCACTTATATTAGTTAACGTTTACGTAAACGTCAATTGCGTGGCGATGAATAGACTGGGTGGAAACGGTGTGGGGGAGCGTTTTGCTGTTTTGCGCTTAGCCGCACTGGGCCTTGTGGCGCAGCAGGTGGTCGGCTAGGACGCAGGCCAACATGGCTTCGGCGACCGGAACGCCCCGAATACCGACGCAGGGATCGTGACGACCTTTGGTTAGAACCTCGGTTTCCCTGCCGTTTTTATCGATGGTCTTGCGTGGCGTGAGGATCGAGCTGGTCGGCTTGATGGCGACCCGCACGACGATGTCCTGGCCGCTTGAAATTCCGCCTAAAATTCCGCCCGCTTTATTGGATGTGAAGACGGCGTTTCCGTCTTCAATCCGCATTTCATCGGCGTTTTCCTCACCGGTAAGGCGGGCCGCTTCGAAGCCCGCGCCGATTTCAACGCCTTTGACGGCATTAATGCTCATCATCGCTTTGGCGATATCGGCGTCCAGTTTGTCATAGACTGGAGCCCCCAGACCGGCAGGGACGCCGGAAGCAACGATTTCGAGCGTTGCGCCGACTGACGATCCGTTTTTACGGATGTCGTCTAGGTAGGCTTCCCATTCCTTGGCTGCTTCGGCGTCCGGGCACCAGAAAGGGTTGTTGCCCACTTCCGCCCAGTTCCAGTTCGAGCGGTCGATCTCTTTCTCACCCATGCCGACGAGTGTCCCGCGGATGGTGATGCCGTCGCCGAGAACTTTACGTGCAATCGCTCCGGCGGCGACCCGCATGGCGGTTTCTCGCGCGCTCGACCGTCCGCCGCCCCGGTAGTCACGGATACCGTACTTTTGGTCGTAGGTATAGTCGGCGTGACCGGGACGGTACTTGTCTTTGATGTCGCCATAATCCTTCGAGCGCTGGTCGGTGTTTTCGATCAGCAGTCCGATAGAGGTTCCCGTGGTTTGTCCTTCGAAAACACCCGAAAGAATTTTAACGGCGTCGGCCTCCTGGCGCTGGGTGACGAAGCGGGATTGTCCGGGTTTGCGTTTATCGAGCCAGACCTGAATATCTTCTTCACTCAATGGAAGGCGCGGCGGTACGCCGTCGACGACGCAGCCGATGGCCGGACCGTGGCTTTCACCGAACGTGGTAAACCGAAAAAGATGTCCGAAGCCGTTCCCCGACATTCTAGCTATCGTCCTGGGATTTGAATCCAGCCAGCATTTCGGCATTGGCTTGCGAGCTGTCGGTGGCCATCATGCCGACCGAATGGTAGCCGGAATCGACATGGTGGGTTTCACCCGTCACGCCGGAGGATAGGTTGGACAGCAGGTAAAGTCCCGCGCCGCCTACGTCTTCCATGGTGATGTTGCGGCGGAGCGGGGCGTTGTTTTCGTTCCACTTGAGGATATAGCGGAAATCGCCGATGCCCGAGGCGGCAAGCGTTTTCATCGGTCCGGCCGACAGAGCGTTTACCCGGATACCGTCCTTGCCCAGGTCTTCGGCCATATAGCGGACGCTGGCCTCCAAAGCGGCTTTAGCAACCCCCATGACGTTGTAATGAGGCATGACCCGCTCCGCACCGTAATAGCTGAGCGTGATCATCGAGCCGCCGTCGGTCATCAAAGCGGCGGCGCGTTTGGCGGCGGCGGTGAAGGAGTAACAGGAAATGTCCATTGCCATGAGGAAGTTCTCACGGCTGACATCGAGGTAGCGGCCCTTGAGGTCATCTTTATCTGAGAAGGCGATGGCGTGAACCAGGAAGTCGATCTTGCCCCATTTTTCTTTCAGCGCGTCAAAGACGGAATCCAACTGGGTCATATCGGTGACGTCGCAGGGTAAAAGAGTGTTTGAACCGACAGACTCAGCCAATGGACCGACGCGCTTTTTGAGAGCTTCGCCTTGGTAGGTAAATGCCAGTTCCGCTCCTTGGGCGTGAAGCGCCTGCGCAATACCCCAAGCGATGGATCGGTTGTTGGCGACACCCATAATCAGGCCTTTTTTTCCGGCCATCAGTCCTGCCGATGCGGTCATCTTCTCTTCATTCCTCCTCGGAAGCGTCTTTTGGTAGGGTGGTTGGGCCAATCCCTTGTAGACGCGAGTTTAATCGCGATTTTGCGGCATCCTACACGAAACCCATAAAAGGCAAAAGGGTATCACCAATCGATTGAAGGAAGGGGTGTGCGAATAGGTGGTGATAAAGCCTGAAAACCCCCGATTTGCAGGGAAAATAAGGAGATTCTTGAAATAGAGTGTCACAAAAAGTGAACTCCACATTGTCATCGCGTGGAAAATTATTGCTCAGGAACCGGGAGAACGTCACACTTTAGAAGAGAATCGCGACCGGCAAGGGGGGCTCCATTTGGTAAAAGTCATGGAAAACGGATCGACCGAAAATCAAAAAGCAGAACTCCCGAAGCATAACGACGTCGTCAATCAGGCGTTTAACTTGCTGGGCACTTTTTTTAAACGATTTCAGGAAGACCGTTGCCTGCGGGTGGCCGCGTCTTTGTCTTACACGTCGTTGCTCGCGCTGGTGCCTTTTATCGCCATAACTTTTGCCATGCTTGCGGCGTTTCCGGTTTTTGAAGGTATGCGCGAGCAGATTCAGTCGTTCGTTTTCGAAAACTTCGTTCCTGAGGCCGGGCATGTCGCCGGAGAATATCTGGATAGTTTTCTCGCCAATACCGGAAAAATGACGGCGGTTGGGATCATCGGTCTCGCGGTGACGTCCATCATGCTTTTGGGGACCATCGAAGGGGCGTTCAATATCATTTTCAGGGTCCGCCGGCCTCGACGAATTGTTCCGCGCCTGTTGGTGTTTTGGGCGATCGTGACGTTAGGACCTCTTTTGTTGGGGGCCAGTCTCTCCTTATCGACTTATTTTTATGCCGCCAAAGAGTGGGTTGGTGCCGATCTCTTTCACGGGGTCGGCGGGTGGTTTGCTAAAAGCCTGCCGACTCTGATGGTCATGGCGGGGCTTACGGTTTTCTATGTCGTGATTCCCAACCGTTCGGTGCGGTTCGTTCATGCCGTGACCGGCGGCGTGGTGGGCGGATTTCTTTTCGCGCTTTTAAGAAGCGGTTTTGGCGCTTTCATGTCGGTCTCGACCACCTATCAAACTCTGTATGGCGCAATGGCCGTGTTGCCGGTGTTCTTGGTTTGGATGTATCTGACATGGTCGGTCGTGTTGTTAGGGGGCGTTATCAGTGCCGTCTTGGGTGAGCGGCGCAATCTTTTTAACGATCAGGAGGCTGGGACCAAGGTACGCCGCATTGAATTGGCGGTGATTCTGCTGCGTCAGTTATTCGAACAGTCGAAAACCGGCGGAGCCATGCCGTTCCCCGCATTGGTTCAGCAGTCGAAAGCCGATAGCGGCGCTGTCGAACTTATTCTTGAAGCGCTTTGTAAGGCGGGGTTCGTCGAAGCCAATGAGGAAAGCGAGTGGGTGTTGGCCCGCGATCCAGGGACCGCCACGCTATACAGTGTCTACCAGGCTTTGGGGCATACTCAGGATACGGAATCGCTTGGTGAAGCGGGGGATCGTTTCCATTCCATTGTGATCACCGCGGAGAATGCGCGCCGGGAAGTGCTGGGCAAGACATTGGCTTATATTTTTGAAAGCGACCCTGCCGATAGCGAAGGTAAAGTCGCGAACTTTAAACCCTAGCCGACTTGCGCTTCCAAAAAGCGGTTTTACCGCCTTTGCGGCCTTTTAAGAAATCGACGAGGTCCGGGTCCGGCTGTTTTGGAAGTGCGATCATCAATTTAATGAACTGATTACCGAAGGTGCCGTTCTTCAGCGGCAGCCCTTTTCCCTTCAAACGTAGCACCGTTCCTGAACTGGAATTTTCCGGTACGGTCAAGGAGACCTGTCCGGTCAAGGTTTCGACCTGGATTTTTCCGCCGAGCACGGCGGTTTCAAGCGAGATATCCTGCTCAAGCCACAGATCGGCATTTTCCTGACGCAGTCTGGGGTGAGGGGTGACGCGGATTTCAATTAAGGCATCGCCGTCCAAGCCGCCGCCCGTTCCGGGTTGTCCTTGGCCTTTCAGTCTCAATATTTGACCGTTTTCGGTCCCGGCCGGAATTCTGACGTCCAGCCGTTTTCCGTTGGTCATGCTGACCTGTTTCGATGCTCCCAACATGGCCTCCGAAAAGGAGACCGTTAGGATATAGCTGGCGTTGGTTCCGTTCGCCCGTGGCTGATTGGCTTTCTTGCGCGCCCAAAAACGGTCAAACGCCGAATTTCCACTGCTCGTTGTCGGGCGGGCCGGGTTGCCGTCCGCGTCGATTTCGCCCGCGTCGTATTGGCTCCGTTTGGTTTGGTTGGAAAGAATCTCGTAGGCCGCCGCAATCTCTTTGAAACGGTCTTCCGTATAGGCATCCCCTTGAGCCTTGTCGGGGTGATACTTGCGCGCCAAATCCCGGTAGGATTTTTTGATCTCCTCCTGGCTGGCGGCGCGGTTGAGGCCAAGTACGGTATAAGGATTCTTCATCACAGTTTAAGTTTACCCCAAAAGAATAACGGCGCGCCTTTGGCAAAAGGCGCACCGTTAGATTATCTGGATTCGTGTCTGAATGAAGCCTTAACGCGCTCGCTAATTTACAATCCTCCAGGTGCCGTCCGGTTCGCGGCAGGCGGTGCCGACGGCTTCTTCGGTCCGGCCGTCAATGGTGACGGTTGTCTTATATTCGCGGCATGCCTGTTGGCTAGCGGTCTGGTAGGTGCGGGTCGGCGTTACCGTGCCCTTGTAGCCGCTATCTGGGTTGGACCATGTCGAGGTGGTGCCCGTTTTGTTGTACTCGAGCGTTTCCTGGGTGGCGCGTTGCGCTTTCAGGCGGGACGTATCATCCATGCTCTTGCCGATGCTGCTGCCCAGCCAAGCGCCGGCCAGGGTTCCAACGGCAACGGAGGCCAAACGGCCCTTGCCGCCCCCAACTTGGGCGCCAAGCACCGCGCCACCGACGGCGCCGAGAACGCCGCCCATGGTTTCCCCGGGGCTGTTCTGCATATCGGTTGCGCACCCCGCAAGAAGCGCAAGACTTATAAAGGCTGCTGCCAGGGGTTTGGTGCTCATAACTTTTCCTCTCCATATTGGATCGTTTGCGAAACCTTTCGGCAATTGCCAACGGCTTCATCTACTCATATTTATTAGGTGGCGTATTTTCGACAAGGGTTCACAAAAAAATGTGAATAGGGACCTACCTAATCTTGCCATCCAGTATAACCGAAGGCTAAACGTCATTTAGTTAACAGCTATTGACCCCGAGAGGCGTGATGCAAATCACTGAACGCGACAATCCTATCGACCTGTTTGCCAAATGGCTCGAAGATGCCGGTAAAACCGAGCCCGAGTATCCCGATACAATGACGTTGGCGACCTGCACCAAGGAAGGGCGGCCTTCGGCGCGGATGGTTCTGCTAAAAGGTTTCGACGACCGCGGCTTTTGTTTTTACACCAACTTGGGTAGTGCTAAGGCGGCTCAATTGGATGAAAACCCGTTTGCCGCGCTTTGTTTCCATTGGAAGAGCCAGCACCGTCAGGTTCGTATTGAAGGCCGGGTCGAGAAGGTGAGTGAACAAGAGGCGGATGACTACTTCGCCACCCGCCCCAGGCTGAGCCAGATCGGCGCTTGGGCGTCGAAGCAATCTCAACCGCTCGAAGGGCGGTGGGTTTTTGAAAAACGGATTGCCGAGTTTACCGCCAAGTTCAATATCGGGGCGATCCCGCGGCCTGAATTCTGGTCGGGTTTCCGGGTTGTGCCAGACCATATTGAGTTTTGGCAGGAAGCGAAATTTCGCCTCCACGACCGATTGGTTTATGATCGGGATGGAGAGGGGTGGAAAACCGTTCACCTTTATCCGTAAGTAGTTTCAGAAAAATCGGACCGATGGCGGCGGAAACCAAAGAAAACAGTTTGCAGCAAACGGCGCGCTTGATGCGTCTGGCGACCTATGCCTCGGTTTCCGTGGCGTCTGTTTTGATCGTCGCCAAAGTGGTGGCCTGGGTAATGACCGACTCGTTGAGCCTGTTGTCTACTCTGGTTGACAGCTTTCTCGACGTTTTGGCGTCCTTGGTTAATTTATATGCCGTCCGGCATGCCTTGGAGCCCGCCGACGCCGAGCACCGGTTCGGGCACGGCAAAGCCGAGCCGCTGGCCGGATTGGCGCAAGCGGCCTTTATTGGGGGCTCCTCGGTCTTCCTGTTGTTGCAGGCTAGCGAGCGGATGATCAATCCTCGGCCGATCGGCAACCTTGAAACCGGGGTTGGCGTCATGGCGTTCGCCATTGTGTTGACCCTCGGTTTGGTGCTTTTCCAGCGCTATGTTGTCAAAAAAACGGGGTCTGTCGCGATTGGCGCAGACTCGCTTCATTACCAATCCGACTTGTTGGTCAACGTTGGTGTCGTCATTTCGATGGTGTTGGCGGTCCAATTCGGTTGGAAGATCGCTGATCCGATTTTCGCCATTCTTGTCGCTTTATTTATTGTCAAAGGCGCTTGGGAAATTGGCAAAACGTCTCTCGACCTTTTGATGGACAAGGAGTTTCCGGAAGAGGAGCGGCAGAACATCCATGACGTGGTGATGTCCATCAAGGGGGTGCGCGACATGCACGATTTGAGAACCCGCTCCAGCGGCCCTCAGTCGTTTATCCAGTTGCATGTGGAAATGGATGGAAACCTGAATCTCAGAGAGGCCCATGCCATTGCCGACAATGTGGAAAAGGCGATTGAGAAAGCCTATCCCGATGCCGAAGTGTTGGTCCATCAAGACCCGGCTGGTTTGGAAGACCCCACCGATTTGCAACGTCAGATTTAACCCTGTGACGCCCAATTTGTCTACGATTCGGTGGTGATAATTGTTTCCGGCTTTTGTGGAAATTGTGATGCTTTTATGTAATACTGAAAGCCGTTCGCAAAACATACATGGGAGATGGATGCCATGAGCCTTGATGCGCATATCCAAGCTTTGAAAGCCAAACACCAAGACTTGGAAGCGAAAATCGATGAAGAAAACTCCCGCCCATTACCGGATGAAGATCTCATAGCCGGTCTCAAACGTGAAAAACTGAAGATTAAGGACGAATTGGCCCAACACGCTTTATAGCCGCTGCGCCGAAACATTCCGTTGTCCGCGCACGACGCCACCGCTAGGCCAAATGAGCCGGCAAGGGGCCGAAAGGTTTGCAAGCCAGCAAAGACCCCGGCCCCTTAAAAGAATTCGGCAACGGATAAAAGTAACCCCCGAAGGACCGCTCCTCCGGGGGTTTTTGTTTGTAAAATAAGGTCTTAATGAACTTTGTCTTTTGCCTTTGTGACTGCTTTCTTCTGGTTGCCTGAAAAGCGTCCCGGGATAAATTTTGTTGCCGCTCCTATAACTGTCGCGGTTAAAAACAGCCCTGCTGCAATATTGTTACCATTGTTCGCAAAATAAATTGCAGCCCCTATTGCGACTAGAAGGACGATAAATCCGAACCCTTGACCTCGTAAGATTTCTTTTGTGGCTAAACCGAGGTCATCTTTTTCCCATTGATGCCGATGGGCTTGTTCTTTTTCGGCCATTACAACTACACGCTCAGCGCCGTTATTGAATACGCTGTCGTATTCCCGAAGCATGTCGGGGGGCGGCAATGGCCCCATATGAATAGTTTTAGATTCCCTGTGTGCAACAATTTCAAGTTTTGTGCCATCAGGTAATGCTGACGCTGGGATGCCCACTTTCTCTAGCAGCTCTTCAGCGTCTTCAGGCTCGACTTCCGCGACAACGATATCATTGCCAATTTCGTCATTTATTGACGAGGAATCAGGCTCACCCCCGCTCGTTCCCTCAGTCTTTTTTGAACGTGAAGGTGATTCAGTTTCTTGAGTTGAATCCTTATGGGGTGAGTTAGGCGATCTGCTTTTCGCCATATTCCAATTTCTTTCTGCGAGTACGTCGCACAATCTTTTGGCACCCAGCAGTCAGTTTGACCTGATCCCGAGCAAAACCGTCATTTCCGTATTGAGACGCTTGATGTGCAGGTTCGCTTAGGTTTGACAGGGCCCCAAAACCCTTTGAAAACCCCATCAAGAAGTGATTCTTGCCAACAGAATAACTTGATCGCCGTTTCATGTTAGATCGCTCTCAATGTGGTTTGCCTTGATGGAAAGTGAAATTAGCAACTTACATCTACAAATATAGGGCGCAGGAGCATTCTTGGAACAGTTGAGTCAAAAAAATTTACCGTGCCAAAGAAGAATGTCCAGTTTTTTATTTTAAAACTAGAATGCTCTTCAAGCTCTAAAAGCTAACGTCAACAGCATGTAGGAACCGAATTAAGCGAATAGGTTATTGTCAAAATGTTTAGCTCCCCGATTGCGCCTCTACCGCATTCTCCCGGAGCTTAAACTTCTGAATTTTGCCGGTCGAGGTCTTGGGTAGTTCGATGAAATGGACCTCTTTCGGGCATTTGAAGCGGGCCATGTTGGCGCGGCAGAACTCGATGAGTTCCTGTTCGGTGACAGAGCCTTGCTTGCCCGGCGCCAGCTCCACATAGGCACAAGGGATTTCGCCCCATTTATCGTCGGGTTTGGCGACCACGGCGGCGGCGAACACCGCGTTGTGTTTGCACAGCGTGTCTTCGACTTCGATGGAAGAAATGTTTTCGCCGCCCGAGATGATAATGTCCTTGGAGCGGTCCTTGAGTTTCAGGTAGCCGTCTTCCTGCATGACGCCGAGATCGCCCGAGTGGAAATAGCCGCCGCGGAAGGCCTCTTCGGTGGCTTTCGGGTTTTTGAGATAGCCCTTCATCACGATGTTGCCGCGGAACATGGTTTCCCCCATGGTTTTGTTGTCCCAGGGAACGTACTCCATGGTTTCCGGGTTCATCACGGTGAGTTCTTCCAACATATGATAGCGCACGCCTTGACGGCCTTTCTTGACGGTTTGTTCGGCCATGGGAAGGTCGTTCCATTCCGGTTTCCAGGCGCACTGAGTGGCTGGGCCGTAGGTTTCGGTCAGCCCGTAAACGTGGGTGACGTCGAAGCCCTGCTTTTGCATGTTCTCCAGCGTCGAGGCCGGCGGCGGGGCTGCGGCGGTCATGGCGTAGACCTGATGGTCGAATTCGCGTTTTTCGTCCGGACTGGCGGTGATGACGAAATTCAACACAATCGGCGCGCCGCAGAAATGGGTCACTTTGTGGTCGGCGATGGCGTCGTAAATGTTTTTGGCGGTGACCTTGCGGCAGCAAACGTTGGTTCCGGCGACGGCGGCGATGGTCCAGGGGAAGCACCAGCCGTTGCAATGGAACATCGGCAGGGTCCAGAGATAGATCGGGTGATGGCCCATGTTCCAGCCGACAATGTTGTTGGTGGCGTTCAGGTAAGCCCCCCGATGGTGGTAAACAACGCCTTTGGGGTTGCCGGTAGTGCCCGATGTGTAGTTGAGCGAAATGGCGTTCCATTCGTCGCTTGGCGTTTGCCATTTGTAATCCGGGTCGCCTGTTGCGATGAAGGCCTCATAGTCGATGGAGCCGACCAGTTCGCCGCCCTCGTGTTCTGAATCGTCGATGTCGATCACCAACATCTCGGGCCGGTTGGCCAGTTTGATCGCTTCTTTCACCGTGTCGGAATACTCCTTATCGGTAACCAAAACCTTGGCTTCGCCGTGATTGAAAATGAAAGCGAGGTTTTCCGCATCGAGACGGGTGTTGATGGTGTTGATCACTGCACCGGTCATCGGAACGCCGAAGTGGCCTTCGTACATTTCGGGCGTGTTGTTGGCGATAAACGCGACCGTATCGCCTTCGCCGATTCCCTTTTTCGAGAGCGCCGAGGCCAATTGGCGGGCTCTTTTATAGGTTTCCGCCCAGGTATAGCGTCTTTTTCCGTGGATTATCGATGCCCGATCCGGGTATACGTATGCCGAGCGTTCAAGAAATGTCAGGGGTGTCAGAGGAACGTAGTTCGCCGGGGTCTTGTCCAAGTCTTGGTTATAGATGTTTGTCGAGCTCATCCTGAACGCCTTCTGGAGAAAATGGTACTTGCCAAACGCTGCCCCATGGGGGCTTCGCTCTTAACGAAAGAGCGGAATTTAGCCGTTGTGGGAGCCGGTTTGTCAAATAAAGGTTTCTAAAGAACGAGCCAGGGGGACGGGAGCCGAGTGTCCCGTCCGTTACGAAGACCGTAAAGGGAGTGAAATGACCAATCGTCACGAAGAGGC
>Ga0070727_10000338_pt1 | contig 60301 bp, 70 predicted proteins | sample tdAd472_FD_66722 | JGI IMG/M metagenome (GOLD analysis project Ga0070727, IMG submission 66722) | Marine sediment microbial communities from the Atlantic coast under amendment with organic carbon and nitrate - tdAd47.2 | ecosystem: Environmental > Aquatic > Marine > Coastal > Sediment | place... | reverse complement strand
CTCTTTTCTGGACAGGATGTTGTTGTTATTGGCGGAGGAAACGCAGGATTCGAGACTGCGGCACAACTTCTTGCGTACGCAAAGAGTGTTACTCTCCTCCACCGCTCTGCAGAGTTTAAGGCAGACCCTGTCACTGTCGAAAAGGTGCTTGCGCACCCAAATATGACCGGTGTCACAAACGCAGAAACTACCGAAGTATTCGGAGAAGGTTTCGTGAAAGGACTCAAGTATAAAGATGTAGAAACTGGTGAAGAGAAGACACTCGATGTGTCTGGTGTCTTTGTTGAAATTGGTGTTGTACCAAACACAGGATTCCTTGATGGTGTTGTCACCCTCGATGAGTACAAACGTATCGAAATAGACCCGTGGACGCAAAAAACCAACACTCCGGGCATTTGGGCTGCAGGAGACTGTACAAATGTGCGGTATCACCAGAATAATATTTCTGCAGGAGATGGTGTTCGAGCGCTTGAAGATATCTACGTGACCCTAAAAGCAAAGTAATACTTTGCACGCCCCTCCCCTTTTGTGGTACAAGTGTATATAGGAGGAAACAAAAAAGATATCGCCACAACCTTTATCGAAAGGAGGAAGTCATGTTGTTGGTGAAGTTCCTATGCTCTGTGATACTTGTCACGCCGCCTGCTGTTATATTCTCTGAGCCACACTTTGTGCCGCACTCCATCATCTTGATGGCACAAGATTTCTGGCTCGGATATGTTGCTGTTGCAGTTCTCATACTGTACCTTCTGCACATCTTGAGCAGACGACGTCGGAATAAGAGGTCTTTACGGGTAGGGTACCCTGTTAAGATTCTCTGATAATCACAAGCCGTATAAAGAAAGACCTTCGTTCACCCGTAGGTCTTTTTTATATACACTGGCATTTTTCTCACTTTTTCTGTAGTATATGCGTCACGGTCCCATCGTCTAATGGTTAGGACGTCAGGTTTTCATCCTGGAAATCGGGGTTCGATTCCCCGTGGGATCACCAACAGAAAAAATCCTTGTTTCAAAGGGTTTGAAGCCATCTTTAAGGCTAAAAACAACATTATTTTCAGAAACTAAAAGTTCTGAAAAGACTATTCTTGCAATTCTTTCCTTTTCCTTTGAATTAGCATTATCCCAATAAATAGCACCATTTTCTAAGAGTTCTGAAAGTTTCAGAAGGTCTTTTACAACTTCGTGGATTGCCTGATCTGACATCTGCTCTTGCTCATGCAAATCATTTAGCTTTGCATTGAGTGCGTTCTCTTCATTTAAAAGATCTTGTGGGGAGTATGCACCAGTCTTTAGAAGAGTTAGCTTGTTAGCTCTTAAGTATTCCAGATCTTCTCTTACAACTTTCTTCTTTCTCTCAAGTTGGTCTAACTCTTTTTGTCTCTTATTCTCAAACAATTTTAAATCTGTTCTGGTTCTTGCATCAATTTCTTCTAATTCTTCCTGAGTGAAGTATAAGTTTTTTATTTTCTCTCCAAGTTTATCTTCTAATATCTCAATGCTTATGTTGTCGTAGAAGTTGGCTATATCCAACTCTGCTACGAAGTTATATTTATCTGCCCTAGAGTGAGTATATAAAGTACCTGTAAAGTTAATCCAGTTCTCAGACCAAGCTCTTGGGTTGAATGATGCCTCAATTGGATACATGAGTGATTCGTCTAGACCAATTACTGTCCCATCAGGCATTTCATACTCACGCATATTTTTCGCTATATACTTAACTTCCTCTTCTTCATTTTTTCTTATTTCCCCACCAAGACTCCATCCTCCATAAGTGTTTTGTACTCTGTTACCAGCAATGTCTTTTTCAAGCTTTTTTGTTGCATAGAAATAGACACAGATATCTTTGAGGTTAAAGACAGGAAGTAATCTTGTGACACAGCTACCTTTATCTATAGAAATATACCCTCTAGGTTTACTAGGTGCGTATTTTGAAGACTCAATTTCGCTAAAGATTTCTTCTAGCAACGTTTCTTTGTCAGGTATATCCTCTAAAGGAATTAAGCTCTTGGTGGTTACTATTTTCCAAAACTTACCACTTTTACTTGAGCCAAAATATTTTTTAAAATCATCATAAGAGTCCATATTTACATTCTAGCTAAAATATAGGCTTATATAAAGCAAAATCAGAGAGTTTTTGATAGAATGATTAAATGGATTCAAAAGAGGCAGAATTGCATAAGAAAATACAAGACTTAGAGTATGAGCTTGGAAGATTGAAAAAGAAAAAATATGGGCTTGTTTGGGAAGATAAACCAGAAAAGTTTGATAAAGAAAGTGAGAATGCTTTACCTATTTTGAAAGAGAAAGGTGGCAGGTATAAAGACATAATCTCAAGTCCAGACGAAGATTTTAATATCTTAATTGAAGGTGATAATTATCACTCCCTTTCTGTTTTGTCTTATACTCACAAAGATAAGGTAGATGTTATCTACATTGATCCTCCATACAATACTGGCGAACGAGACTTTATATATAACGATAAGTTCGTTGATAAAGAAGACCCTTTTCGTCACAGTAAATGGATCTCATTCATAAAGAAAAGACTAGAACTATCTAAAAAGTTACTCACTGAACAAGGCATTATCTTTATTAGTATTGATGATAACGAAAGCTCTTCTCTTAAGTTGTTGTGTGACGAAATATTTGGAGCAGATCATTTTTTAGGAAACTTAACTTGGATAAAAAGGACAAAATCTACTAACTCTGGAACAGCAAAAAAAATGATCCAGCAGAAAACTGAATATATTTATGTATACAGTAATGTGCCTGCTGATTCCTTTTGTGGATTTGAGATGCTTTATGACGACACAAAGAAAAAAAAGTATCCACATAAAGGTAAGTTTGGTAGTTGTAGGTTTGAGAATCTGGAAGCAACTGATTATGGAAGAAAAAAGAGAGACACTATGAAGTTCCCTATTCTTGGAGTTGCTCCAAGAATAGGTCGTCGTTGGCAAATAGGTCAAGATACAGCAGATGAATTAGTCAAGCTTGGTAAGATCGAATTAGTTGAAGGAGTTCCAATGAGAGCTGTTTACCCTGAAGACGAAGATTCAGAATCTTTCATACCATTTTGGTCTCACTTAGAAAATATTGGAACTGCTGAATCTGGCAAGGAAGAGTTGAAGCAGATTGTAGGTCCAGAACATGGTTTTGACACAGTTAAACCAACTGATCTGATAAACAAAATATTGGAAAGATTCAGAGATGATGTGTTCGTGCTTGATTTTTTTGCAGGATCTGGGACAACTGGCGAATCTGTTTTGAAAATGAATGATCTTAAAGGAGGTAATAGAAGATTTATATTGTGCACTAATAACGATAATCTAATATGTGAGAACATTACTTTTCCTAGATTGAATAATGTAATAAAAGGATATGAGAATCAGAAGGGAGAAAAGGTTGAGGGTCTAAAAGGTAATTTAAAGTATTTAAAAACTGATTTTCTTAAAATTGATAAAGTAAATGATAATCTCAGGAGAAAAATGGTTGATCGCTCAACTGAGATTTTATGTTTGAAAGAGAATACTTTTAAATCCCACAAAGACCTTTACATAGAAAAGAAAAGTAAAATATTTGATAACAGTGAAAAATACACAGCAATACTGTTTGATACATTCTTTTTTGAAGAGTTTGTTGATGAGATCTCAAAGTTAAAAGATAAACCAGTATCAGTATATGTGTTCTCTCATACCAATACTTTTCCTAGAGAAGAGTTTGGTGATTTAAATATAGATTTCACAGTTGAAGCTATTCCAGAAAAAATCTTGGAAACATATAAAAAGATATTTAATTTTTAGCCATGAATAATATTAGTTTTAGAAAATATCAAAAGAAAGCACTAGATAATCACTTTGAAAATATAAGTAGGCTACTTTTTGAATCAGATGAAAACAACTTAAACAGAGTCCTTTTTAGAGCACCCACTGGTTCAGGTAAAACAGTAATGGTGGCAGGTATTATTGATCGCCTAGTTAGAGAATCTGATCATAATCTATCTTTTGTCTGGATTTCAAAAGGCATTCTTGCAGATCAAAGTAAGGAAAAATTGGAAGAGTATTTAGGAGGTGGAGCCATAACTAATTCTTCTCTTGAAGACATTTTAGATAATGAAATAAAACAGAATGAAATATTATTTGTTAATTGGGAAAAGATTTTTTCTAAAGCAAATAAAGACAATCCTGATAAAGATGTAAGGAAGGGTGACCCACTAAATAAGTTCATGAAAGACAATGAGTGGGATAGAAATCTAAGTAATTTTTGTGAAAATGCCAGATTCAATGGAAGAAAAATAGTTTTAATTATTGATGAGAGCCACTTAAACATAACAAAAAATACCATTGAGATTATTGATGAAATAATAAAACCAAGTGTCCAACTTGATATAACAGCCACACCAAAAAGTGACTTCAAATATGCGTATGGAGATAGAAATGGTGAATACATAGAACTAGATGAGGTTAGAGCTGAAGAAATTATCAAAAAAGAAGTGGTTATCAACTCTGATATTTCTCAAAAGGATTTACAGAAAAGCGAAAAAAGTGGTGATCATATAGTTTTTGAAAAAGCCATAAAACAAAGAGAGGTACTTGAAGAATTGTATACAGCAGAGAAATCAAAAGTAAGACCTTTGGTATTAATTCAATTACCAAATGAGGGGGAAAAATTAAGTACACTTGATAAGCAGAAGATTGATTTCGTTGAGGAAACACTGGATAAAAAAGGATTTACATATAAAAATGGTAAATTGGCTAAGTGGCTAAGTGGTGACGATAAGAACAAAATAAATCTTGAAGGAATTACAAACCCAGATAATTCTGTTGATTTCTTAATATTCAAAATGGCTCCTGCGACTGGGTGGGATTGCCCAAGAGCACACATCTTAGTTAAGTTTAGAGAGACAAAGAGTGAGATATTTGAGATACAAACTGTTGGAAGAATAATGAGAATGCCAGAGCATAAATATTATGAACATGAGGATTTAAATAGAGCCTATGTTTATGCAAACCTTGAAGAAATCAAAATAGACGAAACTGCACTTGAATATTTGAAAACTCAAAAAGCAGTCAGAAAAGATATCTATAAAAATCTTGATCTTGAATCAGCATATCTTATGCGAGGAGAATATAACGATCTTATGCTCTCCTATAGAAAACATTTCTTTAACATATTCCTAAATACTATTGGTGGTGATGAAAACTTGAGTAAGGCAAAAAGTAACTTTACTAGCCTAGAGAAGTACAAAACTAAAGATGGTTCAGGTCTTAGATTTGATATAAACAGGATTGAAGAGAATCTAATCACAAATGAAGTTATTGATGAGATTGATAAAGAAGGATTGGATATACGAGCTGATGAATCATCTAAAGTAAAAATATCAAATGATGATATAGACAAAATGTTTATTGGCTTTCTAAAGGCTAATTGTGGTGAATACAACAAGGCTAGATCATTTGAAAAGATAAGAGCTTCTATATACCAAGTATGTGACAAGTTTCTAGAAACTGGTAAGTATGATCTTGATGATCGTTTGTACATACAAAAGTTTGTGTTATCCAACAGAGGTTTCTTTAAAGAAATTATTGATAAATCTATACAGTCTTACTCAAAAACCAGAGAGAAGGCAGAGAAAACTTACAAGCTTGAGACAAAGTGGAATATTATTGAGGTAGATTACTATCCAAAGAGCTTTGAATTAAAGAAGTATAAAAAATGCATAATGGATCCATGCTTTGTTTCAACTAAATGGAAAACAGAAATGGGGTTCATTGAAAATTATCTTGAAAGCAAAGATAATGATCATATTGATTGGTGGTATAAAAATGGAGACTCAAAAAATGAAATATATTTAGGTATTCCTTATACAGACAAAAAAGGAAAGCCTGCAACCTTTTACCCAGACTTTATTGTGAAGTATAAAAATGGAAGATTGGGTATTTTTGATACAAAATCAGGTCAGACAGCTGAGGATGAAAATACCAAGCTAAAATCAGATGCCTTCCAGAAATATGCAAAGAAACATAAAGACAGGAAGATCTTTGGTGTAATAGTGAGATCAACTGATAAAGATATGGAAGACTGGGAGGTTTGTGAAGATACAAGCTACGATTATGAAAAAGGAAACTGGCAGTCACTGTAAGATTAAACAGCAAGTGATTCCAGATTATTTATAGAAACCTTTATTTCTTTATCGTATTTTAATAGTTCTGAAAGCCATACTTTAGGGTCACAATTGGTTACCTAGACACATTTTCGTGTCTGTGGCGCTTTCACATCAAACAGCGAATAGATATATTGGGCATAGTATATTGCCCTGTGCATGCCAGTTTGAGGTTTTTATGCATCAAGATATCTTAAAAACTCCTTTTACACGTAACATTCATTACTTGACATAAGTCAATCAATATGATATACTTATGTCAGATTGAATCATTGAAAGAGGTATACAAGATGTATAAGAAGATTACCGGAACATTCTTAGCCCTGTTTGCAGGAATGGCTATTGCTGTCCTGTATTCAGATTTCTCAGAAACTGAAGGGAATGTAACCTGGTGTGATAGTATCTACCACCAAAATGTCAGCTGTCCAAAACATGGTCAGGTGGAGATTCCTCCTGAAGTTCTTGCTGAGAACAAAGCACGACATCTAGCGTGGTGTGCTCGTATCTATCACCAAAATGTCAGCTGTCCAAGACACGGTCAGGTGGAGATTCCTCCTGAAGTTCTTGCTGAGAAAAAAGCACGACATGTAGCGTGGTGTGACAGTATCTATCACCGAAATGTTGGATGTCCAAGACACGGTCAGGTGGAGATTCCTCCTGAAGTTCTTGCTGAGAAAAAAGCACGACATGTAGCGTGGTGTGACAGTATCAATCACCGAAATGTTGGATGTCCAAGACACGTTCAGGTGGAGGAGGTTCTTGTCGAGAAGTAAACACGACATTTAGTGTGGTGTGATAGCATCAACAGACGGAGCCGAAGATGTTGGTAACCTTGAAAACGAGACATCTTTACAAAACAGACGAGACCGCCTGGTTAATCCGGCGGTCTCTTTTTATTTTCAAATTTTTAGATAAGTTTCAATACTGATTCATGCCAACAAAAAACCGCACAAATTGTGCGGTTTTTTGTTTTTCCTTATCCCATTGGGTTTTCAGGAGTCTCGGGAGCTGCCGGTGTCTCCTCTGCAGGCATTGGCTCTGCGGGAGTTTCCGGAGTACTCTCAGGAGTCATCTCTGGAGTTTCTGCAGGCGCCTCTGGTGTTGTTGGCTCTGCAGGAACGTTTGTTGGTTCATTGTCCATTCCAAGCATACTATTTCGTTAATGACTGACAATACTCGAAGTATACCAATATATGCTCAGTTCCCGAGGGCTGTCTGTGGAGTATTAAAAAGGTCTGTGATACTATCTCAACACGCGCGGTTAGCTCAGCTGGTAGAGCGCCACATTGACATTGTGGAGGTCACAGGTTCAAGTCCTGTATCGCGCACCCATGAATATTCTCAGTATAGAGACATCATGTGACGAGACTGCTCTCTCCCTTATACATGCGAAGGGAGATTTTCCCAATGCAACGTATACGGTACGTGGAAATGCGCTCTTCTCACAAATTGATATACACCGAGAATTTGGCGGTGTATATCCTAATGTCGCAAAGCGAGAGCATGTAAAGACAGTTGTTCCCATGCTTACACACGCTCTGCAGGAAGCAGGAATACTTACAGAGCGTACGGAGAAGTTACCAGCAGAAACATTTACACATCTCCCTGAACTACTCTCACATGAGGAAGGACTCGCTGAGTCGCTTACAGAGTTTTTCCAAACATACGAAGTGCATGAAATAGATCTTATTGCTGTCACCAACGGACCAGGACTTGAGCCTGCACTCTGGGTTGGTGTGAACTTCGCACGAGCGCTTGCGTCGCTTCTCAATATCCCTGTTGTACCAACCAATCATATGGAAGGACATATCCTTTCATCTGTATTTAACGGAGAAACACTTGCTGCACTCTCCTTCCCTGCAGTTTCCCTTCTTATCTCTGGAGGACACACACAGTTGGTTCTCAGTGAAGATTGGCAGACATACCGCTTACTTGGAGAAACACGCGATGATGCAGTTGGCGAAGCATTTGATAAAGTGGCACGCATGATGGGATTGCCATATCCAGGTGGACCGGAAATTAGTAAGTTGGCACATATTGCGCGAGAAAAAAATCTACCGGAATACGCTGAACTCCCACGACCGATGCTCCATTCTGGAGATTTAGACTTTTCATTTTCTGGTCTGAAAACTGCAGTACGATACGCAATACAAGACAAAGAGTTGACAGAGGGTGAAAAAGCGGCACTTGCACGAGACTTTGAAGACGTCGTGACTGAAGTATTACTTGCAAAGACACGGGTTGCCATTGCAGAGACAGGAGCGCAGTCTCTTATTCTCGGTGGAGGTGTTACTGCAAACACACACATACGAGAATCTTTTGAAAAAGAACTTGGTGCTGAGGTACATCTCTACCTTCCCGACCGCACACTTTCTACAGACAATGCCATCATGATTGCCCTCGCTGGCCACGCGCACGCTGATGCACCACAATCACTTGAGACCCTCAAGGCTGATGGGAATCGTTCTATTTGCGTATAGGGCTAAAACTGGTACTATTTGATTCATGAGTGACCAGATTCCTGAAATATTCCTCTCGCCTTATGATCCAAAAGCGAATGAAAAAGATACCTATGCCCTATGGGAAGAAAGTGGGTATTTTAATCCTGATGTCTGTGTAGAGAAAGGAGTCACCGATATCGACGCTGAGCCATTCTCAATGGTGCTTCCCCCACCAAATGTAACGGGAACACTCCACATGGGGCATGCTGCCATGCTTGCTGTTGAAGATATTCTTGTCCGATACAACCGCATGCAAGGAAAGAAAACGCTCTGGATTCCAGGCACAGACCATGCAGCAATTGCGACACAGGCGAAAGTAGAGAAGGAATTGGTAAAGAAAGAAAAGAAGAATCGCCACGACCTTGGACGTGAGGCATTCCTCGAACGCGTCCACACCTTTGCACAAGAGAGTCATGACACGATTGTGAACCAGGTGCGGAAAATGGGTTCTTCAATCGACTGGAGTCGTGAAGCATTTACACTTGATGACACCCGTGAGGTTGCAGTACGTACCGCATTCAAACGTATGTATGACGCTGGACTTATCTATCGTGGACACAGAATTGTGAACTGGGATCCGAAAGGACAGACAACTATCTCTGATGACGAAATAGTACACGTAGAGCGAAAATCTTCTTTGTATACCTTTAAATACAGTAAGGATTTCCCTATTGCTATTTCTACCACTCGTCCGGAAACAAAGGTAGGTGATGTAGCTGTTGCGGTACATCCTGACGACACACGGTATCAAGAGTATATTGGTACCACCTATGACGTTACATTCTGTGATGTACCACTACACATCACCATCGTTGGCGATGAATCTGTTGATCCAGAGTTTGGGACCGGTGCGCTTGGTGTAACACCAGCACATAGCACTATAGACTGGGAAATTGCAGATAGACATGACCTCCCTCGCCCACAGGTTATAAACGAGTACGCAAAGATGACCGTATCTGGACGTCTTGAGAATCTGAAAGTAAGTGTCGGCAGAGAAGAAGTAATTGCATGGCTAAAAGAAGAGGGGCTTCTTGAGAATGAGGAAGAGGTGTCACAAAATGTCTCTACTGCAGAGCGCACCGGTGCTGTCATTGAACCCCTTCCAAAGGAACAGTGGTTTATTGCGGTAAACAAAGAATTTCCCATGGGACCATCAAAGATCCCCGGCATTAATGAAGGAGACATGGTCACCTTAAAGCAGTTGATGCGTGCTTCTGTTGAAACAGGAGAAACTGAGATTTTCCCTGACCGATTCCAAAAGATATACAATCACTGGATAGATAACCTTAGAGACTGGTGTATCTCCCGACAGATTTGGTACGGGCATCAAATCCCTGTGTGGTACAAGGAAGATGAAGTATATGTAGGGACAGAAGCACCCGCAGGTGACGGGTGGGAACAAGACTCCGATACACTCGACACATGGTTCTCTTCAGGACTGTGGACATTCTCTACACTTGGGTGGCCTGAAGAGACGGCAGATTTCAAAACATATCATCCGACAACTGTCCTTGAGACTGGATATGACATCCTTTTCTTTTGGGTAGCACGTATGGTACTTATGAGCACCTTCCACCTTGGAGAAGTACCATTCAAAAATGTATATCTTCATGGACTAGTGCGTGATGCAAAGGGACAGAAGATGAGTAAGTCTATCGGGAATATCATTGACCCACTCGATATGATTGAGAAGTACGGTGCAGACGCAACACGTCTCTCCCTTATCGTCGGTGCAGCACCGGGAAATGACATAAAACTTGCAGAAGATAAGGTGCGGGGGTACAAAAACTTTGCAAACAAACTATGGAATATCAGTCGCTTTATTCTGACCAATACCACTGACGCTCCAGAAGAAAAGCCAGAACTTTCAAAACGAGATGAAGAAATTCTTAAAACCCTTCAGAAGACTGTTGCTGAAGTGCAGGAGGAGATAGAAAGATTCCACCTCTATCTTGGTGCTGAAAAAGCGTACCACTATGTATGGCATGAACTTGCTGATGTGATTCTTGAAGAGTCTAAGACCCTTCTTAATGGAGATGATGCAGAATCACGAGCAGCACGACAATACGTACTCTTTGAGTGCCTTACAACATCGCTGAAGATGCTCCATCCATTTATGCCATTTGTGACAGAAACTATTTGGCAACATCTTCCTAAGAAGGATAGTGTAATGCTTATGGTCGCGAAGTGGCCTAAAGAATAAATAAAACCGCTCATTTGAGCGGTTTTATTTATTCTGTTACAACCAGCGTTCCAACCATCCCCTGCTCCCTATGATTTCCTGTAGAACAGTAGTACTCAAACTCTCCAACCATATCTGCGACAAACATCACTGATGTTAGCGTACCTGGTCTAATAGTCTTTGTATGTACATCAAACTCATCGATATTGAAGTCATGGAAACCAAGAGTCGAAGAGAAATCTATTTTTACAACATCTCCTTTCTTTACCCGAACCTCCTTCTGACTATATGAATAGTTTGTTGCCTTGATGCTAAAACTGACAGTGGGTTCAAGTTGTTCTTCTATAGTCACTTCTGTGTCAGGAGGCGTAGGCTGGTTACCTGACTGCTGCCATATTATTCCTCCTATAATTATGATGATGAGTATTATGAAGTATTTCATTTATCCAGTATAACAAACCTTATACAGAAACTTACTAAAAGAAATAACCCCCGCCTCTGTTTCATCTACAGAGTCAGGGGTTACCCCATCAACATTAAAATCTGTCACACCGAGCGTAGATCCATTCACATCGCTACTCATAACCACACGAATAGAAGCGCGGTCCTCCAATAGAGTTGCAGATATCATTGTGAGTGCATCGGAAGCAAATACCGTGTGCGACCAAAGAACAGAAAAGAACAGGGATGTCAGCGAGATGCCACTCAACAAACATAGTTTGTTGAAATGCATAACGTGTCAAAGTATAACAACCGACCCCCACCCCTCGTCAAAAAAATCCTGCGGACAAGCCTATTATTGAATACTGAAACCCGAGCGCGATGCTCGGGTTTTTCTGTCTCTATAAAGTGAGATGAATTCCTTCCTGATTCATACACGGTATAGAAAAATCTTTTTCTTTCCATACACCTGTACCACCATAGTCCTCGACCGCCTCAATCTTCTTTTTAATTTCTTCAAAGACCGACTGAGTGACGTAATATGTCTGAGCAATACCCTCTGACATACACCATGTTTCTCGTGTAACTCGACGATATCTTTCAGAAAAAGGCACCTCGTTGCCTTTATTCAGATGCAGAGAATACCTCGTCTCTCCTTCTTTTTTCCACTTTTGTACAACAATAGGTACTGTATACTCTTCCGTCAGTTTCTCTTGAACATTCATTAGTTCCTCCTAAAAGATCATTTGCCTGAAAATAGCACTTTAGGATATGAAAGTCAAAACAAAAAAACTCCCAAACAGGGAGTTTTTTTGTTTTTGTGCTTGGGAGCAGGCTCGAACTGCTGACCCTTCGCTCTTCAGGCGAATGCTCTACCAACTGAGCTACCCAAGCATGTTACTCAAGCACATTCTTTCCACCAAGCGCCTCACCGATACCTTTCAGCCCAGGAAGCTGTTCAATTCCTTCAACAAAGGTTTCGTAAGACGTACCGAATGCGTCAAAGTACGGCTCAAGGACATAAATATACAACGCAAATGGAATTCCAATCAAGACTGCGTACCAAATAATACGAAGCCAAAGACTGATCATCTCATTTCGATGCATCTTCTTGAGCAGTTTATTATTATCTGAGACAAGCCGGTTATTCTCTTCCAGCAGCCGCTTCATTTCAATGTGTTCCTCTGCTTGAGGCATGAACAAGATTATATCAGAATATCGTTAAAATCAAAGGCGTATTATGCTACAGTACTATCCTGCCCTTGTAGTTCAATGGATAGAACAACTCCGTCCTAAGGAGGAAATCTGGGTTCGATTCCTGGTGGGGGCACATTAATCCAAAAAAGAATCGTACCCCTTAAAGGTACTCATCACTATTTGCTCGTCTGAGACACCAGCATTTTTAAGATACCCACTTACTCCTTCCAGGAACGAAGGAGACCCTGCCATGAGATACCGAGCGTCTAGAAACCGTGCAACTACATCTTGCACTGCATCTATAACATCAGTACGTCGCAGACGATGTTGTTCATAAGGAAGATGTTGCAAGTCCTCTTCAAATAGATACGTGTCACTACTCACATGAATGAGCGTGATATTTCTATCAAACTCTTTCTGGTGTGCGTCCAACAAGATAGAACGGAATGGTGTAACTCCAACACCTCCTGCAATACAGACAGTATCTGCACCATCTATAACTGTTTGCCCTTTTACTCTAACAACCTGCACAGTATCTCCTTCCGTGAGTGCAGAAAATGCTTGTTTATACAGCGTATCTGACCCAACATGCATTGAAAAAAGCACCTCGTCAGACCATGGCACGGAAGCAAACGACAGACTTCGTGCAGATTCTTCATGAGGTAGCGTCGGTACAACAACACGTGCATTTTGTCCGGCACGGAATGGAACACTTCCGGAAAAAGAGAACGTATATACATCATCATACTCATGTGTCTTTCCGTCGAAAGACAGAGTAAGTGGTGGATTAAAGTCTACAGGCTCAATATGCATAGCATTATAAAAACAGCACCCCTCGGTGCTGTTTTTGTATTACATTCCAAGAAGTTCTTTCACCTTCCCTTCATCAAATCCAATGATTGCGTCGTTACCAATCTTAATCACTGGAACACCCATCTGTCCTGTCATCTCAATCATCTCCTGTCGCTTCTCCTGATCAGCAGCCACATCGTATTCTGTGAACGCTACGTTGTTCTCTGCAAAGAAATCCTTCGCAGCGTGACAGAAATGACATGTTGGTGTTGTATAAATAGTTACCTGTTCCATGATTATATATACTAATTCGTAAGATACGCACAGTATACCGCACTCCCCCCTATTGCCAAAACTTTAGTTTCTCAAAGAAAGAATCTTCTTGTCTCTCTCGTGTTCGAGGTACAGTACGGGCCTGCGTATCATCATAATCTTCCACAATGATAATGACTTGTTCCCCTTCCTTTGCCACATCAAAGCGACTCCGCAACTCTTCCTCAAGCCCTCTATCACTCTGGAGATGTTCTATATCCCCTTCCAAAACCTCTGCACGGGCTTTCAAGGCATTCAAATCTTCCTCACGTTCCATTCTCTTTTCAGCAACCATACGCTCCACCGCAAAGCGCTCATACACACTCACAGAAAGCAACGCTGCGAGGATACACAAAATAATGATAGTTGTTTTAGAATACAACCATCCACGTATTTTCCGTTTTTCATGGAAATCAAACATGTGGTACTATTGTAGCACTATGAGTATCCTCTTTGATAAACGAGCGAAGAAAGCATTCAAAATTGTCTGGATAGTGGTAGCAACCATCATCATTCTCAGTATGGTACTCGTCTTCTCTGGCGGTGGAGAACTCCTACTCTGATTTCACCATCTTCATAAAGACATCTTGCGGGATATTCACCTTTCCTCGTTCAAGCATTTTCTTCTTCCCTTTCTTCTGCTTCTCTCGAAGTTTCATCTTTCGTGTGATATCTCCACCGTACAATTTTGCGGTCACATCCTTCTTCATCGCAGAGAGTGTCTTTGAGGAAATAACACGTCCCATAGCACGTGCTTGGATTTTGGTCACAAACATCTGTCGCGGCAAAATAGTGTAGAGTTTTTCTACCATAGCCTTTGCATCCATTTCTACGCGGCGCACACCCACCACTCGTGCAAATGCAGGCACTTCCTCTTCAGCAACAAGCACATCAAGGCGCACTACGTCGGCAGAACGTAATTCTGCAATCTCATAAGAAAGTGATGCATATCCACTACTTGCATTTTTCAACTTATCAAAGAAATTTCGCATCAACTCTCGAAGCGGCATCTCTATATTGAGTAATGTGCGTCCATCTTTGAATGTCTCTGTATCAAGCACATTTCCCTCATGATCATAGAGGAGTGTCATGGTAGATCCCATGTACTCTGGTGGAATAATAATCTGTGCAAGCACCCATGGCTCACGAACTGATACTTTCTCTCCGTGGTCTGGAAATCGAGATGCGGCATACACCTCTTCAATAGAGCCATTCTGACGAGTAATTTCATACACAATAGACGGGGCAGTAATTATCAGTTCTATACTAAACTCTCTTCGTAGTCGTTCGGTAATAATCTCCAAATGAAGCATTCCGAGAAAACCACACCGGAATCCACGACCCAAAATACCTGAAGATTCCTCTTCATATGAAAGTGAAGAGTCTGACAACTTCAACTTATCTAGCGCCTGCCGCAACATCACGAACTCATCTTGGCTCTCTGGATATACAGACGCCCAAACCACTGGACGTGCCTCCTGATACCCAGCAAGCGGGTCTTTTGCTCCCTGCGCACGTGCAAGTGTGTCTCCTACCCGTGCAATGCCCGGCTCTTTGATACCAGTTACAATGTACCCAATCTCTCCCTCAGAAAGAACGTCCACCGGCTGCTCTTCTGGTGAAAGCACCCCCACCTCCAATGCTTGAAACGTCTTTCCGGCGACAATAAACTTCAAGCTCTCTCCACTTTTTACACTTCCTTCAAATACACGGAAGTATACAATGATTCCACGGTGATTGGAGTAGTGGAAATCAAAAATGAGACCACGAAACTCTGAAGCATTCTTTTCTTCCGGCTCTGGAATCCGCTTACAAATAGCCTCAAGAAGTTCCCCGACCCCTTCCCCCGTCTTTCCAGACACCTTCATAATATCTAGAACATCACACTCCAAGAGTGCGACCAATTCTTCACCTACCTCATCTACCCGAGAATGTGGTGCGTCTATCTTCGTAAGCACTGGAATGATAGTAAGTCCCTGATCCTTTGCCATCTGAAGTGTTGTCAGCGTCTGTGCCTGCACACCTTGGGTGCTATCCACCAACAGAAGCACTCCCTCCACAGCCTTCAATGCACGTGACACTTCATAGGAAAAGTCTATGTGTCCTGGTGTGTCGATAAGATTCAGTTCGTACACTTCATCACCTCGGTTATACGTCATACGCACCGGCTGCATTTTAATCGTGATACCCCGCTCTCGCTCCAATTCCATGGAATCAAGCACCTGATCCTTCATCTTTCGTGCTTCTACCGTTTTGGTAGCCTCAAGCATGCGGTCAGCCAAAGTGGACTTCCCGTGATCAATATGGGCGATAATTGAAAAGTTTCGTATCAGCTTCATGTGTCCACTACTCTAGCGTACTTTAGACGTAAGTACTAGGGTCTCGTTAGTCCCGCGGCACAACCTCTGGAGACTCTGTCACTTTCGCACTGAACACCTTGCTATGCAGCGCTCGCACTACCTCAGAAAGCTCTGGACTCTTCTGAAGTGCATATCCAATTACGCCACCAATAATACCCACCACACCTGCAACAAGCCCCTGTAGGAAGACTCCTAAAAGCGTGTTCTGGTCAAATACATGCACTACTACGTTAAGTGCTGCGTACGCAGAGAGCCCTGCAAGAATTGCTGCCAATGTCGCTCTTGAGACCTGTGCGAAGATAATAGTCCCTGACACCTCAATCCGCCGTACAGCAAAGAGAAGGAGTACCGCAGCATGTGTAAGAAGTGCGATAGAGTACGCAAGCGGCAATACCAGCACCTCAGTACCTATCACACCTTCCACACGGAAGAGTGTCTCGATACCTTCCTGAAAGAATGGGAAATAGTGTATACCGACACAGGCAAGCCCTATCGCTCCAAACGATGATGCAAGTGTGACAAAAAATGGAATCCGCGTGTTCCCCATTGCATAAAATGCACGGACTACCAAAAGATGTACTGCTTGTGCGAGAAGTGACAGTACAAAGAGTGCTAACACCGCAGCAGTGAGTCGGGTATCTTCCCAAGAAAATGCTCCACTTCCAAGAATGACGCGAACAAGTTGCGCGCGAATCACTACCACAAGCGCAACGATGGGGACAGACCAGAAAATGATGTGCCGCAAGGCAGTCATGATGTGAGAACGAAAAGCGTCCATCTTCTCATCAGCATAGAGTCCTGCGAGCATAGGAAATGCAGCGACAGAATAACTTACACCGATGATAGCAAGCGGTATAGATTGCAGATTAAATCCAAACTGAAGTACAGCAACAGACCCTTCGGTCATAGTACTTGCAAAACCAACAAACCCCAGCAATATGAACTGATGCAATGCGAGCGTCAAAGCACGCGGCACAGAGACGCGAAGCACCTTTCCGAGGTGTTCCGAAGTGCCGCTCACCTTCGGACGAATAGCACTCACACATACGAATGGCAACTGTATCGCAGCATGTCCTACCGCACCAAGCACCACCCCCCATACCAATCCGGAAAGCCCGTATACTGGATAGAAAAAGAGAATACCGATAATGATACCTATGTTATATACCAACGGCGAAAGTGCATAGAGTACAAAGCGATGTCCCATCTGTGTAATGACTCCAAATAAACTGGAGAGACCAAGGAAAAATGGTTGTAACAGTAGTATGCGCATGAGCAACACAAGCGTCTCCTGTTCCCCTACAAATCCTGGGAAAAAGAATGCAACAATGTGCGGAGCGAAAATACCAAGCACCAATGCAAGAAGTACATACGCTATGCAGAAGAAAGTAAACACTTCGCTCATTATCCTTCTTCCCTCCTCTTTTGCCTTCGCTACAAATGGAATAAGTACATACACTGAAAGTGTGGACGCAAACAATACGTAGAGAATGTCTGGTATACGAAAGGCTGTGTAATACATGTCCAACTCTGGACCTGCACCAAACTGATGTGCGAGGAGTCGGTCGCGGATAAGGGCAAGAAACTGTGAACCAACCGCAAAGGCGGCAAGTACATATGCCGCCTGATGAAGTCCACGAACTTCTTTATATACCACTCCTAATACCTTTCGTACCATGCGTTTATTCTCCGTCTCCTGGGGTATTTACGGGACTAATGAGTGGTGTATCCGGAGCATTGTCTGAAGTGACACTACCGCCCGACTGACTCACTCCTTCTTCACCATTCACTACCTGCTGCCCACCAAGGTTCACTGAAGTAATCACACCAGTACGCTCAAGTTCATCAATGTGTGAAAGTACCAATTCATTATCTGAGTTTCGCTCAAGTACTGCCCGCATCTGAAGGAGAGCATTCTCACTATCTCCAAGTTCGTTATACATCAGCGCAAGGAAGTATCGTGCATTAGAGTATTCTGGATTGAGGCGCACCGCTTCTGCAAATGCCTGTCCTGCCGCAGTCCAGTTCTGCCGAGAAACCTCAAGAAGTCCAAGTTGATAGTACCGTGTTGGATTCTGAGGTTCAAAAGAAATAATCGAACGCGTCGCACTCACTGCTGCTGCAACATCTCCTTCAGCAGCATCAATCTGTGAAAGCAAGAAGAATGCATCACTATAGTTTGCTTTCAAATCAATTGCCTCATCGATGAGTGTTCGCGCTCCTTCGATATCACCCGTCGTCGCAGAAAGTGATGCCAACTCTAGTGGACGAAGCGGGTTTTTTGGATCGAGTGTACGCGCCTGATCAAAGTGTGTCTTCGCTCGGTCATACGCACCTTCAACTTCAAGACCTGCAAGAAGTCCATAGATACGCCCAAGTACTGCCCAGTTCTGAGGGTCAGATTCATCACGGTCAATTGCAAGTTGTCCTGCATTTACTCCATTGGCAACCGCAGTCTGAAATTGCTGCTGCTGCAACTCTGTCGGCTCTGCAACACTTGCAAATACCTGCATACGGGCAAACTGATACTCTGCAAGTCTTCGCGCGTAGAGGTCATTTGGTGATACATCAAAGGCGCTTACCAACTTCTGCTCTACCACCTCAAGTTCCACCTCCTGTTGTGCAAGTTGTGCGCTCTGTCCAAACAGATGGATAGAATAGTACCGGCGCCCTGTGTTGTACATTGAACCAACCGCGACGACGATAACCACCATGACGATAAACGTAAGAATGAATCCACTTCGCTTATCCGGACCAAATACAAGGGTGCGCATACGTTGTGGCTGAAGCATGCTCTGTGACAATAACGTCACTCCCGTGAAGAGTGCGCCAAGAAGCAATACGCTCACATTCGGTACATAGAGGAGTGACATTCCCCAGATATAGAACGCAGCAACGAATGACGACGTCATGACGAAGTACCACATCTTATCCTGACCCTGCGCGTATAAGAGTGTGCGAATACTAGAGTATGCGAACGTAATAAGGAAGATAATCCACGCAATACCACCAAGCGCTCCGGTAGTAATAAAGAATGTTGGAATATACCCACTTCCAGACTGGAAATCTACATTCCAGAACTGTGTGTTTCCAATAGAGACATCTTTGTGCATGCGCCATGCATCAGCAAAGCGGTTTGGGCCAACACCCAAGAGGGCATTGTCTGCATACACGCCACGTGCCACATCGGCAGTTGCTTGGAATGACGGACGGACTTCTAGATATGAGACACCAGTCTTGTCTGCAATGACACCACCGATAGCACTTCCTGCAAACATAAAGAGTACTGAAATAAGGAATACAACCACCGGTACAGTAACTGCAAGAAGTGACTGATTTGAACTATCACTCTGTCCCTCCTGCATAGCCACAAAACGACTACGTCCATGAGAATACACAATAAGAATCAGGCTCACAAGACCAAGTACCACCCATACAAAGAAGAAGTTGATAATCATCAACATAATGAGTGACGCAGCAACAACAAGACCAAAGACGATACGTCCCCACTTTGTCAGTGGAAGTTGTTCAAGCGTCACCAGCCCCACAAGAATGATGAGACCAAGGAAGAGTGCAAGATCGTTCCATGAACCAATTGGTGATGCAGTGGCACTCGTGAAAATACCAAGTGAAAGGAAATCTGCTCCAAAGAGAAGCCGTGCAAAGTGGAACAAAAGAAGTACAAACGTAGACGCTACAATCAGTACAAACAAACGCATAATTGAGTCTTTTCGCACATCAAGAAATGTCCATAAAGTCATTGAAACAGCGAGAAGTAATAGGAAGAGTGCAGTATGTGCATCAAGGATAGACCCTATCAATGAATCTGCTATATCTCCCGATAGTGCAGCAGAAATAAGTGCCACAATCGTAACTCCCCAGAATGCCAAAAGCGTATACGACTTACTATATGCAAGTCTTCCTGAACGTAATACCGACAGACTAAAGAACACAAGTGCAATAGCCATACCAAAGATGACCACAAGAATTTTTGTTGCCCCTGCAGCAATCGGTGAAAACGGTAAAAAGATAAGCGGTGAAAGTCCGAAGACAACAACCAATATCGTGTGTGCAATCGATTGCAACTTGTGTGCAAGCGGATCACGTGCGAATGCTCGCGGTGTATTTCCCTCCATATAAATCAGTTCAAACTAATCTTGCTAATATCCATAATAGTACCATACCGCTCACACTGAACCCGAAGAACACACTGTCGATAACGAGGTACACAAAAAGACGCCAAAAGGCGTCTTTTTGTGGGTCTGTAAGCCGGATTCTGTCGTGGATAGTTATCTACCTAGGCGATGTGTTACCACACCGCTCTTGCGACTCAGACTCGTGTACACAGCTGTGTACATAACACGAGAATACGGTCTTGCACGCAGGTAAGGATTTAGCCGTTTCACCTTCAAGATTACTCCTGAAGCTATTCCCGAAGGAATCCCTCCTCTTTCGATTATGGGCGTCTCTGCTCGCACCTCGCATGTCACCATGGACGGGCGTTACCCGCTACCCTGCTCCTGTAAAACAGGGCGTGTCCGGACTTTCCTCTCTATACCAAAGTATAGAGCAACTATCTGACCGCAGATACTATACACCATATAAAAGGGGTTGACAATATTTTCTAACATGTTAGTATATACGGCAGTAAGTTCCGAGTTGGAAAGAAACAGGAAAAATGGAGGTTCATCATGAACTCACCACCGACTGCTCAGAAACTGGCACATATTGGTATGACATCTCCGAACGCCACCGCTGCTCGCACATCCGGCCTGGAGGTGCCGGCGCCTGCCGAACATCCTGGCTTCGCCGCTGATTGTTCATAGCGCCGCTGCCGTCGGTGCGTCCGAGTAGGCTTGTTAAATACAAATAACGTAGCCGTTCGCTGACGCAAAAATTCGCCGTCGAATCTGATTCGACACTGTTTCAACCCCTAATTAAACAAAAGGCAAGGATACCTATCCTTGCCTTTTTCTATTCCCCCAACACCTTCGGCAACACCACTGTGTCCCCCACTTTGATACCAAATGTCTCTGCAAAAAGCACCTCTGTCTCCACTGCATATTTTGCAGGGCGTGATGGTCTAAATATTTTTGGATAACTCTGCGGAAGAAGATTTCGTGATATATCTATCACCTTCAATTCCTCACTAATCCAAATGACATCAATAGCAAATCGCATGTCTTTCATCCAGACACCATGGTGATCAGATTCTGGAAATACAAAGAGGAGTCCGCTCACATTTTCGAGAGACTTCCGTCCAGAAAGTCCTTGTATACGCTCCGCATCAGTCTGTGCAATTTCCACACGCATCGGTACATTCCCTATTTGCATTGTGTGTGTAGGTACACTGAAGAACGTAGAGAGCGGCTCTCCTACCGTTTGCTCGTAGGTAAACCAGGCACCGGCAATAAGTGCGACGAATATAAGGAGTGTCTTCAAACGAATCATAGAGACAGTATACTACGGCTGCTCAAAATAATGTGTGAGGTATTCAAAGAGGTCTCCCTTCACATCATGTCTACACGTGTCAAGACGATACCGTGTCTCCCCTACATATATTTCATATCGGTATGCAAGCCCATCAAACGCAATGGGGCATGTCCCAGTAAATGACGATGCTTCAATACGAGCCAAGTCTGTTTCCCGCAACAGCGCTCTGATATCTCCCCGCTCTCCAGACGACAGTCGTTCCTCTGTACGTGTTGGACTTCCACCTCGTTGCGGAAGCAAGTGTACATACGTCCCGTCATCTTGAATCATAAAGGATGGACATGCTCCGAGCATCTGACACCCACCATAGGCGTCACCAATGATTTCAAAATCCGGCACGTCTGTACCTGCAAAGAAATCTGGAAGTGTATCTTCTGTTACAAAGTAGATATATGATCCCGTAATGAATCCAACAAGAAACGTTGTGACTAAGGTGAAATAAAAGGCTTTCATATTACTTAATTGTCATCAGTATAGCACCACAGGTAAGGAGTACGACGCCAAGTCCAGATTTTAGTGTGAGTGACTCCCCTAAGAAAAGCACCGCAAGCACCACCACAAATACCACCGACAACCTATCAAGTGCAGCAACGGCACTCGCAGGACCAGTCTTGAGCGCGACGAAATAAAACAACCACGAAAGCGCTCCTGCAATACCAGAAAGGACAATAAACGTAAGTGCTTTGGAATCTATCGTAGAAAGCAACTTCGCCTTTCCAATTGAAAGTGACACCAATACTAGGAATGTTGCCATGACCACTGCTCTAACAGTGGTGGCAAGTGTACTATCTATATTTTGAATACCAATCTTTCCTAAAATAGCCACTGCCCCAGCAAATGCAGCAGAAAGAAGTGCGTAGATAATCCAAAGTTCCATACTATTCGCTTGTTACTCCGTCAAAATGTTCTTCTGAAACCACTTCTTTGGTCTCATGCACCACACCATGCCTATGTTCTGGTGGTGTGTAGAGTGTATAGAGTCGGAGTGGCTCACTTCCTGTGTTTTTCAGATTATGTTCTGTGCCTGCAGGAATAACGATGGCAAAACCATCGGCAACAGGGTGTGCTACACCGTCTAGAATAACCTCTCCCGTACCCGTCTCAACACGGATAAACTGATCGTGTTCTTCATGTGTCTCAAGACCAATATCTTCACCAGACTGTAGTGTCATGACAACCAACTGACTCTTCGGTGTCGTGTAGAGTACCGTACGAAATGTCTCATTCTGAAGCGTCAAACGCTCAATATTGTCTACATATCCTTTCATACACACAGTATAGCAAAAAGCGGCGTTTCCGCCGCTTTGTTGTTACCAGGAGAGTTGTCCTCCTGTCTTGTATTCGGTGACCCGTGTCTCAAAGAAGTTTTTTTCTTTGTTAAGGTCTACCGCCTCAGACATCCATGGGAATGGATTCTCTACATTGAATTGCTTTGGAAGCCCAATGCGTTCAAGACGACGGTCTGCAATATGCTCAATGTACTGCTTGAATCCGTCTGCGTTCATACCAAAGATTCCACGCGGGAACACTTCAGTCGCAAAGGTGTACTCCAGTACCACCGCACGCTTCACGAGGTCAACGATGTGTGTCTTGAAACCTTCAGTCCACACTTCTGGCTGCTCCTCTTTGATAGCATTAATCATATTGATACCGAAGTTGAGATGCTGTGACTCATCACGCATGATGTACTGAATCTGTTCTGCTGAACCAGTCATCTTATGCTGTCTCTGGAAACCGAACATCACCGCAAATGAAGAATAGAAGAAGATTCCCTCCATAATGAGCGAAAATACAATAAGGTTCTCGAGGAACTTCTGGTCATTCTCCAATGTTCCAGTCTTGAAGTGTGGATCAAAGATACCTTCATTCAAAGCAAGGACCATATTATCCTTCTCGTAGATTGCCTCAACCTCACGATACATATTGAAGATACGAGACTCATCCATACCAAGAGACTCTACGATGTACTGATACGCATGCGTATGGATTGCCTCTTCATATCCCTGTCGCAGAAGATACATGCGACACTCTGGAGATGTAATGTGCTTATAGATTGCAAGCACTACATTGTTTGCCGCAATAGAGTCTGCGGTCGTGAAAAATCCCAACACAGTCTCAAATGCCTGTCGCTCGTCATCTGAAAGAACGGAGTTGCTCTTCCACTGTTCAATATCAAGTTGCATGCTAATCTCTGTCGGTAGCCAGTGATTAGCATTTCCTGCTTCATATGCGTCCCACGCAAACGTATGACGCATTGGATAGAGTTGCATCACATCTGCATCTCCTCCGTTAATAATACGACGTTGATTTACATCTACTGCAGATGCTCCTTTCTGAATTGGCATAATCTTCTTCTATGGTTTATGGATAATTTTTAGAGCATATTGAGAGATACCTTCTCTCGGAGTTACCCCATTCTAGCACGCACCAAACTGAGGTGTCTGTGTACAACGCATCGGGACAATTTTTTGTGAGCCTGTCTAGAGTTTCAAGACAGAGCGATGTCTCTACTTAGCATTTTTCTGCGCAGAAATTGCTGCACCAAACACAATACCAAGCGCAATTCCCAAGCCAACATTACCGAATGCAGCACCAAGACCGACGCCGAGTGCGATGCCTAGTCCTACATATTTTGCTGTGGTTTCTTCTTTTTTACTCATACACTATGCGGAAGGGACAGGAGTCGAACCTGCATGGGCGTAAGCCCGCTTACTTTCCAAGCAAGTGCCTTACCATTCGGCGCACCCTTCCATGTATTTTTCAAACTTTCTCACATGCTTGGGATTGTGAGAATTAAACAATTCCATATATCGTGAGATGTCTTTTTTATTATACAAATATAAACTTCCTTTCTTGGGATGTTTTGCCTGTATCCCATGTTCAGAGAGAATAGTAGCAACATCTGTCAAAAGTGGCAAAGACATACTCACAAAGTTCCACCCCATATACGTACGCTGAATCTTTCTGTGTCTGTACAGAGACCCATCTGTGTCAAAAAGACCTCGTACGCACGCACGTGCATATTTTTTATTATCTCTAATCCATTGTGGTATGCGTACTTGATTCACAATCTTATCACCTCGCACTAACCCCATACCCTCAAGAGCCTCGACTAAATTGGCTCCTGAAACTCTTATGTTCATGACGCGTTGTCTTGGGTTCAAACTTGGTTTCTCTCCTATGAGTTCATGAATGAGACCAGAAACAAAATCTACATATTCTCTATCAGTGACTCTATCTAGTGATACTGTAATTTGATAATTAGTAATGCCACCATCTCCAAGAAGCACTCCACATAATTCAGCCACACCTTCAGAGTGTCCTAGAGAATTAAAGTCTTTCCGAACAATACACCCCAACTCTTTATATTTCTCTGGATCACTTTTTCTTTTCTCTTGTGAAACTCTGCCACCTTTACTTCTTCCTTCTGGAGTACCTGGCGGACCGTATAACTCTATGCACTTTAGAGCGCCCTTTCTTGCACCTTTATGTACGTACCAAAATGTATCTACCTCCTTCACCCCATTTACATTTACAGAAAACTCTTTGGAAAGATTATTAATTGTTCCAGTATCTGGATTGAATTTTTCTTTTCTCCAATCTCTAATTGTTCTAGAACTCCTACCACATTTTTTAGCAAGCTCTTCGACAGGCAGACCACTCTTTGCAATGACAGCATCAAAAAATTTCTTCTGTTTCCCTTTTTGAAAGAGCAGCCTACTCATTCAATATATTATACAGGATAAATAAGTAAGCCATATCTCTATTTCAACATGTTCTTTTTCACCCTAATATCTTCCTTTGCAGCACGAAGTGCCTCTTTCACGTCATGTGGTGGCTGCTTTCCGGTACGGATGAGGTATGCTCGCCACCCTCTATATGAGAGAAAGAAAGTGAGAAGGATAAGTGCTGTACCTATGGTAACTGCGTATTCTCTATTCATGAACGAGATCATGAAAAAGAGAAGTAGCGCAACAAATGCAATGAGTACATCTACCACTCTGTTCAAAAGGGTTTCTCTAATACCACGCACATGTTCAAAGACTTCCCAAAGGATAAGTAGTGCTGTACCGATGATAAGCACCTGCTTGAAAGAGAGAAGCGAAATCTCTCCCAAGAATCCAATGATTGCTCCAGACAGGAAATGCACTACCGTCCAGAGGTCTACAAGTCTTCCTTCATTCCATGAGTATGAGATGTATTTCATACATCCATACCCCGTAAGATTTTAATCCTATCCCCCGCCGGTGGGTGTGTCTGAAATAGTCCTGAAACCTTCTGTCCAATACTTTTCTTGTCACTTCCAAATGGGTCTGCAATGAAAAGGTGTGCGGTTGCATTATTCGCCCGCTTCATTGGACGACTGTATGTAGAAATTTTTTCTAGTGCTGATGCAAGTCCTTCCGGATATCGTGTAAGGAGCGCTCCCGATGCATCCGCAAGATATTCTCGCTTCCGAGAAATAGCCATCTGAATCAACTGTGCGGCAATTGGTGCAAGAATGATGCCGATAATACCTACAATCAAAAAGGCAGGGTGTCTGTCTCTATTATCTCCCCCTCCGAACATCATGCTTCGCATAAGTAGGTCTGCAAGAATCGCAACAAATCCTGCAAGTACTACTGCAACAGTGGAAACCAACATATCCCTATTCCCAATATGAGACATCTCATGCGCAAGTACACCCTCAAGCTCCGTGCGATCTAAGATGCCGAGCAGTCCTGTGGTAACTGCAACAACTGCATGCTCTGGATTACGTCCTGTTGCAAAAGCATTTGGCGCAGTATCTTCCACTATATATACCTTTGGCATTGGTAGACCTGCAGTGATAGAGAGATTCTCAACAAGATTCCATAATTCTCTATGTTCTCCCCGAGAAATTGGTTTTGCTCCCGTGAGCGCAACAACAACTTTATCTGAGAACCAATAACTTCCCACATTCATGACGAGTGCAAAGATAATTGCGACATAGAGAATGATTGGGTCACCGAGATACCACGAGACGCCATATCCAATTGCAATAATGACAGCAAGAAATACTGCCATAAGAAACCATGTCTTTCGAATGTTTTTTCCTTGTTGTGTGTAAAGTGTTGCCATTACAGTGCCACCTTCACTGGCTCACGTGCTGCTGCTTCAGACTCATCAAGCTCAAAGTATTCTTCTGCAGAGAATCCAAATGCCTTTCCAATGATGTTTCCAGGGAATGACTCAAGACCAATAGTGAGGTCACGTACATTTGTATTGTAAAATCGTCGTGCTGCCTGAATCTTATTCTCTGTATCAGTCAGTTCACGTTGCAACTCGAGGAAATTCTCGTTTGCTTTAAGATCTGGGTAGTTTTCTGATACTGCAAAAAGAGACTTCAATGCTCCGGTAAGCATATTATCTGCCTCTACCTGCTCCTGTGGGGTTCCTGCATTCATAGCACGTGTACGCATCTCCGTTACTTTCGCAAGTGTTTCCTGCTCATGCTGTGCATATCCTTTTACAGTCTCTACCAGATTTGGAATAAGGTCATATCGTCGCTTCATCTGTACATCAATGTCTGCCCATGCCTCTTTTGTACGCTGTACCAGTCGTACAAAGTTGTTGTACGCAAAGATAGCCCAGAGGATAATGACGGCGATAACACCATAGATAATGTAGGTAAGATTCATATACGTTGCTTAGATTATAAGTAAAGGAAGTATACCACAGCAGTGGTCATTGACTCTATATAAAATGCCATGTACTCTTTTCGACCCTTTCATTCTGAAATGGTATATCCGAATCCCAGCGATATCGTATAGGCATACGATTATGTCGAAGAAATATAAGCCTCGATATCAAAAACTCATTAAAAAACTCCGTACTGCACGACTGGAGGCAGGTTTGACTCAAGAAACTGTTGGAGACAAACTCAAGAAACCCCAGTCATATGTTTCGAAGATAGAACGTGGAGAACGAAATGTAGACCTTATCGAAATGGCAGATATTGCAAAACTCTACAAGAAACCAATCGACTTCTTCATAAAATAAACAAAAACCCTCGGTGCTACCGAGGGTTTTTGTTTACATCATCCCCATACCAGGCATGCCACCACTCATATCTGGTGTAGTCTTTTCTGGCTCTGGTGCATCCGCGATAGCGACTTCTGAGGTAAGGAGGATACCTGCGGCAGATACCGCATGCTCCACTCCCGATCTCTCCACCTTCACTGGATCGATGATCCCTGCCTTTATCATATCTTCTACCATCTCTCCTTTCAGCGCATCATATCCTGCATTTCCCCCCATGGTACGAATCTTGTCTATCACCACCGCACCATCAAGTTTTCCTGCATTCTCTGCAATCTGTCGCAATGGCATCTCGAGGGCAGAAAGCACAATCTGATACCCAACCATTTCTTCCTCAGAAAGGTCTGGCATGTTTTTTGACACCTTAAGTGCAGCATGTACAAGTGACGTTCCCCCACCTGGCACAATACCCTCTTCAATTGCTGCCTTTGTTGCGTTTACCGCGTCTTCAATCTTAAGTTTCAGATACTTCATCTCTGTCTCTGTTGCTGCCCCTACACGAATAACTGCAACACCGCCAGAAAGTTTTGCGATACGCTCTTCAAGTTTCTCTGCATCAAACTTTGAGGCATCTTTCACCTGTACCTTGAGGGAATCGACACGTTCCTGTATCGCCTCTGTATTCCCTTTTCCATCAACGATAGTGGTGTTGTCTTTAGTTGAGACCACACGTCCTGCACTTCCCAAGTGTGATAGTTCTACTGCATCAAGTGAAAGTCCTGTCTCCTCAGAGACAACATCCGCTCCTACCGTAACTGCAATATCCTGCAGGATATCCTTCTTCCGGTCTCCGTATCCAGGCGCTTTGATGGCAAGCACATTAAACCCACCACGCAACTTATTCACAATGAAGGTAGAGAGTGCTTCTCCATCAATGTCTTCCGCGATGATTACCAGTTCTTTCTTTCCGCCCTGCGCAATCTTTTCAAGGAGCGGCACGATTGTTTTTGCAGACGAAATCTTTGCATCGGTAACTAGAATCTGTACATCTTTATATTCCGCCTCCATTCGTTCTGGATTGGTAATGAGGTACGGTGATACATATCCTTTATCAAACTGGAGTCCTTCAGTGATTTCACTCTCAATACCAAACGACTGTGACTCCTCAACAGTTACCACACCGTCCTTACCAACCTTTTCGATGGTTTCCGCAATCTTTGCACCAATTTCTTCACTTTCTGCAGAGATGGTTGCCACCTGTTTTATCTCCTCAGTATCACCTATCTGTGTTGCAAGTTCCTTAAGTGCCTGTACAACATCTTTTGATGCACGCTCCATTCCATTCCGCACCGCAAGCGCAGAGATGCCCATAGTAGTCTGACGCAGTCCTTCTCGGACCAATGCCTGCGTCAGTACCGTTGCGGTAGTTGTCCCATCTCCTGCAATATCATTTGTCTTATTTGCCACCTCTTTTACAATCTCTGCACCCATGTTCTCAAATTTGTCTTTGAGCGTTATCTCTTTTGCAATTGAGACACCGTCATTGGTGATAGTGGGCGCTCCATAGCCTTTATCAAGTACGACATTGCGTCCGCGCGGACCAAGCGTCACTTTCACTGCGTCAGCAACTGCATCAACACCGCGCTGCATCTTCTTCTTTACGTCCTCTCCGTAAATGATTTCTTTTGCCATAGATATTATGCGTTAATGACTCCTAATATATTAGATAGCGAGATGATGTAGTATGTTTCATCTCCAATTTCTACTTCTTCGTATCCGTACTTAGAAAAGAGTACTCGGTCCCCTTCTCCTACATCCATTGGTTCTCTTTTTCCGTCATCAAACTTCCCTGGACCAACTGCAACAACAACACCCTGTTCTGGTGTCTCTTTATCTACCGTGTCCGGAATGATGATACCGCTCACTGATACCGTCCCCTCTTCTTCAGCAGTGAGTGGACGCAACACAACACGATCTCCTAATGGTTTAATTTTTGAAGCTTCTGACATATGAAATATACATTAACCTCCTTATAAGCGTACGGCATTATACAACTGCAAAAAGTGTGTTGCAAATACCGGCACTTTGCGACATACTGCATGACAATGAGTGACCGAAAAAAGCGACATGTACTTCCATCTATCGAAACCATCATTGAATGGGTTGGTTCTCCATCCTCTCTTATGATTCACACCCTTGTGTTTCTCTTTTCCTTTCTTTTCGGTGTTTTTGATATTTTCTCTTGGAATAGGATTCTATTGGTACTAACAACCGTCGTCTCTCTTGAAGCGATCTATCTCGCTATCTTTATTCAGATGTCAGTGAATCAAAACACCGCAAGTCTTCGTGAGGTTGAGGAGGATATCGATGAGATTCAAGAGGATATTGAGGAAATTGACGAAGAGATGCACGAGGATGATATTGAGGAAGAAAAGGATCGTGAAGCACTTGCAAATCTTGCAGAGAAAGTGGAAGACTTACTTGCGAAGGTGGAAGAATTGAAGAGATAGAAAAACGGCCTGCCATTCGGCAGACCGCTATATATTTTTGAACATTCAAGATGTCTTTCGTTTGTGACGGTCAAGAACCACCGCGATACGTTTCACTCTGCTGTTGAGAGTTATTGAGTTAGGTGTCAGATACGAGACTCGTACCGTGTCCAAGTGTTTACGACCGTTGTTGTAACGCCCGTCGAGGACAACCGTCCTTCCTTCCAACACTCTCCACGTGCCTTTTATAATCTCCCTTTCGTTGTAGATAACATACGTGTTATCTACAAAAAAGAACCAGGTCTCCTCAGTTGAGTTCTCCCACGTTCCGACAATCCTGTCGGAGACGTCAGACTCATCAGCGAGAGACGTGAAAGAGATGAAAAGTGCCATGCAGACAGCAATAAACAGTTTCATTTGAACCTCCTGTAAAATATCAATTCCCTTGTATTATATCATATATGCACTATTTGTAAAGTACCTATCCACGGGAACTATATACAAAGTTACCCTAGATAATACTTAGTCAATACCTTTTCTCTGTAAACATTGATTGTAATAACTGTCGTAATTAGAAGTGTAATAATAGCCTTCCTTACAATCCCAAGTGCAAGTATTTTCATACTGGTTCATTGCAGAGATTTGAGCCTCGGACGTACAAGACATTTTTTGTATCTGTGTCCAATCCTGCTCTTCTTTCTTCTTTTGCTCTGCATCAGCCTGTGCTTTTAGTTCCACTTGTTGTTGTCTCTCGATAGAACCCTGCTTTACTATTTGAGACGCAAAGTAGAATCCTCCTAATATCACACACGCAAGCAATATAGTTGCTGGAGTAGATAGATTGTTTATTTTATCCATATCACTTCTTTTTTATAGACTTCTCGTCCTTATAATCAGACTTAGCAATAGCACCAAGTACCTCATCAAATGATGCGGGTACTGGTTCGTGTTTCTTTGGTTTTCGTCCTCGTGTTTCTTCTTTCATTATGCAGTAAGTCTCTTATAGGACATCTTACCACGTTTAGATACACGGGTCACAACGTCTGCAAAGATATCTGCCATGTCGTTCTCACGGTTATTGAAACGGAACACAATCTCGTCTATGTATCGCTGTACATGCTTCTTGCTCATAGAGTGGTGGGTACCATGATACTGACGCTTGAATAGCGCCCAGAAACTCTCAATAGAGTTGGTATGTACAATTCCACGGACGTAAGTACCTTTCCCATGTTTTACTGCACTACGCTGATAACCAAGTTTGAGGAGTTTCTTGTATACCTGCGCTTCATCTGACATGAGATGGGTCTTGTCCTTGTTAATGTGCTTTTTAAGTTGCCCGTGAATGATGTGTGTTTCTCGTGACGGTACGTGGTACGCCTTAATCTTTCCACCACGCTCTGTCATTCCCATTACTGGTGTCTTCTTCTTGAAACCACTAGAACGGCGGTGCTTACCTCCGAGATAGGTTTCGTCTACTTCTACAATCCCAGAGAGTTTACCTTTACCTTGCTTTAGGGCTTCACGAATACGGTGATCCATGAACCATGCAGTCTTCTGTGATACACCGACTTGTTCTGCAAGTTCGATAGACGAGATACCTTTCTTTCGAGTTGTGAGGAGATAGATAGCAATGAACCACTTTTGCATAGGGAGTTTACTCTCACCAAAGAGGGTACCAGTCTTGATAGTGAAGTCTCGCTTACAAGACGCACAACGGTATCGCTTACCGTCTGAGAAACGGTGAATCTTGTTATGTTTACAGTGCGGACAAAAATCACCGTTCGCAAAACGGACTTTCTCAAAGTATTCTCGGCACACCTCTTCACTGTGGAAGTGAGAAATGAACTCTGCTAGGGTCTTGAAATTAATCATACCTACATCTTATACCTGTGGGTTAGGGTTGTCAAGTTATGTAAATAAAATACACTACAAATCTAATCTTGTCAAAATAAGTGCGTTGTGTTACGATTCTGTGTCTTGTATAATTGACATGTGGAAATCCATGAATTTTTAGCTTTAGCCAAAGCCGAGAAACCTTGGGATGTAGCCCCTATGATTAGCCTCCTTGGTTTTTACTTGGTGTTTGTAGCACTTTTCACAATTACTGTCGGAGTCAAAATGGCAACGACTTTTTTATTTGGGGGTTTGTTACTTGCTCTTTACTATATATTCAAGAAAAAATTCGTGGACGGATTCATTGAGATGTGGAAGCATCGACCATTCTGGTTTCATGCCACCCTGGTCATCATAGAATCGGTTGTACTGTGCACAATCTTTTGGGGCGGAAAGATATTTGCCTTACTCAAGACAAAAATTAAATTATGAAAAAGATACCTTTTGTTGAAATATTGAAAGCCTTTGGGATATTTTCTCTTGGGATTTTAATTGTGGTTATAACTGCAAAAATAACCGATTGGACTGAAGAACCTCAGCAGATTGTTCTTCCGCCGGAGGTTGTAACTGACATAAAGCCCAAAATTACTTGTCCCGCGGATTATAATTCTTTTGAAGATACATCGAAAAGACTAGTTTTGATTGAAAATAAACCTTCAAATGGCTTCCAAGGAATACTTAAGGGTTATAAAATAATGCTTGAACGAACAGGATTAACCTCAGATATTGCTTGTGGGTATCTGTACTATGAAGTGAGTTTTGATAATCAGCCTATAGAAGAAGACTATATGGCTCTCTTTATGAGACCTTCCGACGGACAATTTGGTGGACATATTCTTCCAGACGAAAAGAAGGGGGCTATCATAGACAAGTTCGATGATAGAACTAGAGTCCTTATCCCTCTTGATTCCCTGACTTATGATGGAATTGAACGGAGTCCAGTAAAAGAGGCAAACTGGGTCTCACTCCTCAATGTGACCACACAAATACAGTTTGATTTGGCACTTAGTGCGGATGTTCCCGAAGGAAAAATCAATTTTGCTCAAATTGCATATAAGTGCATAAACAAAGAGACTGGAAAAGAAACAGACACTTGTTCGTTGCGTGTAATAAGTACACAGTCTTTTGGTTTCTAAAAGAAAATGGCACCCGTGGCGCAACTGGTTAGACGCACCTAACTTGTATTTAGGTCTTCTGTTGAGGAGCAGACTTGCGGGTTCGAGTCCCGTCGGGTGTACTATTTTTTGCTAAATCAGCAATTTTACCTATTTCTTGGTTTATAGAGGTTGCAAGTGCATATAAATCTTCCATCAACGCTGGACAATCATTGTTTATGTAAATTGAGGCACGGATATCAGCCTCCTCAATATTGTTCCGACCATTAAATAATTGGTGGACGAGTTCTTTTCTCAGAGTGTTAAGTCTTGATAATTGATCGGTTAGTTGAGTGTCATTATTCAATTTTTTCAATTTACCAATCAAATCACCTAGAGTGTCATCATCAATCTTGTGTAGACTGACTGCATAAGGGTCTCTGATATCAAGAATATGCCATATTCTCTGGCGTGAGGCATATCCTTCGAGAATCAGTTTGACATAGTGCTCAACCAGTTGAGCATACACAATGGCATATTCTATGAATAATCCTTGTTCTCGTAGTTTTTTTAGTCTATCTAGTGCTTCTTTCATACCTTTAGTCTTTGAGGTAACAATAGTCTTCCACTCATTCAAGACATTAGTAATTTGGAGTTGTGTAACACTGTGTGTTTCCATTCCTCCAGTATACCCCTTGTAACTGAGTGGTTAGGGTAACTTTGTATATAGTTCCCCTATCCACACACATTGCAGAATGCCCTCTTTTCTGATACTATCGACGAGTCATGGAAATCATACGTACTATTCTTCCGTACGCACAGATTATCCTCTCCATTTTACTTGTTGCAGCAGTACTTCTGCAGCAGCGAGGTAGCAGCCTTGGAGGCGCATTCGGAGGAGATAACTTCAGTGCAACATTCAATAAGCGTCGAGGAGCGGAACTCTTTCTCTTTAAGTTCTCTATTGTAGCGAGTATTCTTTTTGTACTTTCTGCAATCCTCAGCCTTTCTATCTAACTACGGAGATACTGTAGTACTATTATCTATACGACAACGCTTTTAGTGTCTTTGACCGATGAAACGAAACGCATTTGTTACCCGACTCCTTACCTACGCATACAATCTCCGTATTGGGGATAGGTTTGTACTCTTTCTGCTTACCGCTGCAGTATTCGTGTCCTTCATGTGGGCAGTACTCGCACTGAATGCAGAAGTGAGCGTACACGTGCCTGCACGTGGCGGTACCTTTACCGAAGGTATTGTCGGAACACCTCGTTTTGTAAATCCAGTCCTTGCCATTACTTCAGCAGACAAGGATGTGAGCCAGGTGGTGTATGCTGGGCTGACGCGACTTTCAGATGACGGCACTATCGTCCCTGATATTGCAGAATCCGTCACTATATCTGACGACGGTCTTGTCTATAACGTTGTACTTCGTACTGATATCTTTTTCCATGACGATGTAGCACTTACGGCAGAAGATGTCATCTTCACCATAGAGCATATTCAAGATCCTCGTATCGCTTCCCCGCTCCGAGCAAGTTGGGACGGCGTCACTATAGAGGTGCTTGGAGATCATGAACTTAACTTCATTCTCGAAGATGCATATGCTCCGTTCATTGAGAATCTCACCGTTGGTATTCTTCCAAAACATATTTGGGAAGAAACTTCTGCGGAAGAATTTCCGTTTAGTCAGTACAACAGTGAGCCGATTGGAGCAGGGCCATATGAAGTAGCACATATCATTCGTGACGGAGGTGTTCCTTCTTCATATGTACTCACCCCACATAAGGAGTACCATGGAGAATCCGGGAAGATAAGCAACCTTGTGTTGCGATTCTTCGCAAACGAAGCGCGGCGTGTAGAGGCGTTCGAGAAAGGAGATATTGACGCAGCGGCACATATAGACCCAACACTTCTCACTGACATAGACACACCGTTTTCTGTCACTACCAGTACACTCCCGCGTACATTTGCAGTGTTCTTCAACCAGAATAAATCAGAGGTATTGCGGGACATCTATGTTCGACGAGCCTTGAATGTGGCAATAGACCGAGAAGTACTTGTAGATACAGTACTCGATGGATATGGCACACCACTTTCTGGACCAATTCCTGAAGGATTCGGTGTTCCAGTCGCATCATCAACAGAGTCTTCTCTCGAACGTGCGCGGGAAATATTGCGCACTGGAGGCTGGAGAGTGAACGAAGAAACAAGTATCTGGGAAAAAGAAGAGGATGACCTTGTAATCGAACTCCGCCTAAGCATCGCAACAGCAAATAGTCCCCTCTTCGGAGAAACTGCACAGGTACTGAAAGAGACATGGGAACAACTTGGTGTTGTTGTCGAGGTGAAACAGTTTGAGCAGTCAGATCTTACGCAAGCAATCATTCGTACACGAGACTATGAGGCACTTCTTTTTGGAACAGCGCTGACTCGTTCGCTAGACCTCTACTCATTCTGGCATTCCTCACAACGGAATGACCCAGGACTCAATGTAGCGCTCTACGCAAACATCACAGGCGATGCAGCACTCACTACTGCTCGGACCAGTACTGACAACGCAGAACGAGTAGAGGCACTTACAACGTTTGCTGCAGAAGTAGCGAGTGACACCCCTGCCGTATTTCTATTCAGCCCACAATTTGTATACGTCCTTCCACAAGGAATAACGACCGCGCCGTTTACCGGACTCAGTGATTCACATGAACGCTTTGCCCATATTGCGGATTGGTACATGGACACAAACGTCATTTGGACATTTTTACAGTAACTAAGAAATTATGAACGAACAAAAAAATACACAGGACACCACCCAACGGCGACCGTCACGAAAGACTGCTCCAACACGGAAACGTGCAGGTGGTGGAAATAATCGGCGACCGTCACGAAAGAATACGCGTAAGCGTCGAAACGGTATTGCTCGAAAGCCACGAAGTTTTACTAATCCCGCACTCAAGCACCGTATGGCTCGTCCTGATGAGAAAAGGGTGAAGATCTCTCCAGTCACTGATGAGAATACCGTACGTATTGTCCCTCTCGGAGGAGTAGAAGAGGTTGGTAAGAATATGACAGCAATTGAAACAAAGGATGATATCCTTATCTTTGACGCAGGTTTTCAGTTTGTTTCAGGTGAGAGTGATGCTCCAGGTGTTAACTATATCCTCCCAAGCACTCAATATCTTGAAGAAAACAAAGATAAGATTCGTGGACTTATTATCACCCACGGACACCTTGATCATATCGGCGGTATTCCATTCATTATTGAACGAATTGGCAATCCACCAATTTACACTCGTTACCTGACCTCACTCATGATCTTGAAACGTCAGGAGGAATTCCCACACCTTGACCCTGTTGATATGCATGTCATTGAACCAGGAAAACGAGTAAAGATTGGGAATACGTACATCAAACCCTTCCCTGTGACTCACTCTATTCCTGATTCTATGGGTATCTCCGTTGAGACAAAGCATGGAAACATTGTTATCTCCGGTGACCTTAAATTGGAACATGATGGTACCGAACCATCTGACCGAGAAAAGAAAGTTTGGGGAGAACTTGGAGAAGATAACAACCTTCTCTTCATCAGTGATTCGACTAACTCTGAACGTTCAGGTTTTTCTGTGCCAGAGCAACGCGTACATGACACTATCGAAGAAATTATCGGGAGTGTGAAAGGACGTCTTATTGTTGGAACATTTGCTTCACAATTCGAGCGTATGATTCGTATTATTATGATCTGTCAAACCCTAGGCAAGAAAGTTGCGGTTGAAGGTCGAAGTATGAAGACAAACCTTGAGATTGCCGAACGTTCTGGATTGATGAAAGTTGACCCAGGGACGATTATTCCTATCCAAGAAATCGAGAACTACCCGTCTGACCGCATTGTTATTCTTTCAACTGGTGCACAGGGTGAGGAATTTGCGGCATTGATGCGATTTGCCACCGGTCGACATAAATTCGTGTCACTTACTGAGCGTGACACCATCATGCTCTCTTCTTCTGTTATTCCTGGAAACGAACTTTCAGTACAACGACTGAAAGATAACCTATACCGCAAAGGTGTGAAACTTGTTCATTACCGTACCTCTGACGTTCACTCAACGGGACATGGTAACTCTGGTGAGTTAGTTTGGATTCGTGAGCAGATTAAGCCAAAGTTCGTTATGCCTGCTTATGGATACCACTCTATGATTAGAAGTCAGGCATATGCTCATATTGAGCATGGCTTCCCGAAGGAAAATATTATTATTTCTGACAATGGTATGGTCATTGACATTACCAATGGTACCGATCTCTTTATTCACAAAGAGAAGGTACCTTCAGAGATTATGGTTGTTGACGGCTTCACCGTAGGAGAAAAACAAGAAGTAGTTCTTCGCGATCGTCAGTCACTAGCAGCCGATGGTATTTTTGTAATCATCGCAACCGTAAATCCTAAAACTGGAAAATTGCGAAAGTCTCCTGATGTTATTTCCCGAGGTTTTGTGTATCTTCGAGAAAATCAGCAACTTCTCTCTGAGGCGCGTGTACTCATAAAGAAGACTGTTGAGCAAGCAACTGCAAAAACACACCCTATCGACCTTGATAGTGTGAAAGATCAATTGACTGATGTAGTGTCTGGATTCCTTCTACAAAGAACCAATAAAACACCTATGGTGATCCCGGTACTTATCGGAATTTAAGAAAAAACCCTCAGCATTTGCTGAGGGTTTTTTCTTTACCGATTGTGATACATATACGCCACTGCTTTTGCGGTAACCATGGCAAAGAGTGCAAACACCACCCAAGGAGCGCTCATGTGATGCACAACACTCTCGTAGATGATTGCGATAAGGAGTACAGTCGCTCCCGCAAAGAACGCAACACGGTCAGACTTGTGAAGAAGAGCAATCTCTCGCTCGTCTCCTCCACGTTCTCTGAGACCATAAATAGCGTATGCTCCAAAGAAAACCACGAGGAGAGAAAGTGCAGCAATCTGCATACCCATAGGCATCCAGAAAATATCAAGTACACCAAGCGAGAGTACCGCAAGGATGAGGATAAGCACTATTTCTACAGTAAATGGTTTAAGGTATTTCATATGAAAAAAGATCTTCCACTGGAACGTTAAAATATGCTGCTAATTTGATTGCCAAGAGTACTGAGGGCACATAACTCCCCTTTTCAATAGCAATAATCGTCTGACGAGAAACGCCCACCGCTTGTGCGAGGTCTTCCTGCGTGACTATACGTTCCTTGCGGAGTATACGTACTGTATTGTGTACCGTTTCTGTCATACGTGACATCCTACACTATGTGTGATGTAAAGTGAAGTAGACATATGTTTGGTGCTACAATTTATCTTGGAAAGGAGGTGGTGGAATTGACCTTAGAATTACTTGCAGCACTCCTCATCACCATCATTGTAGTTTTTTTGGTGATACCAAAACCCCAGACCGGTTTTGTAGATAGACTGCGGAAGAAATGAATACCTGTGAGAGCCTTGTCAAAAGACAAGGCTCTCTTTACGGCAACCGCCACCCTCTCCCCGCCTTCACCACCATACCTTCTGCAGAGAGTTTCTGTAGTTGCTTCTCTATACGGTTCGTATCAAATGACAATTCAGACACCTTCCCTCCATTGGAGAGTATCCTCAGAATCGCACCCCGTATTTCTCTATCAGACCCCTTAAAGGTAGATTGTTTTGTATATCCCTTTCCTCTTACATTTGGATTTCCATACTTTTTCTTAAGAAACACTCCGTAATCCATAAGCGCCCAGTACCACTCCCGCGGATGCTTTGTATCTATAGTCCGTTCCACTTTCTTTAATATCTCTGCATCAGAAACTCCTTTCTTTCCTTTAAAAAAGTGGTGTAGATATACCGTACGTATATTGGTTTCGATAATCGGTACGGGTACGTTATACGCAAACGCCATAACCGCTCCTGCAGTATATGGACCAATGCCTGGCAATGTTTGTAACGCTTCATATGTCTTTGGGAGAACCGTCACCTCCATAGCACAGGCATGAAGCATTTTCGCACGTCTGTTGTATCCAAGTCCCTGCCACACTTTCAGCACTTCTCCGAGAGATACTTCTCGGAGTTTTGTAAGTGTTGGAAACCTCTGCAAAAAAGCCTTGTACTTTGGAATGACCCTATCCACCTGTGTCTGCTGCAGCATTATCTCAGAGACGAGAATACGATACGGATTCTTTGTCTTCCGCCACGGAAGTGTGTGTCTCCCTTCTTTCACGTAGAAGGATTGTACTGTCTGTACGAACTGTTTCTCTTGTACGGTCATTCAATTACGTAGTCTGCGTTTCCTTTTGTTGGGATAATGAGTGCGGCAATGAAATAAAGAAGAATACCAGGCATAAGTCCGGTAAGAACGAGAAATGCAACCGCACCAAGACGCCACGGTACAACATCCTGATTAAAACGCTCTGCAAAACCTCCTAGGACGCCCGCGATAACTTTTTGCTCTTCACTTCTATATATCCGTCGTTTCATAACTCATATACTACATCTTTTCGCTCTACAACAACAGACCAGTCCATACGTTTTGCATAGGTATAGAGTGCATTGTTTGGATTAAAGCAGATGGGTGTTTCTACCATTTCAAGTAGAGAGATATCCCCCTCCGTATCTCCAACCCCCACAGAATCTTTCATGGTGTATTCTCCAGTATTAAGGAGTCGCTTTACAATATTCGCCTTATTCTGTATGAGATGTTCATCAGTCACCACACCAGTGAAATGGTCTTGTGGACCAATGTCATAGATATATCCATACACCTTATCAAACCCGTATGCTCTGCAGAAATCATCAAGAATGGTCTTTGGAGATTTAGAAATCGCCACTACATAGTACCCCTCCCCCTTCAGTGATGTGATGAGATCTCTTGTATATCGATATACATGCTTACTCTTCTCTGCAACTATCTCTCGACCAATATCTGCCAAATCTCCGTAGAACACGCCTTTGATATGCGTCCTGAATGCAGTGACGAGTGCCTCTAGATATTCTTCATATGTCCCCTCACGATTCTGCCATGCATGAAACTCTTCTTCATACATATCAGCAACTTCCTTTGGAAATACCTCACGCTCTACCAGCCGCTCTACCAATTCTATAAGCAAACTCGAGCGAAATACCGTACCGTCAACATCGAAAAAGGCGATTTTCTTCATAATTGTAGTATACCTTACCGTGCTTTCGGCCACACCCTTGCAGCTTTTGGATAGACCGGTGTGAGTGGATGCTCCGCACAGTCATGCTCTCTCGCTGGGCAGTAGTCTCTACCATAGTGTACAAGCCGGTGATTAAACCCCCACCACTCTTTCTGCGGCATGATAGCCATTAAATCTCGCTCGATACGCACGGGGTCTGTATAGTCTGAGAGGTCAAAACGGATAGCGAATCGTCGTACATGTGTATCCACCGCAATACCCTCATACACACCATAGAGTGTAGAAAGTACAACATTTGCCGTCTTACGTGCCACCCCAGGAATACGAAGCATCTCTTCCATAGTGCGAGGAAGTACTCCTCCATACTCTGCTTGAATCATATTCGCTGCAGCGATAATATTTTTGGCTTTATTTCGGAAGAATCCTGTCTGGTAGATATCTTTCTCAAAGACGGATTGCTTCGCAGATGCATATGCGTCTATCCCCGTATACTTCTTAAAGAGATTTTCGGTCACCATATTTACCCGTTCGTCTGTACACTGTGCAGATAACTGCACAGCCACAAGACATTCAAAGTCTGTCGTGTAATTAAGCGCTATCTTTGCCTCAGGATAGAGTCTCCGGAGTATTTGGTTCATCTTTTCTACCCGTTTTGTACGAGTTCTCTTCTTCGCTGGTGTCATGGAGGTATTGTAGCAAAAACACCCGCATCGTGCGGGTGTTTTTGAGGTATCACTCTATCCCCGTACGTTGTGATAGAGTCTGGTGACAATGTTACCCAGTACAATAACAGTGAGGATGAGTACAAAGAGTGGTCCAAGTACTGGAATGAGCGACACAAGTTCTAGTACCACCACACCGAGAATAACCGATGGTGCAGATACTTCGAGTGTCTTTGTATAGAACTTTAGAAGATACGCTCCAAGCACTACCGCTGCAAGTACCCACGAAATGATGAGAAGGAGTGCGTAGAATGCAAGTAAGAAGAATCCTACATACATACCAAGCACACTTGCGATGAGAAGGAATGCAACAAGTGGTGTGAGTACAAGCACTCCAATTCCGACGAGCCCCTGTTTGCCATAGGCACTTCCAATAGACTGCACTGTCTCAGAGAGTTGTCGACGGAACACAAGGAGTGCAACGAGTGCTGCAAATGCCATAATGACGAGTGAGAGCAATACTGCTTCAATATGTCCTCCTCCCGACGTAAGGAACTCCTCACGGATAACATCTCCAACAACGACAGCGTTCTGCGCGCGTACAATCTCATGTCGTGAAGCATAGACGACATCCCCTTGTATCTCTGCTCTGTCTCCAAGTGTCACCTCCCGAGAGCCACGAAGCTCAAGATCTCCCCCTACAAAGCCATTCACACGAACGCTTTCTGCCATGATAAATGCAGAGCCATCTATGGGTGCGTCAAGGATTACATCTCCTCCAAAGAAGATGAGGTCGCCATGAATTTCTGCAGTAGAGAGGATACGAAGTACTCCTCCGAAAACCACAACATCTCCCTCAACAACAGAACCAAGTGTCACTTCACCTCCAAGTATACGAAGATCGTCTGCGACCGGAGCATGGATTTGGACCGTCCCTGCTGCAATGGCAACATCCTCTTCAATGGGTGCATTAAGTGTCACAGATCCTCCTGCGACAAGTGCGTCCCCGAGAATACTTCCAGAAAGTGTCACCGTTCCTCCTGCACCGTAAAAGTCTCCATCTATCATCTGTCCAGAGTCCACAGACACTGCTTCACCACTCCGAAGCACTGGACTTGCGGAAGCAAACAGCGGCACTGCTGCTATCATACAAAGTGCAATAGATGCTATAAATCGCTTCATAATCATACGTATCTTATTACTATACCCTCCAGTATACCCCATTATTCAAAGAGTTCCTTGCCTCTATACCACAATTCTCCTCGTCCATATTCCCGAAGCCAATACCACCACTCTCCTCCCCAGAGATACTGTTTCTCATACCGAGTATGTCGCGCATACTCTATAACCTCATCAAACTTCCCGATATGCATACGACTATACTGCACCGGCACAGGTACATCGGCGACCGGCTCAAGAAGCCATGGCTCGAGTGAGAGTTCTATCAAAAATGTTTCTTTCTCTCCAAAAAGAAGTTCCAACACCCCTTCTTTGAGACGGTAGACCCATGGTGGAAGTACGGTACGGAACTGCCCTAACTCTGGATTCCAAAAATATACGTACACACTTGTGCCAAATGCATCTCCATTTTTATACGCACCAACCCATGTTCCTAGATTTCCACTATCGGTCACCAACACTGGACGTGAAGGGTCCAGCTCCTTCACCAGTGCAATCTCCTCTTTTAGGAACTCTTCATCCAACTCTCCACAGTATTCTTGTGCAAACACCTCAAGGTATGGCTCATTCTCTACCTGCCAATGAGTAATGGCAGGACTATCTTTGTATCGCTCCACCACCGCTTCTATATACACACGTAATTCTTCTTTCTGCTCTTCCCATGAAAGTGACTGCACCCACAGTGGTATGTGACACTCTGGCCATCGTGGCAGTCTCCGTCCCACTGCAAAGATAATATCAGCGCCCACTTCTTCAGCGCGACGCACCTGATAGTCCAGTTCTTCAAAAGAAAATACGCCGCGAGCTTCTTCTACCATATCCCAGTGTGCAGCGAGACGAAGGTGTCGCGCACCGAGGTCGTCAAGGAAAGCGTCATATACAACTCTTGGATCAAGTCCTAACTCTCGTGCATAGAGCGTGTTAAAAGAAATACCATAGGTAATATCCTCTGGTTTTTCTTTGTATGAAAGCCATACACCAAGTACACCCAGCACTATCAGTACGATACCAGTAATCGCAATCCAACGTTTCATACGTGTATTGTAACAGGTCTAGATAAAGAGGATGACGTATCCAAAGGATATGATTGCAACAAAAAGTGTCTTTTGAATTATTTCCTTTCGGCGGCAACTTGCTTCACGACATGCAGATGGTAGTTTCTGCCCTACCACAATGGCGATAAGGAGGATAAATACGAACTTCAGTCCATCAAGTGCCTGCACCACCGCAACCTCTCCAAGATCCGTTGCACGGAGAATAAGAATACCGGCAATACCCGCGAGAATCTTATTAAAGATAATAAGGAAGCCAGTTTGTGGACGTGAAGACTTTGTCTGATCTCCGATAATTTTGAAATAACTTGGGACAAGAAGCAGGGTCAGTGCAAAGAGTACAAAACCAATACGTGACCAGAAGAATGCATTATCAAAGGTTGTTTCCAAAAAGAGTCCTTTCATAGTCACGAAGTGGAGTGCAAAAAATACCCCAGCGTGTAGTGAAGAAAATGCGACCGTCTTTGTAAGACGTCGTTGCACTACAAAAAACATACCTACCGTAAGTAGAACGATGCCAAAGATAAAGTTTGGAGACAAACTCTGTCCAAGGAATTGGTATCCTAAACCAAACGATGCAATAGCAGACACCGCTCCTGCCACCGGCATAACATCAGACGCTTCGCCTGCTTTCAATGCGGAATATAGAGAGACAAGTGCAAAAAAGAAGGTATATGCAGCAAGGAAAGAAAATGCAACGACAATAAGTGTCGGATTCTCTACCGCACTAAAGGATGGTATATAGAGTCCCTCAAGCCCTGGGATAGGAAGTGCGCCAAACGCATACACTAATATCCACGCCCCAGACACAAGACAGGAGTAGAATGCGTATACAAACGGTTTCGGAAGCGCACTCCGTTCCGTAACAATATATTTATCGAGAATGGCGACAACTGCATTAAGAAACTGTGCAACCGTTGCAAGTAATATCCATACCATATAGCCCTATTCTACCGCATTCTCCTCACAAATCTTCTTATATACCTGTGCAGAAGCACGCGGCGTGCGTGTGAGTGTCTCATAGTCCACTTCGACTAACCCAAAGCGAGGCCAGAATCCTTTATCCCACTCGAAGTTATCCAGAAGTGACCAGTGTAGGTATCCTCGCACATCAACACCATCTGCAATTGCTTTCTGAAGGTATGTAAGTGATTCTGTAATAAACCACGCACGACGAGAATCATCTGCATCTGCAAGCCCATGCTCAGTTACATAAATAGGCAACCTGTACTGCGCGTACATTTCTCGTGCCATGAGTGCAAGAGACTGTGGATAGAGTTCCCAGCCCATGTCAGAAATCCGCTCATTCTCATTTTTATTAAACCCATAGTTAATCCTATTATGGTGATAGTGATTAAGCGTAATGATGTCCTGATATCCCTTAATCTTGTGCAAGAACCAATCATTCCACCACCAGTTGGCGACATACTTGAGCATACGATTTATTATTCTCCCTTTATATGCTTCGAAGTACACATTGTGCTTTGCGACGCACACCTGCGCATCTGGATATGCCTTTTTGATAGCAGCATACGCCTTCTTGTGTGCAGCAACTAGATTCCGGATAACACGCCGATACGCAAAGTAACTCTTTTTCTGTGGCGGCCAATACCCTTTCATGTATGAGTGACCCGCAACCACCTCTGGCTCATTAAGAGTGATCCAAAACGTAATATCTTCGCCGAGTGTCTCTACAATTTTTTGTGTATATCGCTCAAAGTATTCTGGGAATGCTTTAGTATCCAAACCACCCTTCTCTTCAAGCCACACAGGAACTGGCCAGTGCCAGAGAGTTACAAATGGTTCAATGCCACGTACGCGGAGTGCAGCAAGCACCTCCTTGTAGTGAGTAATTTCCTTTTCATCAAATACTCCTTCTTGTGGTTCTATACGGGACCACTCTATAGAAAACCGATGTGCCGTATGCCCAAGCGACTGTGCAGTATTAAAATCTTCTGTAAACCGGTTGTAGTGGTCTGCTGCCTTTCCAGATATATAGTTTTCTTTTTCAAACATCTCTGGAAACCGATTTCTATCTCGAGACTCCCAACTCTTCCAGACATCAGTCCCCTTTCCTGCATTTTCTGCAAGGTGTGCAGCATGTTTTTTCTCCCACTCACTCCAACTGTTATGATTTCCACCTTCTACCTGGTGCGCTGCAGTTGATGCTCCCCATAAAAATCCTTCAGGAAATGTTTTTTTCATGTAGACAGTATAGCAAAAGCACAGCCGAAGCTGTGCTTTCTACCCTCCTATCTCTGTACTGAATCGTTCCTTCAGTCGGGACCCTGCCTGCTGCTGGCGAGCGGTATTTGTTTCCCCCTCTACAGACACAGTCGGCTCAATATTGCTTGCGGTAAGTACTGGTGTCGTCACCAAGATAGGTGCCGGTTCTTCTTCACTCCGTGTCACAAACACAACAATCAAGATTGCAAGAAGCACCAATATAAGTACCGTGGCAACCGTTGCGTGTTTTTTGCGAATAGTCATTACCTCTAGTATAGACTAAAACGCTGCTTATTTAATCTTGATATCCACGAGTTGCTCAATACGGCGAATGTCTGCTAAGAGACGCGCTCGTTCTTTATTGTAGAGCGTTACCGTAAACACTGCCTTCCCTCCATTTTTAGCAAAATGACAACGGTCACCAACCTTTTTGCTCACAGAAATTTCTTCAAATGAAGTAAGTGCTTGTATCTTCTTTATCCCCTTCAACTTGGTGATGACACCTTCTTTTTTGGGATACCACTTCAATGTCGCAGCAAATCCTTTACATTTCTTAGGAATGAGAGGCTTTTTGGGCAGACGGATAAGAATATCATTGAGTGAATGATCAATATCACACGAAAGTTGATGCAGTTTATGTCGGAAGCCACCCACCCGTGGACCTATCTCTACAATCTTCCATTCATCATCAATCTTCATCAACTCTACATGTGCAGTTGTATTGCGAAGTCCAAGTGCATGTATACCGTTCTCAGCAACTGCTCGCGCTCGTTCAATAGTAGATTTCTTAAATGCAGTGGGTGTCATGTGAAGATAATTGTAGAAATCGTCATGACCAATATCACGCCCCGTCTTCACACTCACCATAGGACAGAAATAGACGGTACCACGTGTATTTACATAGGCGTCTACAGAATACATGCTCCCTTCCATGTACTCTTCTGCCATGAGTTGCGGTAACTCTGCACGACTGTTTTCTGAATATATCTTTTTTATCTTCCGTAACGATGATCTAAGCGCACGCTCTAGTTCTTCCTCATGGAAACATATAGAGACCAGGAGACTCTGTGCAAGATTCGCAGGCTTTATTACCATTGGAAATCCTATTTTATCTGCAATACGTTTACGCTCCTTCTTTGAGTTCTCTTTTACGGCAGTGAATTTAGGAGTGTTCTTTTTATCATAGAGTGCAAAACGCTTACGCATCTTAAGTTTGTCACTTGCCCATTCGATAGACTCCGTTGTTGGGGTACGAAGATATGGTACGTGTGGAATCACTGCAGCAAACCGTGCAAGATTAGACTCTGAACGACATGTAATCGCACACAATTCATCCTGATACGGAAGAAGCGCTGCAGCAATTTTCTGCGGCTTGGTGAAATCTACTTCAATGAAAACATCGACCCCCTCCTTTTTCTTCAACTTCTGTTTATCTTTAGCACGTGTATCCACCAAAAGCATGATGCGAAATTTTTTCTTTTCCTGTTTCTCATACTTCCTAATACTCTCAATAGAGCCTGCAGGAAGTGTGGACACGTAACAAATGATGTTTTTTTGAGATTTTTTGTCTGCCATATCTATGTTTGTAGACGAGCAAAGCCCGTCTTTTTACGGGCATCATAATACTATAAAATTGCCCTCCACAAGTATTGCACAATGTATATGTCTGTAACGCAAGTTATACCCCTTTCTCTGAAAAAGTGGCTATAATACGTGCTTTTTCTGCTCTCGTATACCCCTTGATTTCATACTCTCTACGGAGTGCCTCTCCCTTGTTCTGGCATTCTTCAGTATATGCGAGTCGTACCGGTCGTCGCACGCGGGTATATTTTGCTCCGCTCTTAGATGTGTTGTGTGCCACCAACCGCTTCTCTACATCATTTGTGATGCCGGTATAGTATGTGCCGTCTGCACACTCTAGAATGTAGACACTATACGGCATGCTCCGCTTCTCGTCTCAATGTATGTTTCATTACCTCAATGAATATATAGACGAGTATAAGAAATGCGATGTAGAGTCCAACCGCTACCGGCACACCAAGTGTATGAATTGGAAGTACACTTACAAAAAACATCGAGTACCATGAGGCTGCAGCAATAACGGGACCGTACTTGAAGCTCATGATATGTGCGGTCATAAGCACTGCGTTTACCGTGATGATGATAAGGAGTGTCCACAAGAATGCATATCGAAGTGGCTCAATGCCCGTATCAAAGAAATACATTCCAATGAGTGAGAGTCCGATAAGTGTCATGCCAATACGGAGTACCGCATACACCATATGCATCACCTTGCGGATAAGAGGATTCTTGTCTCCACTCAGCATAAGTGTGAGGAAGAACAGAACTGCAAATGTAGATGCCCCCACTGCGAGCGTCCGTCCGTATTCAAAAACTGTTGTAACAAATATTTCCATATGGACGTATTGTATCACGTGCTAGATACGGATATCTTCAAAATCCATAATCACCCCTTTTTCATTCACTTCAATACCTTCCTTTGCGTACATATCAAGACGCTCTTTTCTATACGTGTCATTGAGCCACACCTTCCCTCCTGCATATACTATCCGATGATACGGAATATTCTTCACTCCCTGCTCTGTGGCTTTTGAAAGTATGCTTGTAATACTTTGCGCTGCCATAGGACCTGCGCCAGCAGCTCGTGCTATGTCTCCATAGGTGGTCACTCTTCCTTTCGGAATGGAAAGTGCGAGGTCTACAACTCTTTCGCTGAACGTTTTCATAGAGACTGTATGTCATCAAGTATCTCCGGTAATGACTCCATATTGAAATGCCCTTTGTCCGCAAAGAAACGTGTATGTGCGAGCGGTATATCCTTTTGATATCTCTCTGCATGTGTAAATGAAACAACAGCATCATCTTTGCTGTGGTAGATAAATACATCAGATACCTTCTCCTGTATTGGTGCCGCATCGGTGATATTGAACTCTGCAGAGTATGGAGTCTCCATAGTATACGGTGCAGCCACAAGAAACAGTGCCTTAATCTTTTTAGTCGGAGTATGTTCTGAAAGATATTTCGCTAAAAATATACCACCAAGAGAATGTCCAATAAGTATTACATTTTCGTCGAGCAGTTCAAATACTTTTTCAAAAACAACTTTCCACTCCTCGTACCGTGCATTTTCACGAAGTGGAAAATACGGAGAGAGAACATCGTACGACGCTCCCAACACTTCTTGTAACGACCCTTTCCAACTTCGTCCACTTCGCATCCACTCTAACTGTAGTGGCCTGTCAGTAATCTCCTTGAGATAGTCATCGTACGACGCATAACTATCACCTCCATGTATAACGAGAATTTGTTGCTTCATATTCTCGAAGTATACCAAATGATGCTAGAATGGGTGGACTATGAAAAAAGAAGTTGAGATTGCTGAGAAAAAGATAACGGAAGTAGCGGAAACGCTGCAAGTAGAGATACCAAAAGCACGCATTTCTGGATTATTGAAATTCATTGCCCTCTTTACCCTTATCGGTGGACTCAGTATCATCGGTAGTCTCTTTGTGGACATTGTCCAACCAGAACGTGTGTCAGGACTTTCATACCTTCTTCAAATTGCCGTCAGTGCAGTTGCAATCACCGCAGCATACAGCATTCTTAAGAAGAACTACCTTGCTTTCTGGCTCTTTGCCCTTATCACAATACTTGCACTTCTTCTCAATCCAGTCACCGCGGTTGTACCAGGAATTGCTGCAATATATTTATACTTCAATAGACCACTCTTTAAGAAGACGAAACTCGATATACTTATCGAAAAGATTTTTGAGAAAAATTTTGGAGAGAAGCCAAATTAGACATCAGACCACACCGCAAGTTCATTTCCGTCTGGATCAAGAAACTGAAAGCGTCGCCCACCTGGGAATGTGAATATGTCTTTTGTAATTGTTCCTCCAGCACTTTTAACACGCTCTTTTGTTTCCTCTAGCGTTTTAGAGTAGAGGACTACAAGAATACTTCCTTTTTGTGGGGTACCAATCTCGAAACCGCCGTCAACATATTCACCTTCAAAAGCGGTGTACTCTGGACCGTAATCCGTAAAATCCCAATCAAATGCGTTCGTATAGAAATCCTTACTACGAGCAATATCTGCTGTAATGAATTCTATGTACTGGATTTGATGATGCTGTAATTTCATATGTCCAGTATAGCAAATACTTTTTTATGCCCGCTTTCGCTCACTCTCTTTGAGGTGTCGCTTTCGCAGACGCACAGACTCTGGAGTAACCTCGAGGAGTTCGTCATCTGCCATAATTTCAAGTCCTGTTTCGATAGAAAGCGGTTGTGGTGGTACAAGATCGATAGCATCATCAGATCCTGATGCACGTACGTTGGTGAGGTTTTTTCCTTTCGTAGGATTCACCACCATCTCCTCTCCCTTTGAAGTGTTTCCGATAACCATTCCCTCATACACTTCTGTACCTGGACCAATGTAGAGCGATCCTCTGTCCTGCAAGTTAAAGAGTGCAAATCCAAGTACTTTTCCAGTTGCCATAGAGACCATAGACCCCATTGCACGCTTCTTAATCTCTCCTGCGTACGGACGGAATCCAATTACACGTGAGCATAAAATGCCTTCTCCTTTTGTATCGATGATAAACTGCCCACGATATCCAAGAAGTCCTCGTGTCGGACCTTCAAATGTGAGACGTACCTGATTCCCTTCAGGAACCATGTTTTGCATGATAAATCCACGATTAGAGAGACGTTCGATAATCGGTCCTTGAAACTCTGATGGTGCATCGATAATAACCTCCTCAAATGGTTCTGTCTTTCCGCCCTCATCCTCTCGAATGATAACGCGTGGTTGCGATACCGCGAGTTCGTATCCCTCCCGTCGCATATTTTCTAGGAGAATAGAGATGTGCATTTCTCCACGACCAAACACTTCAAAGGCGTCTCCCTGAGAGAAGTCTACCTGCAGTCCTACATTCACCTCCAGTTCCTTCTCAAGACGCTCTTTAATCTGCCGACTTGTTACATACTTTCCATCTCGCCCAGCAAACGGTGAGGCATTAGGCATGAATGTCAGTCCAATAGTTGGTTCATCTACTGAGATAGATGGGAGCATCTCTCCTTCTTCGACATTTGTAAGTGTCTCTCCAATATTGATCTCTTCAAGTCCTGCAATAAGCACAATGTCTCCTGCGTACGCTTCCTTCACCGGCACTTGTTCGAGTCCTTGGAAGGTAGAGAGTTTCGTTACCTTCCCCTTACGCACACCTTCTGCTGTTTTAATAAACACCGGTGCGTTATCTACAATCTTCCCTTCATAAATGCGGGCAATCGCAAGACGCCCAAGGAAATTGTCGTAGCCAAGATTAAATACCTGTGCGGTAAGTGTATCCCCTTCAGCATACTCTTTTGCTGCAGGCACTTCTTCGAGAATGGTATCAAGAAGCGGCGTCAGGTCCTTAAGATCATCCTCCATCTTCTTTTTTGCAACACCGTCACGTCCGATGGCGTATACGGTAGTGAAATCCGCCTGTTCGTCTGATGCACCAAGTTCCAAAAAGAGTTCCAGTACCTGATCCTCCGCACGGTCAGTATCTGCAGCAGGCTTGTCTATTTTATTCAGCACCACAATTGGCTTTAGTCCCAATTCCAGAGACTTTTTCAATACAAATCGTGTCTGCGGCATCGGACCTTCCTGTGCATCTACCACCAAAAGCACTGCATCAATTGAACGAAGCACACGCTCTACCTCACTTCCGAAGTCTGCGTGTCCAGGGGTATCTACGATGTTAATTTTTGTATCCTTGTATGTCACTGACGCATTCTTTGCGTAAATGGTAATACCTCGCTCCTGCTCGAGAGAGTTAGAGTCCATAGACGTACCTTCGGTAACTGCTCCCGTCTGACGCATAATAGCGTCGGTCAGTGTTGTCTTCCCGTGGTCTACGTGTGCAATGATTGCTATATTTCGTGTTTCCATATCTAAAGTGCGCTTAGAGTACGCTGAAACGTACCAAAGGTCAATGTTAAAAAACACCTCACGTATTCGTGAGGTGTTTTTTGCTACTTCCCTTTCTTTGGCTTTTTCTTCTCCTTTTTTCGATCCATTCCTTTGGCCATAGTACTGTCTATTATTTGTAATCGCTGTATACAATGCTTAGTGCTTCATCGGTCTATATGTAAGGGTAAATAATATACAGTATATCACTCTACTTCTTCTTACCAAGGTCAAGTGTCTCATCAATACGAATCTGTGATACAAACTCTGGAACGTGTGATACCAGTATCATAGTTCCTTTGTATGCATCGAGTGCTGCTGCAATCACCGGTATATGGCGAAAATTGATATGGTTTGTCGGCTCATCAAGTATAAGGAGTCCCGGTCTCAAGAGAACAAGCCGTGCAAACGCGACAAGCCCTTTTTGTCCCTCAGAAAGAGTACCTATTTTTGCATTGATACTATCTCGGGTAATAAGGAATCCTGCGGCTACAGAACGCATATCCTCTTCAATCTTTCGGTCCATGACAGACATAAGACAATCAAACACTGTTTGGTCGAAATCGAGATTTGAGAAGTCCTGGCGGTAGTATCCAATACGGATACCCTCTGCTATCTCTTCGCCTTTTGCATGTCCTCCTGCAAGAGATTCCAGAAGCGTCGTCTTTCCAATGCCATTTGGACCCACAAGTTGCAGGTGATGCCCTCTCTTCAGCGTTATATCGCACGACACATCCTTAGGCACATGATTTCGTACAACCGTATATGATGATAGTTTCAAAACATCGACAGGGATGCCCTCCTGCATTGGAATAGTGAACGATCTAATTGTTTTGTCTTCCTTTCGCACTTCCACTTTGTTTTCTTCATACTCTTCCACCTTCTCACGCATACGCTTTGCGACCGCACGCATGTTACCTCCTTTATTTGCAAAGAAGTTAGACTTGTCCTTGTTTGCCTGAATCTCCTTTGCCATCTGTGCATTCAGACGCTTCTCTTTTTCAACACGTTGCGCAATTTCCTCTACCACATCATGATAGTTCCCATCATATTGTTCAACAGTACGTGTCTGTGTGTTGAGATATAACACACCGTGTGTAAACGCATTCAAAAAATCTGCATCATGAGAGATAACGATAACCGTCTTGCGATACTCTCGTAAAAATTCTGTGAGATGTTCAATACCTTCGACATCTAAGTTATTTGTCGGCTCGTCCAACAAGAGTACGTCGGGAGACTGAATGAGTGCTGACGCTAAGAGCAAGCGTGCCTGCTGTCCGCCGGAGAAACTGCCAACAAGACGGTCTTTGAATGTCTTTCGTACCGCTTCGTCTTGGGGTGCAAGGTTGACGATTTCGAGAACCTCATCAATCTTTGGATCGATATCATATACTTTTTCTTCAAAACAGTTCTCAAAAAAGGCACGCACGGTAAGGTCCATTTCATTGCGAGGAATGACCTGACGCGAAACCGCAATACTGGTTCGAGGCATGATGTTGATATCTCCTTCGTCCTGCGGGTACGCTCCAGTAATAAGTCCAAACAAGGTACTCTTTCCTGCACCATTCTGTCCCATAAGGGTCAATTTCGCACCACGGCGAATGACAAAACTCGCATTGCTGAGAATTGGCTTTGTGGCATCGTGTTCGTATGAAACCTGATTGAAGGTAATAAGTCCTGCATTTCGTGACATAGTGTGGCATAGACTACACCAGACCTGCGTGTACCACAATAGATGTACTGTATACTGTCTCTACACATAAGTTTAATACAGAAAATATGTACCAGGGAAATTGGAAATGTAGTGGGTGTGGCGGAGCGATAACAGAATTACCGTTTGAGCCACGGAGTGAGTCAGGACTCACCTGTCGAGCGTGTTATGCAAAAAACAAAGGAGGTTCTCCTAAGCCCGTAACCGATATGCCAACAGCATCTGAGCCTGCGGACATTCCTGAAGATGCAGGGCTTGCTAGTGAACCAGAACCAGACGACGGCTTTGCTGGAATGGAAACCACTGCTCCTGCCGCGAAACAAACATTTGAGGGAGACTGGGAGTGTGCTGGATGTGGCGGCAAGATAACGTCACTGCCCTTTCAACCACGTGACACCTCTGGATTGAAATGTATCGACTGTTTTAAGAAGAGTAAGGCATAGAAAAAGACCCCTTGCGGGGTCTTTTTTGTTATAATCCGTTACTCTGTAACCTCCTCTTCTGTCGCCTCATTATCTTCAATGCCGTCATCTGTGGTAGATGCAGTATTATCCTGTACAGTATCTTCAGAAAGCGTTTCTTCTTCAGAATCCTCAGTTATTTCATCTTCTGACATTTCTTCAGATTCCATACTGTCCTCTCCCTCGATTAACTCTTCGTACTCTGTTTCCTCAAATGTTTCCTCGGCATATTCTTCCAAATCCTCTATAGTGTCGCTGATAACATCAGTAATTGGCGCAGAGGCTCCACCACTTCTACTTCCAGACTTCTTTGACACCCGCTTGCTCTGTGATGCTGTCTGCTCGAGAGACACGAGTGTATCCTGGTATCGCCCAAGCGCATCTTTGAGACGAGTAAGGGCTACTGCAAATCGTGCTTTCTCCTCTTCATTCAGTTCTATATCTGCACGCGTTGTCTTCTTTGAAATAGCATTCATCTGGGACAGGATGCCCTCTTGAGCATCTGCTGCCTCATCTGGAGTGAGTTCCCCATTGGCGATACGCATTTCAAGCGAACTAAGATTGTCCTCCAACGCATCCACCTCCGCAGAAAGATCTGCTACATACTGTGTTGTGTGTGACATGAAGCCAAGAATAGCCACCACCGCACCTACAAACACAATACCGATAATCCACTTCTTCATATACAAATTTTTATTTAGTAAGTTCTACTATGTAGTATAGCAGTCCTTCTTGTTACAAGACGCACTGCTGGGTGCAGTCTTACAAAAATACCACGCCGTGTGGCGTGGTATTTTTCATTGCCCGTCGGAGCGGCTTTCCGAACTCGACCGACTAGACGAGGTGCGGGAGAGTGTTGTGGCGTTGGAAGGATTCTTATCTAAGATCTAAATACAATGCTGCATGATCAGAGACCTCATCAGGAAGTATCTTGAAATCTATAACATTCAATTCTGGAGAAATGAATGTGTAATCCGCAAATCGTTCTGGTTTTGTATAGTAACTCGTTCTCGTTGAAGTAATTCCATGCTCACGTATAAGATTTTGTAATCCGTACTCTTCAAATCTCTTAAGACTTCTGGTCTCTGGCTTCAAATTGAAATCACCACATAACACAACGGGTGTTGAAAGGGTTTTAAGAAAGGTAATGATGTTTTCTGACTGCGTAATCCTATCTTCACTATCGTCCTTGCCTTGTCCATTCCATAAACCATGAAAATTTACTACAGTCAGTGGACCATTCTCTGTCTCTAGTGTTACATACTGAATATTGCGAGCATGTTTCCCCACTTCCTCAAGCGAGTCTGGTTCATACCCTTTGTGTAGATGTACAAAGACCTCTCCGTCGTTTATCACTTTATGTTTCTTATGTACGAATGTAAGAAGTCCATAGTCATTACGAAATTGAGGGTGAAAATATGGAACGTGGTCTTTGAGTAATGCGGTGATATCCTGTTTTCCGTATGCCATGACTTCATCATGTTTTAAGGGTTTACCTCCAGCCATGATGCCTTCTAATTCTTCGTATGGCGCAGACCATACCTCCTGCAAACAAAAAACATCTACATCTCTATATGTATCAAAGAAATCAAGTACTTTGTCTTTTCCTGCTCGTCCTCCCCAAATGTTCAGCGAGACTATTCTCATACGGAAAATATAACAAAGATTACCTATCTACGCATCACTCCCTCCAGAATTTGAAGACAACCATTGGTAATGGGCAAATATAGAGTATACCCTTGTCTTTGTCATAAAACGCACCAATCCAGAAATCGTACCAAAGAAAAGCAACTTTCCGTTTCAAATACTTCTTCATATTTTCTAAGTGTACCAAAGTTCTGAAATTGTCTCTGTCGGGTATAAAACACAGAAGTTTTTCCGAACTCAGATGTGGCTAGCAATAACGACGAAACCCCGCAAAAGCGGGGTCGTCTCTTTGGGCTGCCGGACAGGGACTCGAACCCCGATTGACGGTACCAGAAACCGCAGTCCTACCATTAGACGATCCGGCAAGGTCTAAAATCAAAAGACTTTAGTACCCTATAAAATGCACTATTTTTAGGTATTTTTCAACCTTATCGCTGCACAGACTTCTCTGATACAAAGGTAAGTGCCTTCCCTCGTTTTGTTCCACGTCCCGTTCGTCCAATACGATGCACGTAATCTTCGAACGTGCCTGGAAGATCGTAGTTAATCACATGCGATACGTTGTCCACATGAATACCCCGTGCCGCAACATCTGTTGCTACAAGCACACGAGCATTTCCACTCTTAAACTTCGCAAGTGACCGCTGTCGTTGTCCGTGACTCTTGTTTCCATGAATACTCTCTGCAGAAATACCAGCACGAGATAATTCATTCGCAAGTTTCTCTACACTATGCTTCATCGCACCAAAAATGATGACTCGTTTGAGCGACTCGTCTTCAAGGAGTGTGAGCAGTGTCTCAAACTTATTATGATGTCCATGAGAGACAACATCCTGTTCGATACTGTTTGTCACATCCTTTTTCTTTACAGAAATAGTTACAGGATCTCGAAGGAAATCATTCACAATACCTTCCGCGTCCTTTGTCATTGTCGCTGAGAAAAAGAGTGTTTCTCTGTCTCTTGGCGTGCCTGCAAGAATAGAGCGCATGTCATGGATGAATCCCATATCAAGCATACGGTCTGCTTCATCAAGTACCACTGTTGTGATTTTATCTGTACGAAGATTTCCTCGCTCAATTAAGTCCAGTACCCGTCCTGGTGTACCAATAACGAAGTGGTTCTTCCGCTTCAGACCACGTATCTGTGGCTGGATATTTGTACCTCCCACACATACCGTTGCGTACAGATGCATATCTCCTGAGAGGACCTTGAGTTCTTGCTCAATCTGAATCGCCAACTCTCGTGTTGGAGCAAGGATGAGTGTCTGCCGACGTGGCTCTTTCAATGTCTTGTGGATGATAGGAAGCAAGAATGCTGCTGTTTTTCCCGTACCTGTCTCTGCAAGACCAATCACATCACGTCCAGCGAGAATCTCTGGAATTGCCTGATCCTGAATTGGAGATGGAGTGGTGATACCACGTGCAGCAACTGCCTTCTCAATACGAGTATCCAATCCAAAGGTATTGAACGTATGTGTTGGTGTATACACCTCCTCCTTCTGTTCTACAGGATTCTTATTGATAAACTGTGACGGATCAAATGTTGGCATTTTTCGGCCTCCACGGCTTCCGCCTCGACTTCCTCCCCGCCGGTTTCCACCAAACGGTCGACGTCCGCCGCCGCTTCTACGACGTGATGGGGAACTAGAAAATGTACGGCCTGCGCGCGAGCGAGAACCATTCCGACTCTGTCGGTTTGTTGTTGTATTCATTCTATATATGTTTAGTGAGACACACGTGTCTCAGGGCTGTGCAGTAGTAATATTCAAACGACAATGTCTTCCAAGACGGCGTCTGCAGCTCTAGAGCCCTACACGAGATTCCAAAACTTGCAGAGAGAATAACACATGTATGTATTCGCGTCAATAATGCTATACTGACACCCATGCAAGCAGAGTCAAAACATTTTCCAGATGCTTTTTACAGAGTAACTATAAAAGGACTCTGCGTCAGGGACGGAAAAGTGCTACTCATTCGAGAATCTGAAGAGTATGGCGGCAAAGATCACTGGGAATTACCTGGCGGTGGTTTAGATTTTGGAGAAGACATCTATACCGGATTTAATCGAGAGACTGAAGAAGAGATGGGGCTTAAAATATCAAAAATATCTCGACGTCCTATGTATCTTTGGACACACCGCTTTGAAAATAGAAGGAACATCGACTGGTTCTACTCTCTCATCGTTGCGTACCGTATTGAATTTGAACATCTTAATTTCACACCAACACCAGAGTGTGAGGAAATTAAATTCTTCTCAAAAGAAGAATTGTTGGAACTCGCTCCGAGAGGTCAACTTACCAACCTCCCAGCCATATTTAACCCTGAAGATTTCAGAACAGACTTCTAAATATGTAAAAACCGGCAGTACCTGCCGGTTTTCTACTTCTGAAGATCAGGACCTCAACTTCTGTCTGACTGCGTCTACCCTTTCTTTGTATTCTGAGTCACTTTCCATACGTTTCCGCACCGTGTCACAAGCATAGTGGACCGTAGAATGATCTCTCCCAAATGCCTGACCAATATACGGAAATGACTTATCCCGTTCACGAGCAAGATACATAGCAACCTGCCGCGACTCTACAATATGCTTCTTTCTCTTCTTAGAAAGCATATCTTTAAGAGGTACACCGTATGATTCCGACACCTCTCTTTGTATTGAACCAATGATAGTCATTGATACTTCCTCCGTTCAAACAACTGTTTCTGTTTTGATGCAGACATCCACTGTCGCATCTTTGCCCACACAACTCTTGTGTATGTTTTTCTCCCTTTCGGACGAGTGGCATTTTTATCCATAAAAAGATCTCCTTTCGCTCTTTCCACTATACACCTCTCCAAAGCAGAGGCAAGTCCTATTTCCTCTCGTATGCTGCCTTCACAAACGCAGTAAAGAGTGGGTGTGGAGCAAGCGGACGTGCATGAAACTCTGGGTGGAACTGTGCCGCCACAAAGAATGGATGTGTCTTCCGTGGAAGCTCTACAATCTCCATGAGACGCTTGTCTGGAGACGTTCCAGAGAAAACCAGCCCTGCATCCACCAGACGTTCTACGTACTCCGGATTCACCTCATACCGGTGCCGGTGCCGTTCAGTGATTTCTGCAGCCCCATATGCTTTCTGTGCAACACTTCCTTTAGACAATACTGCTGGATATTCTCCAAGACGCATTGTCCCTCCCATATTACTCTGTGCAATTTTTTCCTTCTGCTCTGGCATAATATCCACCACCAAATGCGCAGCCTCCGGATGTATCTCTGCAGTACTTACATCCTTCAGTTTCAAGACATTTTTTGCGTACTCCAAGACTGCCAATTGCATACCGTAGCAAATACCAAAGTACGGAATGTTATTCTCCCGTGCATATCGTATGACATTGAGTTTCCCTTTAATACCGGTCGTACCAAATCCTCCTGGGATAAGGATGCCGTCATACTTTTTCAAATCCTTTAAAGTCCGTTTATTCTCAAATGGCTGTGACGCAATGTAATGTATTTCTGGAGTCAGTCCCACCTTATACGCAGAATATTTAATGGCTTCAAGCACTGAAAGGTACACGTCTGATAGAATGAAGTCTCCAGAATTGAAATACTTCCCCACCACTGCAATCTTTACAACATCACTTCCATTCTTAGACTTGCGCACAAAGGCTCGCCATCGAGATAGGTTGGATTTCTTTGTCTTTGTAATATTGAGTGTTGCACAGATACGGTCTGAAAGTTTGTCTTTCTCAAAATTAAGCGGCACGTCGTACACACTCGCCACATCTGGAGCAGAGATAACATGCTGTGGCTCTACGTTACAAAACTGCGCAATCTTTTCCTTACGCTTCTTGTCGAGTGCAACAGGACCACGTGCGAGGATAAAGTCCGCAAACACACCTGCGCTATTTAGTGTCCGTGCAGCAGTCTGTGTCGGCTTTGTCTTCATCTCTCCAATACTTCCTGGCACAGGAAGATACGACACCATCACCACCGCAACATCGTCTGGCTGCTTAGACTTCATCATACGTACCGCCTCAAGGAAGAGAATATTCTGGTACTCTCCTACCGTACCACCAATTTCTATGATAGTGACATCCGCATCAGCAACCTGTGCTGCCTTTTTGATACGTGTGATGACCTGCTGTGGAATATGTGGCACCACCTCTACATTTTTTCCTCCATATTCTAGGTTTCGCTCCTTTCGTATCACCTCCTGGTACACACTCCCGGTGGTCATGTAGTTGATATCAGGGATATCAGTATTCAAAAAACGTTCATAGTTCCCCATGTCCTGATCTGTCTCCAGACCACCACCAAGTACAAACACCTCTCCATGCTCTGTAGGGTTCATTGTACCCGCATCCACATTAATATATGGATCAATCTTCATTGCGGTCACTGTAAGTCCTCGTGCCTGCAAAATCTTTGCAATGGAAGAAGAAGCAACTCCTTTCCCGACGCCACTCATAACACCACCGACGACGAAGAGATACTTGTGCTGTTTCTGGGTTTTCTTTCGTGTCTTTCGTCTCGGAGTGTTTTGTGCCATGGTTTTGTGTTTAGACTTTCAAATATCGTGCGATAGCGAGCATACTAGAGAGTCCGCCAAGCACCACACCGGACCCTACGATAATGACAAAGATCTTACCAAACTCTGTCACGTAATAGTTAAAGACAGATAATCCAAAGAACGCATCTGTTGCTGGACCAAGCCATACAACCAAAGGATACAGAATAAGAAGTGTCAGTACTCCAGCAATGAGTCCATACATGACTCCTTGGAATACAAACGGACCACGAATGAACATGTTCCCTGCCCCCACAAGACGCATTACAGAAATTTCCTCACGGGTAGTGAAGATAGCAAGGCGAATTGTATTGAGTGTGATAAGAACAGTCACAATAACAAGCACGATACTTGCAACATATCCTGTTTGCTCCACAGCATTGATAATTGCAGTCAATTTATCAATTGCTACCTTATTCTGTGAGAAGTTGATTCGATCAATCACTGGAGCATCAGGACTCTCTTTTTCTCGCTGTGTTTCCAAGAATGTAGCAATACTCTCATACTGCGATGGATCGGTGGCACGAACAGAGAGTGACGCACCAAGTGGATTCTCTCCAAGTTCATCAAGTGCCTGAAGGGTAAGCTCGTCATTCTCATGACGAAGGCGGAACTGTTCAAGTGCTTCTTCACGAGAGGTGTAGGCGACCTCAGCAACATCAGAAAGTGCTTCGAGAGATGTCTTAAGCCGTGCAATATCCTCTTCTGCAGCAGTGGTGACCAGATATACGTTTACATCCACCTTGT
>Ga0070727_10000336_pt1 | contig 60583 bp, 55 predicted proteins | sample tdAd472_FD_66722 | JGI IMG/M metagenome (GOLD analysis project Ga0070727, IMG submission 66722) | Marine sediment microbial communities from the Atlantic coast under amendment with organic carbon and nitrate - tdAd47.2 | ecosystem: Environmental > Aquatic > Marine > Coastal > Sediment | place... | reverse complement strand
TTGCCATCGTCGCTGGTGCCTTCGGGAAACAGGATCATGCTGTCCCCGGCTTCCAATCGGCGCCCCAGTGCCGTGGCCTGAAGGTGCGACGTGCGGACCCGTCGGTCGACGAACACCGAACGCTGCAACTTCGCCAAAAGTCCAAACAGGGGCCATTCGGCCACCTCGGACTTGGCCACAAACGATCCGGGGATCAGCGCTCCGTAAATCGGGATATCAAGATAAGACGTGTGATTGGCCACAAACAAAGTCGGGCGGGTTCGCGACCGACGCCCGAAAACCTCAAGCCTGATCCCGAGGAGCCTGCAGCACACCCGGTGATACCAAAGCGGGATTCGCCGCGACAAAGGCAGCCGCAACAAAAGCGCAATCGCCTGCACCGGAATCAGCGCCAGCGTGAACAGCACATATAATGATGCCCGGGCGGCAGCCGTTACCCTGGCGTTGTGAATTGTCGGTTCGCTCACGCGTCGCCCCCGGCGTGGTCGCCCTCCACGGCCCGGTCGCGGCCATAGTGACGGTAATACTTCCCGGTCACGAGATCGGTTTTGACCACAATGCAAACGTCGGTGGTGTTGAACTGATGATCCACCACGGCCCCGTCGCCCACGAACCCGCCAAGCCTGAGATAGCCCTTCAACAAGGGCGGCAACGCGGTCAACGCCGCCTTCTTGTTGATCTCGTCCGCCGGCAGGAAGTCCATGCCCACATACAGTTCGGGCAGCGCAACGGGGCGCATTTCTGGCGGCGCGAGGTGGAAGTGGTGCAGATAGCTCAGCGGCAGGGCGAGCTTTTCGGGCTCGACACCGTGCAGACTGGCGCAGCCGAACATCAAAGAAATGTCATGGTGGAACACAAACTGGGCAATTGCCGCCCAGAGCAACTGCATGGTCGGGCGGCCGCGATAATCCGCATCGACGCATGACCGGCCAAGCTCGAGGACTTCCCCGGAGATAGCCATGAGCGGCGCGATATCGTACTCCCCCGCAGAGTAGAAACGCCCATACTTCCGTGCGTTCTCGCCGCGCAACAATCGATAGGTTGCGATGATCGCGTCCGCGCCCTGTCCACGGTCCGTGTCGCAAACAAGCAAGTGCTCACACACGCCGTCGAACGGGTCCACGTCACGCCGCAGACGGGCCGTCTCCGCGTCCGGCCGGGCTTTCATTTCGTCGTAAAACACGCGGTACCGCAGCGCCTGTGCGGCCAAAATATCATCTTCGTCCCGGGCCAGGCGCGCCACGAGCGAACCGGTGCCGAGCGATGCCAGCGCGGCGTCGAGACGCTCGGGCGTTCGCACGTCGCCGTCACTGTCCGGGCCGTCACTGTCCGGGAGGTCGTTCATTCGGATTGCGCTTGCATGATCTCGCGGCAGCCCGTCAATCGGTGCCGTCATCGTCGGCGGATTGAATAGGTGTCGCGAACAGTTCAAGCCGGTGATCAATGAGCTCATAGCCGAGATCGCGCGCAATCTTCGTTTTCAGCGCCTCGATCTCTTCGTTGAAAAATTCGATAACCTTTCCGGTCTTCACGTCGATCAGATGATCATGATGGTCGTCCTGCACTTCTTCATAGCGCGCCCGACCATCACCGAAGTCATGCTTCTCGAGAATGTTGGCCTCTTCGAACAGGCGAACGGTTCGGTAGACCGTGGCAATTGAAATGCGTGAGTCGAGCTGGGTGGCCCGACGATAGACCTGATCGACATCCGGGTGATCGTCGGCCTCCGACAGAACGCGTGCGATCGTGCGGCGTTGCTCCGTCAGCTTAAGCCCACGGTCTGTGCACAGCTGTTCGATCCGCGACGGCGTGTTCGTGCTCACGCCCACCCCCGACCGGTCGACCAGCGATCTGGTTCAGAATTCTTCACACGCGCAATATAGGGTAAATATCGAGTCACAGCGAACATACACCCCGCAACGCCGAGGCTATTTCTTGCCGCGTTTTCCCAGGCCGATCTTTTTTGCGAGCTGGCTGCGCTTCTTGGCGTAATTCGGCGCCACCATCGGGTAATCCGCCGCCAGGCCCCAACGCTCGCGATATTGTTCCGGCGTCATGTCATAAGAGGTCTTGAGATGCCGCTTCAGCATCTTCAGCTTCATTCCATCCTCAAGACAGACAATATAGTCCGCCGTCACCGACTTCTTGATCGGCACTGCCGGTGACGGGCGCTGCTGCGCACTCACCGTGCCGCCCGTATCGCTGAGGCTGGCATGCACTTGGGCAATCAACTGGGGCAAATCATTTGCCGGCAGTTTGTTGTTTGACACATGCGCCGCAACTATATCGGCGGTCAACTTCAACAATTCTGCAGAACTGACCTGTTCACTCATCGGACCTTGCCTCACAAATTCCAATAACTGTGGCTATACAGTCGAGTATTTAGTCTTTGTTCAGCGTTTGTCCAAGTTTTTTCGGTCCACAACGCCGTTTGTCTATTCAATCCCGCTGTGCACTGCGGGCATACACCAGCGCATCGACCCTGCGATCCCGCCCGGCGTAATATTCAGGCCGAAGACCGACCGGCAAGAATCCGGCCGACTCATACAGTGCAATTGCCGCCGCATTTTCCACGGCCACCTCAAGCACAATTCTCGTTTGCATGCCGACCCGCCGGAAAAAGGCGTCGAGCAATCCTTGCGCGACGCCTGAGCGGCGAACGCCCGGCGCGACACAAAGGGTCAGAATCTCGGCTTCGTCGCCCGACAGGCGGCCCACAAGAAGTGCCGACACGTCGTTCGGATCGTGACAGGCAACGAGCGCAAATGTTGTCGGCATTCCCAAGATCATGCGAAACGCCCGCGCAGACCACGGTGTCTCCGGGAGGGGAGCAAAACAAAGGCCATGCAGCCGCGCGAGATTCTCCGCTGCGGCGACCGGCGCCTCCTCGATGATCCAGTCCGGGGCCTGCGCGCGCGCCATTTCCAGCCTCTACCCGCGAAGGCGCTGGCGGTCGGCCGCCGGCGGGCTGGTGTCCGGCGGGCGCAAATACATCGGGCGCGGCGGCGATATTTCCATACCTGGAGACCCGGCAAACGTGATCGCGGCAAGAGCCGCAACAGCCGCGGCATCCGCCGCCTGTGTGCGCGAAACAGTCTCGCCCGGCCGAAGCATATCCGCCGCGGCAACGAAACGTTCAATGGCGTCACCCACCAGCGTTGCGCCACCGAGCGATGCGAGTTGTTGCTCGGCCACAGCCGATCCGACCACCGATGGGACCATGAGCGGACCATCGTCGGAACCGAATGCCTGGATGTAGAAGTCCGCGCGCTTGGTCTCCAAGAGAACCACAACCGGGCCCGTCACCCCCGCATCACGGGCCAGTTGACGGTGCACGTCAAGACTGCTGACCCCCATGACCGGAATGCCAAGCGCCAGACCGAGCCCCCGCGCGGCGGCTATGGCAATACGCAATCCGGTGTAGGCGCCGGGTCCGACACCGACGGCGACGAGATCCAGGCTCTCGAAGCCTGTATCTTCGACAACGTCGCGCGCCATCGGCATCAGCGCCTCGGCATGACCGCGCGCCATCGCCTCCCAGTGCCGGCGCACAATCGCGCCGTCCGACCACAGCGCGGCGGAACAGGCCGCACCGGCTGCGTCCAGGGCCAGGATAGTCGGTGTGGAGGTCGTGTTCATTTTCCTGCTTTTTGGCGAATCCGTGCCCGGGTCTAGCATCGCGCGCCGGTCGCGGCAAAGGTGACCGGCAGGAGGACGCCCACATGACCGAACCAACATCGCATCCTGCTGCCTATGTCGAGATCGATCCACAGGTCTATGACGTCGACATAGATCTGGCCTATGCGACCGCCGGGAATTTCACGGGAAAGCCGGTCTATGAGAACGCGCACTGCTTCCTGCACGAGGATGCGGCGGCGCACCTGTCGCGGGCGATCGAACTCGCCGGACGCCTCGGCTATCGGATGCTGATATTTGACGCCCTGCGACCGAGTGAGGCCCAATGGGTTCTGTGGAATCACACTCCTGACCCCGATTTTTTGGCCGATCCCCGCCGCGGATCGCCCCACAGCCGTGGCGTCGCGGTGGACCTGACCCTGATCGACAACACCGGCACCCCCCTCGACATGGGAACCCCTTTCGATGCGTTTACGCCCCTGTCCCACCACGGCGCAGACGTGTCCCTCGACGCCCAGCGCAACCGGCATCTTCTGCTCGGTATCATGTCCACCGCGGGCTGGGATTTTTATTCAAAGGAATGGTGGCACTTCCAGATGTTCGATCCACGCCGCTACCCGCTGGTTGAGGACCGTGATCTTAGAAAGCCAATGATGGGATAGGCCGCCGGAATGATCTTGCGGCGCAAAACCCCCCGACGGTAACGTTTCGGAAACATTTCAGCCGGTCTCATGGCACCACCTAAAGTGGAGAGACCCGTGACCAGACGAGCACGCAATTTGTTGAAACAACGCGCCCAAGCCGCCGTTTCCTCGGTTCTCGCCGCCGCCGCCGTTTGGCTGGCGCTGGCCGGGCCGGCCGGTGCAGCCGATTCGGCCGTCATCCTGATGTATCACCGGTTTGGCGAAACCGCGTTTCCGTCAACCAACATCCGCCTCGCCCAGTTCGAAGCACATATCGCGGAGCTCTCCTCCGGCCCCTATACCGTGATGTCCGTGCCCGATATCGTGGCGGCGATCCGTGAAGGCCGGGAGCTGCCCGACCGAACCGTGGGAATTACGATCGACGATGGATACCGTTCGATCTACACCGAAGCATGGCCCAGGCTTCGGCGCGCCGGCTTTCCGTTCACGGTCTTCGTGTCATCCGATCCGGTCAATCGCGAGTTCTCCGGCTTCATGAACTGGGAACAGGTGCGTGAGCTGAAAGAAGCCGGCGTGACGATCGGGGGGCACACGGACTCACATCTGCACATGGCCGCCAATTCGGTGGAACGCAACCGATCCGATGTCAGATTGTCCAATGCGCGCTATCTCGCCGAACTCGGTGCCGTGCCGGAACTGTTCGCCTATCCGTTCGGTGAAGCCAGCGCCCAGGTGCAGCACGTCGTCAAGGATGCGGGCTATACAAGCGCCTTCGGTCAGCATTCCGGCCCCCTCGACGCCTCAGCCGACACCTATTACATGCCGCGCTTCGCCTTGAACGAGGCCTTCGGCGACATGGATCGTTTCCGCCTGGTGGTGAATGCGCTGCCGATCCCGTACAGCGAAATGACGCCGGACAATCCCACACTGACTCAAAACCCGCCCATCTTTGGCTTCACCCGCACAGCGGACTCGCCACCGATCAACGGTCTCGCCTGCTATGCCGCAGACCAGGGCCAGGTTCGTGTCGAGGAAATCGGGCCGCGGGTCGAGGTGCGGATGGATGGTCCGTTTCCGACCGGCCGCGCCCGGATCAACTGCACCGGCCTGGGCCGCGATGGGCGCTGGCATTGGTTGGGAATGCTGTACTACGTGCCGCGGTCCTAGGGTCGCGATACCGCATCGACTCCCGGGACGCTCACGATAACCGCCTTACTTTGCCCTCTAGCGGGACGCGATTTGAACCGCGTCGAGGTCGAAGGGTTCGGTGGACAGCTGCGCGGCTTCAAAATCATCGAGCCGGTTTGTATTGATCAGCCCGATCAACCCGTTCACATAATCGTCGCGGCGCTCGGAATAGTTCACCAACGTCCGTGCCAATTTGCGCGCATCGAGCTGCGTGTCGCGGGCACGCATCTGCGCACGTGCCACACGGTATTCCTCATAGGCATAGTGCCGGTTGAGGTTGCGTACATAGCTGCGCACGCTGTCGAGCAAACTGTCGAAAGCGCGAACCTCAAAGCGCTCGCCCTCGGCCCGTTCTTCCGGCACGAATCCGGCACCCGAACTCCAGGCGCGCTGGCCGAAGAGCGCATTGCCCGCGCGCGCGAAGCGCGACCGGCCCCAACCGCTTTCCTCGATCGCCTGGGCAAGCGCAAGTGTCGGCGACACCGTGTCGACCCGGCGCAGGAGGGCGGCAATATCGCCTGGCGCGGTATCATATTTTTCCGAAATCCGATTGAGCCAAGCCTGCTCGTCATCCGCCACGTCGCGGCCGGAAAGAAGCTGCTCCTCCAGTGCGATCAGGCGACGGCGCTCGAACTGCACCTCCTCATTCGCCTTCAGGATCAGCGGCAGGATCGTCCGGATAAAGGTCCGCTTGCGTGCCTCGACGACCATCTGTTCATCGAAGTCCTGCGGGAGGGATTCGATGAACAAACGCGGCACACGGACATCGCCGCGGCGGATCTTGCGCAAAGCATATCCGGTATCGTCGAGGACATTGTGCAGTGTGCTGGCCGATGCCACATCGACCATATCATCCTCGATATCCGCAAACTGCGGTTGCGTGAACGCGAAGTCGACCTGCGGCAGCGCGATCCAATCGAGGGCCGCGCGCGCGGGACGATCAACGGACAATCCGGCCACGGCGCCCAAAAGTAGGACCGCGCCGACTGCGGAAACCGTGAACGCGGTGCGCTTATTTCTACGAAGGTTACGAATGATGCCCCTCATTTCGACACGCTCCCCCACGTCGCCGTGGGCCAGGGGCGTATCAACTTTTATGTGTATTCAATCTGTTCGGCAAGCCGCGACTTAACGCCGCTCGCACAACCAGTCCTCAATCCTGCGGTGACCGGCGCTAGGCGACGGCCTGCACCTCGTCCACTTCCGGCACGTAGTGCCGCAGAAGATTCTCAATTCCCATTTTCAGGGTCGCCGTTGAACTCGGACAACCGGCGCACGCGCCCTGCATGGTCAGGAAAACCACGCCGTCCTCGAAACCGTGAAACACGATATCGCCGCCATCCATCGCCACAGCCGGCCGCACGCGTGTGTCGAGCAACTCGACGATCTGTGCGACGACCTCTTGATTCTCACCATCACCGGTCGCATGCGCAGGGCCGGCGGCCTCGCGCATCACCGGGTCGCCCGATGTGTAATGTTCCATGATCGCGCCGAGCACGGCCGGTTTCAGGACCTGCCAGTCCGCTTCCGGCGCCTTCGTCACGGTGACGAAATCGCTGCCGAGAAATACCGCCGTGACTTCGGGCACCGTAAACAGACGCACCGCCAAGGGCGACGTGTCCGCGCTCTCCCGGTTGGGAAAGTCCGCCGTGCCTGCGGCGAGCACTTCGCTACCCGGAAGAAACTTCAAGGTGGCGGGATTGGGGGTCTCTTCGGTCTGGATAAACATCCGGTACCTTGCCTCTTTGCCTGTCGAAACCACATTCAACGCGTGGTCGGGAGCCCGTGTTAACGAATCCTGCGACGAAGCGTTAACGTTTTAAATAAGTCGGGCGTTGCTGGAGAGGGAATTTGGGCAGATTTGCGGAATAATCAAGCCCTGATTTGCGGTCAGTTTGGTTAACAAGACGGCCCACTACGGTTAACGCGGCGGCCCGAATAGTGGCGAACACAGCAAGAACATCCTATGTTCGCCGCACATCGCCCGGCGTATTAGAGAACCCCAGCTTTGGAACGACCCCCTGTGGATAGCGAAACACTTGTGTCTGAAAATCGCATAGCCGAAACCCCGGCGGCGGGCTTGCCCGGTCCAAATTACGATTGCCCGGTGTTCGAATGGATCGAGAATTTCGGGCGCTACGCGGATTCAATCCCCACGCTCATTAGCGAAGTCGGGCGGCGCTTCCAGGATTGCGGCCTGCCGCTGGCCCGTCTCAGCATCGTGATCCGCACCCTGCACCCCCAGATCGCCGCGGCGGGTTTCGCGTGGAACGGCGAGACCGGTGAAATGTCCGAATTCAGGGGCGATCACCAATCACAGTCGAGCGAATCCTATCAGCGCAGCCCGGTGCGCGTCGTGTTCGAGGGCTCGCCCGGCCTGCGCCGCCGGCTTCTGGACCCGGATTGCCCGCGCGACTTCCCAATCCTCGAAGAGCTCGCCGCCGATGGCGTCACCGATTACGTGATTTTGCCGATCCCCTTTTCCAACGGGCAGACCTACGCCTGCTCCTGGGCGACCAAGGCACCCGAGGGCTTCCCGGATGCCGCAATCGCACGCATCAGCCAGCTCATGCCTGCATTTTCACTGGTGCTCGAAATTCTCGCCGTGCGCATGATCTCGCGCAATCTCATGGACACCTATCTGGGTCACAGTGCGGGCGAACGCGTGCTTCAGGGCGAAATCTATCGCGGTGTGAACGAGACCATCGAATCGGTCGTCTGGATTTCGGACCTGCGGCGTTTCACCCGCATGTCAGATGAATTCGCGCCACCGGTGATGCTGGGAATCCTGAACGACCATTTCGAACGTGTGGTCGGGGCGATTGCCGATCACGGCGGCGAGGTGCTGAAATTCATGGGCGATTCCGTGCTCGCGATTTTCCCGGTCGACCCCGATCGCGGGCCGCAGCCGGCGGTGGACGCCGCCCTGGCCGCCGCGCGTGATGCGACGAAGCGAATTGCGGAGGGAAATGCAGCGCGCAAGGAGAAGGGTCTGGTCGAGATCGGCTTCGGAATCGCGCTCCATCACGGCAATGTCGTCTATGGAAATATCGGCGCGCCCGACCGGTTGGACTTCACCGTGATCGGCCCGGCGGTCAATCAGACGGCGCGGATCGAGGCGCTGTGTCGCACCCTCAACCGGCCCGTGTTGGTCTCGCAGCGTATCGCCGACGCGGCACAGTCGGAGCTTGTCTCTCTGGGCTTCCAGGCCTTGCGTGGCGTGCGCGAGCCCCAGGAGATTTTCACGCTGCCGGAATACGCATAGCGCAGGGTTTCAGGCCCCGAGGAACCCGACGATCTCGTGCACGTCCTTGATGACCGGCGCGGCGATGGCCGCCGCGCGCTCGGCGCCGTCATGCAGAACCGCATCGACATGGTCCGGCGCCGCCATCAGGCGCTGCATCTCTTCGCCGATCGGGCCGAGCTTGGCGACCGACAAATCGACGAGTTCGCCCTTGAAGGCGCTGAACTGCGCGCCGGCAAACTGATCGAGCGTGACCGCCATGGACTGGCCGGAGAGCGCGGCATAGATCGACAGCAGATTAAACGCCTCGGGTCGTGCCTTCTCGGCATCGGCTTCGACATGCAGCCCGTCCTCGGCGAGAGAATCCGGGCCCGGGAGCTCTTCCGGGTCGGTCTTGGCCTTGCGGATTTTGCCGGCGATATCATCCGCACCATCCGTGAGGTTGATCCGCGAGTATTCCGACGGGTCCGATTTCGACATTTTCTTCGTGCCGTCGCGCAGACTCATCACCCGGGTCGCCTCACCGAAGATCAGCGGCTCGACGACAGGGAAACAATCCGTCTCGAAATCATTGTTAAACTTGATCGCGATGTCGCGGGTCAGCTCGAGATGCTGTTTTTGATCCTCGCCGACGGGCACATGGGTCGCCTTGTAGGCAAGGATGTCGGCCGCCATCAGGTTCGGATACACGTAGAGGCCGACGCTTGCATTCTCGCGCTGCTTTCCCGCCTTCTCCTTGAACTGGGTCATCCGGTTGAGCCAGCCCATCCGGGCCACGCAATTGAAGACCCAGGCAAGCTGCGCATGCGCGGTCACCTGGCTCTGATTGAAGATGATCGATTTCTTCGGGTCGATCCCGGAGGCAATGAACGCCGCGGCAACTTCGCGCGTGTGCGGCGCCAGCTGCTTCGGGTCCTGCCACACCGTGATCGCATGCATATCGACCACGCAATAGATGCATTCGAAATCAGCCTGCAAGCCGACGAAATTTCGAATGGCACCAAGATAGTTTCCGAGATGGAGATCACCGGTGGGCTGTACGCCCGAGAATACGCGGCTCATCGCAAATTTTCTCCTGGGGGTTTGGACGCCCGAGGGTGTCAGGGATGGCGCGCGTTATGGCTGCGGGCACCCGCCAGGTCAAGCAGGACGGTGCCTATCCGCGGCGAAACATCGAACGCAGTTCGCCCAACGACGTCGCCTTTAACAACTGGGCCAGGACGCCATAGGTCGCCATACCCGCGGCCACCAACAGCAGCAACGCCGCCACACCGGCCGGGTCGCTGCGGTTGAGTTGTGACGCCAGCACACCGGCGACCGCCCAGAGGGCAGCGGCCATCAGCACCGCCGCGAGAACAATGCGCCACAGCCGCGCGATCAGACGCCGGTCGGGATCGAGCAATCCGCGCCTGTACAAAAAGACACCCAGCAGCCCGGCGTTGAGCCAGGCGGAGGCCGCCGTCGCCAGCGCGATGCCGACATGGGCCAGCAAGGGCATCAGCGCCAGCGCCAGCGCCACGTTCACGACCAGCGCAAGGGCTGCGATCTTCACCGGTGTGGCCGTGTCTTCGCGGGCAAAGAAACCGGGCGCCAGCGCCTTGATCAGCACATAGGCCGGCAGCCCCAGCGCGAATGCCGCCAGGGCCGCACCGGTGGCCGACGCGTCCGCGGCATCAAACGCGCCACGCTGAAACAGGACGGTCACGATCGGGTCGGCAATCACAACCAGCGCGGCCGCCGCGGGCAACGTCAAAAGCATCGCGAACTCGATGGCGCGATTCTGACTGTCGCGGGCGGCCCCCGTGTCACCGCTTTTAAGCTGGCGCGACAGGAGCGGCAGCAGCGCGACCCCCACAGCCGCGCCGACGACACCCAGCGGCAACTGGTTCACCCGGTCGGCGAAGTACAGGAACGACACCGAACCCTCGGGCAACTCCGAGGCCAGCCGTACACCGATCAGGACATTGATCTGATAGACCCCGGCACCGAGGATGCCCGGGCCCATCAGCATGAAAAGCCGCTTCACCCGGGGACCGAACACCAACCGCGGCACGACCGGCATCAGCCCGGTGCGCGAACATACGCTGGCCAGCCAGACGAACTGGCCAATCCCGGCAATCAGCACGCCCCAGCTGAGCGCCAGCCCGGGATCCGGCAGCCAGCCGAGCGCCACACCCGTCAGGGCGCCAATCAGCACGATATTCAACAGGATCGGCGCCGCCGCCGCGGCCGCAAACTTCTCGAGTGTGTTCAGAATGCCGCCGAGCATCGCGGACAGCGAGACGAACAGAAGATAGGGGAAGGTCAGGCGGGCGAAATCGACCGCCAGGTGGAATTTCTCGGGATCGTCGCGGAAGCCGCCCGCAACCACCCCCATCACCTCCGGCATAAAGATTTCGACCAGAATGCTCAACGCGATGAGGATCAGGAGCATTACCCCGAAGACGCGCTCGGCGAACGCGCGCGCCGCTTCACGCCCATGCTCGGTCAACTCACCTGCGAACAAGGGTATAAACGCCGCATTGAAGGCACCCTCGGCAAACAACCGGCGGAAGATGTTGGGAAACTGGAGCGCGACGAAGAACGCATCGCTGACCTGCCCCGCCCCCAGGAACGCCGCGATAAACATATCGCGCACGAAGCCGAGGACCCGGCTGCCCATGGTCCAGCCGCCGACCGTAGCTATGGCGCGAATGAGTGGCATGCAGCGCTCTTAGCGGGAAACCGGGGCGAAGGAAAGGCGCACCCGTCTGAATTCAGGCTGCGGGCCCGGCGGGTTCGACGCGAGGATCGAGCATGGTCGATACGGGCGCGGGAATGACCGGCTCGAACCGGGACTGCTCTACGCTCGGCACCGGCGGATTGTCGCGCATCCGGAGCAGCACGAAAACGAGGAAAAACACAGCCACCACGCCCATGAAAACGAACAATCCCGAATCGCCCAGGTAACGCATTGCAAACGCTCCAAGGAGCGGCCCGATCGCGGCACCGACGCCAAGCACGAGCAGCAGCACGGCACTCGCGCTCACCCGGTCGCTGTCGGAGACACGGTCATTCAGATGCGCCGAACAAAGCGGGTAGATCACGAAACTCATACCGCCGAAGACAACGCTGATGGCGAGGAAGACCCCAACACGACCGCCCGACGTGACAAACAATCCCACGCAACTCGCGATCAGCAGCGCACAAGCCACCGCAATCACGGTCCGGCGGTCCATTCGATCCGATGCCCACCCCGTCGGCCACTGGAGCGCGACACCGCCCAGAATGATGAGACTCATCAATAAAGCCACGGACGAGGTCGGATAACCGAAGTTAATCGCCGCCAGAGGCATCAGGCCCCACATTGCGCCGTTTATGAGACCTATGCTCAGCGCGCCAACAACGCCCAGCGGCGACAACGAATAGAGTTCTGCCAGGCTCATGCGCTCGGTCGGAATCAAACTGGGCGCGACCGACGTCGTGAGCGCGACCGGTACAACCGCGACAGAGATCAGCACAGACGACAGGACGAACAACGCGAACCCTCCCGGGTCCGACAGGAGAAGCAGTTGTTGCGCGACCGCAGTGCCGCCGAGATTGACGATCATGTACACCGCCATGATCGTACCGCGACGCTCGTTTGAGACCTGTCCATTGAGCCAGCTCTCAATCACCATGTAAATTCCGGCCAGACACGCGCCGGTTATCACCCGCAAAACCACCCAGGAATATGGGTCAACAATCGCGGCATGGGTCGCCGCCGCCGCCGCCGCGATCGACGCGAAAGCGGCGTAGGCGCGGATATGGCCGACGCGTTCTATGACGCGGGCACCGAACAGGCAGGCGACAGCGAACCCGATATAGTAAGCGGACATCATCAGGCCGATTTCGATCTGCGAGAAGCCCTCGATCGCGCCGCGCACACCAATCAGCGTCCCCAGAAAACCGGTCCCGAGCATCAACAGCAGAATGCCGGTCATGAGCGCCGTAATAGGAATTAGGACAGATTTCATAGACAGGTCCGGCTATTTGGGCGCCTGATTCTACTCAGCCGCCGTGTGCGTAACCGAATAGTCTTCCTCGCGGATCGCCTCGAGCAAACGTTCGCGGATCGCCGCGATCCGGGTTTCCTGGCTGACCTTCGTGCCGAAGCCGTCCTTGACGTAGAACACGTCCACGGCTCGTTCTCCGAAGGTCGAGATCTTCGCCGACGAAATCTGCAGCGACAGGTCATATAGCGCGCGCGTGACCAGGTAAAGAAAGCCCGGCCGGTCGCGGCCGTTGATCTCGATCACCGTGTGGGTGGCGCTCGCCTGGTTGTCCACGATCACGCGGGGCGCCACGGTGAAAACCCTGGTGCGGGCCGGCACGAATCTGTGCTCCACCTCCGGCTCCGAGCGATCCATCTGGCCGGCGAAGGCACGCTCGATCTGGACCGTGAGTTTCGCCAACACACCCGATGCCGACAGGGCATTGTCGTTTCGGTTTTGCAGCCAAAACGTGTCCAACGCCATGCCCTGCGGCGTGGTGAACACCTTGGCGTCCACGATGTTCGCATCGATCGCCGAGATGGCTCCGGTGATCCGCGAAAACAGACCGGGATGGTCCTGAGTGTAGACCGTCAACTCCGTCACATCGATATCCGCCCGCACGCGGGTTCGGATCGAAAGCGGCAATTTTTCCTGCTCGGCGGTCCGCATCAGCCGGGCCTGATGGGCGAGCGTGTCGGTGTCGAAGGTCAGCCAGTAGCCGGGATAACCCCGATCGAACTGGGCCTCGATATCCGCATCCGACCAATCGGCCAGCGCCTCGCGCAGCGCCGCCTTGGCGGCCTCGATGCGCGCACCGCGGGCGTTCGTCCGCTGCCCGCCGGACATCACATCCTCGGCCGCATAAAAAAGCTCGCGCAGCAACTCCGCCTTCCAGTTGTTCCAGACATTGGGCCCCGTCGCGCGCATATCCACGACCGTCAGGCACAACAGGAGGCGCAAGCGCTCGGGTGACTGGATCTGATCGACGAAGTCCAGAATGGTCTTGCTGTCGTTCAAATCACGCTTCTGCGCCACATCGCTCATCACGAGATGTTCGCCCACCAGCCATTCGACGGTCTCACTCTCCTCGGCGTCGAGCCCGAGGCGCGGGCAGACCCGCTTTGCCACGCGTGCGCCGAGTACGGAATGATCCCCACCGCGCCCCTTGGCGATGTCGTGAAACAAAACACCCATATAAAGAGCGCGCCGCGAGCCGATTTTGTGAATCACCTCACTTGCGACAGGATGCTCCTCCACCAGCTCGCCGCGCTCAATTTTGGCCAGCAGGCCGATCGCCTGGATCGTGTGCTCGTCCACCGTATACACGTGATACATGTCGTGCTGGGTCTGGCCGACGACGCGGCCGAAGTCGCGCAGGAATCGACCAAACACACCCGCCTCGTTCATCCGCGTGAGCACCTGTTCGGGCGAATCGATCGACGACGCCATCTCGACAAACATGCGGTTCGCATCCGGGTCTGCCCGGACGTGTTTATCAATCCGCCGTAGATTCTGTGTCACCAGACGCAGCGCATGGGGATGAATATCCAGGCCCTCATTATGCGCCACATAGAAGAGCCGGATCATCGCGACCGGATCGCGTTCGAATTGTTCGTCGTCGGCGACCGTCAGCCGGTCGCGGTCGACGCTGAACCCCATCAGGTCACGCGGGCGGCGCAGGCGTGGCAGCCGGATGATCGGCCGGCTCATATTCTCGGCCTCGATCGCGGCGCAGAAGATTCGGGTCAGATCGCCGACGTCCTTTGCGACGATATAATAATGCTTCATGAAGCGCTCGACACCGGATGCCCCGGCCCGGTCGGCATAGCCCATGCGCTGGGAAATCGGCGTCTGCACGTCGAAGGTCAGCCGCTCTTCGGCGCGGCCGGACAGGTAGTGCAGGTGGAACCGGACGCTCCAGAGAAAATTCTGATCCTTCGAGAAATTGCGCGCCTCGGACTTCGTCAGGACGCCGCGCTCGACCAGATCGGCAACGCTGTCGACCTCATAGGCGAATTTCGCAATCCAGTAGAGGGTCTGGAGATCCCTGAGGCCGCCCTTGCCGTCCTTGATGTTGGGCTCAACATAGTAGCGGCTGTCGCCCATCTTCTCGTGACGCTGATCGCGTTCGTCGAGCTTCCCCTTCACAAACGCCATCGCCGCACCCGAGATCACCTGATCACGGAAGGTCTTGCGCAGCTCAAGATACAGGTCCTGATCGCCCCAGAGATAACGTGCCTCCAGGAGCGCGGTGCGGATGGTCAGGTCACTTTTGGACAAACGCACACAATCATCGATCGACCGGGTCGAATGTCCGACCTTCAGTCCCAGGTCCCAGAGTATGTAGAGAATATATTCAACAATCTGTTCGCCATGCGCCGTCTGTTTCCAGGGGAACAGGAACAGCAGATCGATGTCCGAGAACGGCGCCAATTCACCGCGTCCATACCCGCCCACGGCCACGATCGCCATGCGGTCCGTCGCGGTCGGGTTGGCCGACGGGTATTCACGCAGCGCCGTGTCGTGAACAACCCGAATCACCTGATCAAACAGAAAGGCGAGCTCACCCTTCGCGGCGTTGCCATCGATTTCCACCGCCTCGAATCGGGTCTGCACCAGCTTTCTGCCATCTTCGATCGCGGTCTTGAGCAGGTCGAGTGTGATCCGGCGACGCTCGGAAGCGGTGGCGATATCGGCGCATGCATCCTCGATCCGGGCCTCAAGAGCCGCCCGGTCGATCACGTCGCGTTTTCGTTTTCGCGTAGCCATGGCCCGCAGTTTTACACCGTCGGGCCCGGAATGAATATGGCGCGTGGCAGACCCCCGCTATTCGGCACGGGGTTCCCCCTCCAACGCCGCCCGCAGTCGCGCGCGTCTCGAATAAGCGTAGGTGTAAACCGCCAGGCCAACCAGGGACCCAACCGAGACCGGCCAGCCCAGGCCAACGGCATCGCCGATCCGCCCCATGACCAGCGCACCAAGCGCCGGGCCGGAGCGAAAGATCATGCCGAACAGACCAAGGACCCGCCCGCGCATCTCGTCCGGCACGGCAAATTGCACAACCTGCTGGGTAGCGATGCCGCCGCTGGTCATCGAGAAGCCGAGCGCGGCGAGACAAACCATCGCAAAGGGCAGCCAGGTCACATTGACGATAAGGAATGCCGCGGCCCCGCCGACCAGGCCCGAAAGAAGCGCGATCTCGGATATTCCATCCTTGTTGCCCCGCCGCAGCATCCAGACCGCGCCCACCATGGCGCCAATCCCGAGCGAGGAGGCCATGATGGAGAACCCCGCGACGTCGAGCAGGAAGACCGAACCGGCGAGCGCGGACAACAGCTCGGTCAGCGGCCGAATCATGGTGCCGAGCGCCAGCAACAACAAGAGCATGGGCCCAATGCCGGGATGCGCTGCCCCATAACGAATACCCGCCAGCGCATCTCCGAGGAACGTCCCGCGGGCGGCCGTTTTTTCCGTTTGAAACGGCACATCGATATTCGACAAGGCCCAGACCATCGCCGCGGCGGCGGGGATGTTGAACGCAAAGGCGAGCCCCGGTCCCCCCAGAGGCAGGAGGATTGCGGCAAGTGCGGGGCCAACAAACTGGGCGGCGTTGAACGTCGAGGAGTTGAGCGCGATCGCCGTCGCAATCTCCGAGCGCGGCACCAAATTCGGCATCAGCGCCAGCCGCACGGGTTGCCAGAACGAAAAGGTGATGCCTCGAGCGAGAGCCATGGCCAGCAGAAGCCAGATAGTCATCAGGCCCGCAAAAGTGAAAATCGTCAGCAGGATCGTGATCACGCACAGCGCGGCCTGAGTCGCGATGGCGATCATCCGCCGGTCCATCCGGTCGGCCAGGACCCCGCCGATCGGGCCGAACAAAAGCACCGGCAAGGCATCCGCAGCGGCGACGGCCCCAACCCAGAAGCCGGACTTGGTCAACTCCCATGCAAGCCAACTGATCGAAATCCGCACGACCCATGTGCCGACAACGTTGGGAATATGCCCAACCAGATAAATCCGAAAGCTGCGATGGCGCATGACATCGCCTACTGCGCCAAAACCAGCGAGCGCCAGGCCGCGGACGAGGAGATCAATCATCCAGCGCGGCCTTCAACCGGTAGAGCAATTCCAGCGCCGTACGGGGCGTAAGTTCATCGGGGCTGATCGATGCCAGGAGTTCACGGACCGGATCGGCCACCGGCACGGCCGGGACAGGGTCGGTCGCGACGGCGGCCTGGAACAAGGGCAAATCATCCGCCAGACGGGTCAACGCACCGGCTTGATCGCCGGCTTCAAGCAGCCGCAGCACCTCCTCCGCACGGCCCACCACGGCGGGCGGAAGTCCGGCGAGCTTGCCCACATGGATGCCGTAAGACCGATCCGCGGCGCCGGGGCCGACCTCATGCAGGAACACGATATCGTCGTTCCATTCCTTCACCCGCATCGTGTGGCACGACATATCGGGCAGGCGCGCGGCGAGCCGGGTCAGCTCGTGGAAATGGGTTGCAAACAATGTCCGGCAGAGATTCTGCTCGTGCAGGTGCTCGACCGTTGCCCAGGCGATCGACAGTCCGTCAAAGGTCGCGGTGCCGCGTCCGATCTCATCGAGGATTACCAGCGAACGCGGGCCGGCCTGATTGAGGATCGCCGCCGTCTCGACCATCTCGACCATGAATGTCGAGCGGCCGCGGGCCAGATCGTCGGCGGCGCCCACCCGGCTGAACAGCCGGTCCACGACACCGATTTTCGCAGACGCGGCCGGCACGAAGGAGCCGATCTGGGCCAGGATCGCGATCAAGGCGTTCTGCCGCAGGAAGGTTGATTTGCCGGCCATGTTCGGCCCGGTGACCAGCCAGAGCCGGCCCGCAGCGGCGGCCGTGCCCGACAGATCGCAATCGTTCGCGACGAACGCACCCGGACCGTCATCCAGCATCGCCTCGACCACGGGATGGCGTCCGCCCGTAATCTGGAAAATCTGGTCATCGGACAGGGTCGGGCGGATGTAGCGCGCATTGACCGCCAGTTCCGCCAGCCCCGCCGCAACATCGAGCTCGGCCAGGGCCCGTGCGGCAGTGGCGACATCATCGGCCTGGCCAAGCACATCGTCGGTGAGCGCCTGAAACAGTTCGAGCTCGATGGCGAGTGCACGCTCGCCCGCGCGAGAAATCCTGTCGTCGAGCTCGGACAGTTCAACCGTGGTGAACCGCACGGCATTCGCCATCGTTTGGCGATGGATCAGGCCATACGCCTCGGTTGCTGCCTCCTTGCCATCGGCCATGATGCGGTCGGCATGGGCGGCCCCGAGCTCAACGAAATAGCCCAGCACATTGTTGTGCTTGATCTTGAGGTTGGCGACTCCTGTCTTGTCGACATACTGGGCCTGCAGCCCGGCGGTCAGCTTCCGGCTCTCGTCACGCAGGGTCGTTTGTTCATCGAGCGCGGCGGCATAGCCGGCGGCGATGAATCCCCCGTCCCGCGCCGCCAGGGGCAGGTCGGCGGCCAGTGCCGCATGCAACAGGTCGACAAGGCGGTCATGCTCGCCGAGGGCGGCGGCGACCAGGCGGAGCGTCTCTGGCGCGCCCGACATCCCCGCGAGGATATCGCGCAACGCGCCCGCCGCCTCCAGCCCGGCGCGGATGGCCGCCAGGTCGCGCGGACCGCCACGCCCAAGCGCCAAACGCGACAACGCCCGCTCCATGTCCGGTGCCGTGCGCAGCGTGCCGCGAACATCTTCGCGCGCGGCGCCGTCCTCACCCAGAAACCCCACCGCGTCGAGTCGGGCCTCGATGGCCGCTACGTCGGTCAGTGGCGCGGCCAGACGTTCCGCCAGCAGCCGCGCGCCGGGGCCGGTGATGGTCCGGTCGATCACCGAGAGCAGTGAGCCCTTGCGTTCGCCCGACAGGGTCTGGGCCAGCTCAAGATTGCGCCGGGTCGCGGCATCGATCTCCATGACCGCGCCGGCGCTCCCGGGAGGCGGCAGGCGCTGTGGGCGCGACAGCCGCGGCATCCGGTCCACCTGGGTCAGGGCAAGATAGTCGAACAGTGCGCCCGCGGCAGCGATCTCGGCCCGTCCGGGTTCGCCGAATGCGTCCAGCGTGCCGACGCCATAGGTCTCGGTCAGGCGCGCCTCTGCATTCGCCGAATCGAATCGGCTGGCCGGCAACGGCGTCAGCGTGTCGCGTACCTCGTCCCACAGCGACGCGAATTCAGGCCGCTCGAGCAAGCGGTCCGGCAACAGAATTTCGCCCGGCGCGATCCGCGCCAGTGCTGCCGCGAGCAAATTCGCGCCGCCTGTCGCCGGGATCGGCTGCATCCAGACCTCACCGGTGGACATATCCAGCCATGCCAGCCCGAACGCGCCGCGCACCTCGGCACATGACGCCAGATAATTGTGCTGGCGCGAATCCAGCAGCGTGTCCTCGCTCAGGGTGCCGGGCGTGATCACCCGCACGACATCGCGTCGGACGATCGATTTCGAGCCGCGCTTCTTCGCTTCGGACGGATCCTCCATCTGTTCACACACGGCGACCCGGTGGCCGGCGCGGATCAGGCGGGGCAGATACTGTTCGGCGGCGTGGACCGGCACGCCGGCCATGGGCACGGGTTCGCCGGCCTGCTGCCCGCGTGACGTCAGTGCGATATCGAGCGCGGCGGCGGCGGCCACCGCGTCATCGAAGAACAATTCGTAGAAATCGCCCATCCGGAAGAACAGGAGGCAGTCGGGATAGGATTCCTTCGCCGCATGCCACTGGGCCAGCATCGGCGACGCGGCTGCGGCAGATTTGGGAGGGTCGTCGGGGGCGGGGGCGGAACCTGACATGGCGATGGTCCATCATATACGCCGCAACGGGCGCGGCCAAAAGCCCCGACAAGGCTTTCCGCGGCTGACCTGACACACTATGGGCCGCATTCGAACCGGCGTCGCTTGACGCGCCGCGGGCGGACGGTTCAGGCTCATGGTCCGGACATCTGTCCGCGGGCAACTTCAGGCGAGACTCATGAACGAAAAACCCAACGGCGACCAGAAAAAGCTGTCCCAGCTCGATCTCGATTCCCTGCATATGCACAGGACCGGGAAACCGGGGAAAATCGAGATCAACGCCACGAAGCCGCTGACCACCCAGCGCGACCTGTCTCTCGCCTACTCGCCCGGCGTCGCCGCGCCCTGCGTCGAAATCCACGCCAACCCCGACGATGCCTATGACTATACAGCCCGCGGCAATCTGGTCGCGGTGATCTCGAACGGCACCGCCGTGCTCGGCCTGGGAAATATCGGCGCCCTGGCCTCCAAGCCGGTGATGGAAGGCAAATCGGTCCTGTTCAAACGCTTCGCCGACATCGACGCCATGGACCTCGAAGTCGAGAGCGAGGACGTCGACGAGGTGATCAACTGCGTGCGCCTCCTGCGGCCCACATTCGGCGGCATCAACCTCGAAGACATCAAGGCACCGGAATGTTTCATCATCGAGCAGCGCCTGCGCGAGATCATGGACATCCCGATCTTCCATGACGACCAGCATGGCACGGCGATCGTCTCCCTGGCCGGGCTGATCAACGCCCTCGATCTGACCAACCGCGACCTCAAGGACATCAAGCTCGTGGTCAACGGCGCCGGTGCCGCGGCGATCGCCTGTATCGAATTGATCAAGGCGATGGGGCTGCCTCACGACCAGGCCATTTTGTGCGATAGCCGCGGGGTGATCTATCAGGGCCGCACCGACGGCATGAACCAGTGGAAGTCCGCCCATGCGGTCAACACCGATGCGCGCACATTGGAGGAAGCGATGGTCGGGGCCGACGTGTTCTTCGGCGTGTCCGTCGCCGGCTCCGTCACCAAGACGATGGTCAAGTCGATGGCAAAGAATCCGATCATCTTCGCCATGGCCAACCCCGACCCCGAGATCACGCCGGAAGACGTGAAGGCAGTGCGCGACGACGCCATCGTCGCGACCGGCCGGTCCGACTACCCCAACCAGGTCAACAACGTCCTTGGCTTTCCATACATCTTCCGCGGCGCGCTCGACGTGCGGGCCCGGACGATCAACGACGAGATGAAAATCGCCTGCGCCGAGGCGCTGGCCGAACTCGCCCGCGAAGACGTCCCCGACGAGGTCGACGCCGCCTATCCCGGCGAACACCTGGTTTACGGGCCCGACTACATCATTCCCGTCCCGTTCGACCCCCGCCTCATCGAGTTTATCCCGCCGCGCATTGCCCAGGCGGCGATGGATTCCGGCGTTGCGCGGAAACCGATCGAGGATATGGACCAGTATCGCCAAATCCTGGCGCGGCGCCTCGACCCGACATCCTCGGTCATCCAGGCGACCTTCGAGGCCGTGCGCTCGAGCCCGCGCCGGATCGTCTTCGCCGAGGGCGAATCCGAGCGCGTCATCCGCGCCGCGATCGCCTACCGCAATGCGGGCTTGGGCGAACCCATTCTCATCGGCCGCGAGAACGTGGTGCGCGAACGTATCGCCGAGCTCGGGCTGACCGGGGTGGATGAGCTGCGCGTGCACAACGCGGCGCTGGAGGACGACCGGGAGGCCTATATCGAGTTCCTCTACAAGCGGCTGCAGCGCCAGGGGCTGATGCACCGTGACTGCGCCCGGATCGTCAACCAGAACCGGAATGTCTTCGCGTCCTGCATGGTCGCGCTGGGTGCCGCCGATGTCATGGTGACCGGCCTGTCGCGCCGCTTCTACACCTGCTTCAACGATGTCCGCCGGGTCTTCGATGCCCAGCCGGGCGAACAGATCTTCGGCCTGTCCATGCATGTGCTGCGCAGCCGCACGCTGTTCATCGCAGACACGTCCGTCCATGAACGCCCGGACCCGGAGGTCATGGCCGACATCGCGACCCAGGCGGCCGCCAAGGCGCGGCAGATGGGCAGCGAGCCGCGCGTCGCTTTCTTGAGCTACTCGAATTTCGGGAACCCGCCGGTCGATCTGACCGAGCGGTCACGCGAGGCCGTGCGCGTGCTCGACGAACGCGGCAATGCCGACTTCGAATATGAAGGCGAAATGACCCCCGATATCGCGCTCGATTCCGACTTGCGTGAACGCTATTACCCGTTTAGCCGCCTGACCGGCCCGGCCAACGTGCTGATCATGCCGGGGCTCCACTCCGCCCATATAGCGTCACGTCTGATGCAGTCGGCCGAGGAGGGAACGGTGCTCGGCCCGATGTTGATGGGGCTCGAGAAACCGGTCGAGATCGTCCACATGAATGCAACAGTGAACGAACTGGTGACCGCCTCGGCGTTCGGCGCCTATGAGTCCATTCGACGCGAAGTGGATGCAAAACCCATCCGCACGCGCAAAGGTCCGGCGCGGAAGGGTGCCAAGAAGAAGACCGCGAAGTAACACCGCCGACGATTGCCGCCCGGCACCTTGTCGTCGCCGTGCCAGGGCGCGCCGTGGCATGCTAGACAAAGCCAGACAAATCCGCGGACAGATCGACACCAGCACCCAATGTCACCCAAGCCAAAACATCTGCTCGCGACGGCATTGCTCTTCGCCCTGCCCGGGACAATCGCGCTGATTGCTCTGATCGCAGCAGGCCGGCTTTCTTCGGGCACCGGGGTCCTTGCCATCATGTTTGTCGTGGCGGGCGCAAGCATCATCGCCCTTTATCCGCTCTCCCGGCTCCGCCAGATCAGCAACCGCCTTGAGGTGCTGGTCGAATTGCCGCCGGAATCCGTGGTCGCGGCTGAGCCGCCCGACGATTTCGGCGCCATCGGCGATGTGGCGGCCACCCTGTTCCGACTTGAGCGCAGCTGGGGGCGCGACCGCAAACAATTGCGCGACAGCCTCGAGGCCGCCCAGGTGCTGTTCGACGCGCTGCCCGACCCCCTCGTTACCCTCGATGCCCAGGCGCGGCTGGTCTATGCCAACGCTGCGGCGCGCGCGCTGCTCGAAGGCCGGCATGGCGTCAATGAGCTTGCGGGGCGCGATCTCTCGGCCGTTATTCGCCAACCGGGAATTTTGCAGGCCGTGTCCGAGGTGCTCGCCGGCCAACCGACCCGCACGGTCGAATTCACCTTCACCGACAGGGTCGACCAGTCGTTCGAGGCACGGGTCGAGCCGATCCAGGCCGAATCTTCAAGCGACGCCGATGCCCGCGCACTGATCCTGATGCGCGACGTCACAGCGCTGCGACGCGGCGAGCAGATGCGCGCCGACTTCGTCGCGAACGTCAGCCACGAACTGCGCACACCGCTGACCTCGCTCGTGGGATTCATCGAGACGCTGCGCGGCCCCGCAAAGGACGATACCGAGGCCCAGGACCGTTTCCTCGGCCTGATGGAAACCCAGTCCACGCGCATGACGCGGATCGTCAACGATCTGCTGTCCCTGTCGCGGATTGAGATGAACGAGCACACACCGCCAAGCGATGCTGTGGACCTCAAACAGACAATCGCAACCGTCGCCGATCTGCTGTCCCCGCAATTGCGCGCGCGCGATGTGAATATTGAGCTCGCGCTCGACTCCCTCGACCGGCCGGTGGTGGGACAGGCGGACGAACTCGCACAGCTGTTCCAGAACCTGATCGAGAACGCCATCAAGTATGGACGCGCCGGCAGCACCGTCCGCGTCGCGGCAGAGGTCCGGGATGACATTACCAGCGTCTCCGTCATCGACCAGGGCGAGGGCATTCCGCGTGAGCATATTTCGCGGCTCACAGAGCGGTTTTACCGGGTCGATACGGCGCGGTCGCGTGAGCTTGGCGGCACGGGCCTCGGCCTCGCCATCGTCAAGCACATCGCCAACCGTCACCGCGGCGAGCTGACCATCCAGAGCGAACCCGGCGTCGGCAGCACGTTCACGGTGACGTTGCGGCTGTTCGGGTAAACCCCGACGCCCGAAAGCCCGGACGACCCGAGGCCGTTTGTGCACCGGCAAGCCTGTCCGTGTCATCGAACTGCAACATTCCTGTCATACACCCATCTTCTGACGGACCTAGGGTCACGCCTGCGACCGGATCGGGTTTACCCCCCGGACGCAGAACCAGACCCTTCCACGAATTCATCCTCAGGAGAGGCATCCGTGAAAATCAAAACTCTGACCCTCGCAGCAGCGGTCACCGTGGGCATGGTCGGCGCCGCCGAAGCCCGCGACCAGATTCGCATCGTCGGATCATCCACCGTGTTCCCCTTCTCCACCGCCGTTGCGGAGCAGTTTGGCAAAACCAGCAGCTTCTCGACCCCGGTCGTCGAAAGCACCGGCACCGGCGGCGGCATGAAGCTGTTCTGTTCCGGCGTCGGTGAAGATCATCCCGATATGACCAACGCGTCGCGCCGCATGAAGAAGTCCGAGTTCGAGGCGTGCACCACGAACGGCATCGACATCACGGAAGTCAAGGTCGGCTTCGACGGCATCGTGATCGCCAACGCCAAGGGCGGTCCGGATCTGAGCCTGAGCCTCGAGCAGCTCTTCCTGGCGCTCGCCGCAGAGATTCCCGAGAGCGGCAAGCTGGTCGCGAACCCCCACAAGATGTGGTCCGACATCGACCCGTCGCTGCCCGCACAGAAGATCGAAGTGCTCGGCCCGCCGCCGACCAGCGGCACCCGCGATGCCTTCGTCGAGATCGCCATGGAAGGCGGCTGCAAGACGCTTGCCGGCGCCAAGGATCTCGGCCTCACGAAGAAAGCCTGCCACGCCGTGCGCGAAGATGGCGTCTATATCGAGGCGGGCGAGAACGACAACCTGATCGTCCAGAAGCTCGAGGCCAACCCGGCCGCGTTCGGCATCTTCGGTTTCAGCTTCCTCGACCAGAACGCCGACAAGCTCAAGGGCGCGATGGTTGACGGCACCGAACCGGAGTTCGAGGAAATTGCCGCCGGTAACTACCCCGTCTCACGTTCGCTCTTCTTCTATGTGAAGCAGCAACATGTGGGCGTCATCCCGGGTATCAAGGAGTTCGTCACGGAGTTCACCAGCGAGAATGCCTGGGGCCCTGACGGATACCTGATCGATAAGGGCCTGATCCCGCTTCCCGACGCCGACCGCGCCGCAATGGCGAAGCAGGCGCAGGGCCTCCAGTCTCTGTCCATGTGAGTGCCTCAACACCGGCGCCTCCGGGCGCCGGTGTTTCCTTTCCTCCCGACTGAATCACAACGATCCGCAGCAACACATCAAATAATGAACACCCTCATTCTTATCATCCTGCTGCTTGGGATCACGGCGTTTGCGTACCGCTATGGCCGCCGCAAGGCGCTCTCGAGCGTCGACGGCAGCGTCGCGAACCTCCACTCACTCCCGTCCTATCACGGCGCATATGTCGCACTCTGGTGCGGATTGCCGGCGCTGATCGTCGTGGCACTCTGGCTGATACTGCAGACCGACCTGGTCGAACGGATGGTCCTGTCGGGCATCTCGGACGGCATTTCCGGCATGACCAAAGGGCAAATCAGCCTGCTCCTGAGCGATATCCGAAACCTCGCCACGGGCGACATCACCTCGCGCGCACCGAGTCCGATGGTGCTGGCCGCCGCGGAGCGGTATGTCGAGCTGCAACGTCTCGGCTTTACGCTGATGACCGCCGCGGCCGTTATCCTCACCTCGGGCGGGCTGTATTTTGGTCTCAAGGCCATCCAGCCAAGCCTGCGCGCCCGGCCTCAGGTCGAGCGCATTGTTCGCGGGTTGCTGTTGATCGCTTCGGTTATCGCCGTTCTGACGACCATCGGGATCATCCTCTCCTTGATGTTCGAATCGATCCGCTTCTTCGCGCAGGTCAATCCGCTCGAGTTCCTGTTCGGCCTGACCTGGAGCCCCCAGACGGCGCTGCGCGCCGATCAGGTGGGCGGGTCCGGCGCGTTCGGCGCCGTTCCCGTCTTCGCCGGCACATTGCTGATTACCGTGATCGCCATGATCGTCGCTGTGCCCATCGGACTGATGGCGGCCATTTACATGGCCGAGTATGCGAGCCCGACCACGCGCGCCCTGGTCAAACCGGCCCTGGAAATCCTCGCGGGCATCCCCACGGTGGTCTACGGTTTCTTCGCCGCCCTGACCATCGGGCCATTGTTTCGCGGCGCGGGCGAAGCCGTCGGCCTGTCGGTGGCCTCGGAGAGCGCGCTGGCCGCCGGGCTTGTGATGGGTGTCATGATCATCCCGTTTGTGTCGTCCCTCTCGGACGACGTGATCAACGCCGTGCCCCAGTCCCTGCGCGACGGCTCCTATGCGCTCGGCGCCACCAAATCCGAAACGATCCGCCAGGTCATTCTGCCGGCCTCTCTTCACGGCATTGTCGGCGCGATCCTCCTTGCCGTCAGCCGTGCCATCGGGGAGACGATGATCGTGGTCATGGCCGCCGGCCTGTCCGCCAACCTCACGGCGAACCCGCTGGAGGCCGTCACGACGGTCACGGTTCAGATCGTCACCCTGCTGGTCGGCGACCAGGAATTCGACAGCGCCAAGACCCTGGCCGCCTTTGCGCTGGGCCTGGTGCTCTTCCTGGTCACCCTGGCGCTCAACATCGTCGCCCTGCGCGTGGTGCGTAAGTATCGGGAAGAATATGACTGATTACACCGCCGACCGGCCCATCACCCGCAAACCCGATTTCTCGGACGCCCATCTGCGCAAGCGCTACCGGGCCGAAGCCCGGTTCAAAATCTATGGCATCGCGGCGATTGTGACGGCGCTGGGCATGCTCGCCTTCCTGCTCGGCTCGATCATCATGACCGGGTCGAGCGCCTTCACCCAGACCGAGATCGCGCTCGACGTGACCCTGGACCCCGCCGAAATCGACCCGGACGGCACGCGGGATCCGGCCGTCCTCGCCAAGGGCAACTACCGCAAGATCGTGCGCGACGCGATGCGCAGCCAGTTCCCCGAGGTCTCGGGCCGGCGCGACCTGCGCAAACTCTACAAGCTGGTCTCTACCGGCTCGGACTTCACTCTGCGCCAGATCGTCGAGGCCGACCCCTCGGTGATCGGAACAACGCAAACCATCTGGTTCAAATCGTCCGCCGACATCGATCAGCTGAACAAGGGCGCGATCTCGCGTGACGTGCCCGAGGGCGACCGCCGGGTGAACGACGCGCAGATCGGCTGGTTCGACGCGCTCAGCCAGGACGAGCGCACGCGCCGCTCCTTCAACACCACATTCTTTACCTCCGGCGACAGCCGCGAGCCGGAACAGGCCGGCGTGTGGGGCGCCGTCGTCGGCACCATGCTGACCCTTTTCGTAACCCTCATTCTCTCCTTCCCGATCGGGGTGATGTCCGCGGTCTATCTGGAGGAGTTCGCGCCGAAGAACCGCTGGACCGATCTGATCGAGGTGAACATCAACAACCTGGCCGCAGTGCCGTCGATCGTCTTCGGCCTGCTGGGGCTGGCCGTGTTCCTGAACTTCTTCGGGCTGCCACGCTCCGCGCCGCTTGTGGGCGGGCTCGTGCTGGCGCTGATGACCCTGCCAACCGTGATCATTGCCGGGCGCGCCGCACTGCAGTCGGTACCACCGTCCATCCGCGAAGCGGCACTGGGCGTCGGCGCATCACCCCTGCAGACGGTCTCGCACCATGTCCTGCCCCTGGCGATGCCCGGCATCCTGACCGGAACGATCATCGGGATGGCCCGCGCGCTGGGTGAGACCGCGCCGCTTCTGATGATCGGCATGGTCGCCTTCATCGTCGATATCCCGCGCGGCTTCACCGACGCGGCGACGGTGCTTCCCGTTCAGGTCTTCCTGTGGGCCGACGCCCCCGAGCGCGCCTTCGTCGAACGAACGTCGGCCGCGATCATGGTGTTGCTGGCCTTCCTGATTTTGATGAACCTGGCCGCCGTACTTCTGCGGCGGAAATTCGAAAGGCGGTGGTAGAATGGCCGAGGCATTTCATGTTGAGAACACATCACAGCCGGACGAAGAGAGCGTGACGGAGATGAGCGAAGCAGTTGAAACGGGGACACCCGACACGGCATACGCGCCGGCACCCGCGAAAGTGAAAGCCGACAATGTCGATGTCTTCTACGCCGAGAAGCAGGCGCTGTTCGATGTCTCCCTCGACGTCCCCGAGAATCAGGTCACCGCATTGATCGGCCCCTCGGGCTGCGGCAAATCCACATTTCTGCGCTGCATCAACCGGATGAACGACACCATCCCGATTTGCCGCGTGACCGGCGATATCACGATCGACGATCAGGACATCTACGATCCGACGATCGACGTCGTGCAGCTTCGTGCCCGGGTCGGCATGGTCTTCCAGAAACCCAACCCCTTCCCGAAATCCATCTATGAGAATGTCGCCTACGGCCCGCGAATCCACGGCATGGCCCAGGGCAAGGCCGACATCGACGACCTCGTCGAATCGAGCCTGCAACGCGCCGGTCTGTGGAATGAGGTTAAGGATCGCCTGAGCGAATCCGGTACCAGCCTCTCGGGCGGCCAGCAGCAGCGCCTGTGTATCGCCCGCGCCATCGCGGTCAACCCCGACGTCATCCTGATGGACGAACCCTGCTCTGCCCTCGACCCCATCGCCACCGCGCGCATCGAGGAGTTGATGGACGAGCTGCGCCAGAATTACACGATCATGATCGTGACCCATTCGATGCAGCAGGCCGCACGGGTCAGCCAGCGCACCGCCTTCTTCCACCTTGGCTATCTGGTCGAGTCCGGTGCCACCGAGACGATCTTCACCAATCCCGAGGACGAACGCACCCAGGACTACATCACGGGGCGGTTCGGCTAGTCCGAACCCGGCTTTTCAACGGAGCGCATCTGATGAGTACCGAACATATCGTGACATCCTTCGACGAAGAGCTCAGCCGGCTGAGCGACCTTCTGAGCCGCATGGGGGGACTCGCTGAATCCCAACTCGAGAATTCCATCGAAGCCTTGCAGAAACGCGATTCCTCCCTGGCCGAGGCGGCCATCGAGAACGACCGCCGGATCGACGAAATGCATATGGAAATCGACGAGATGGCGATCCGTCTGCTGGCGCTCCGCCAACCGATGGCCGGCGATCTGCGCCACATCGTGACGGCCCTGAAGGTCGCGCCGATCGTCGAACGCATCGGCGACTACTCGAAGAACGTCGCCAAGCGGACCATCGCGCTGAACCAGATGCCGCCGGTCAAACCGATCTTCACCATCCCGCGCATGGGACGCATGGTGCGCGAGATGACCAAGGACGTGCTCGACGCCTTCTCGAACAAGGATGTCGCGATGGCGCGCGAGGTCTGGGTCCGGGACAAGGAGGTCGACGATATGTACGACAGCCTGTTCCGCGAGCTGCTCACCTACATGATGGAAGATGCCCGCAACATCACCGCCTGCACCCACCTTTTGTTCGTCGCGCGCAATATCGAACGCATCGGCGACCTCGCGACCAATATCGCCGAACTCATCCATTACCAGGTCGAAGGGGTCGCCCTCGACGAGGATCGCCCGAAGGCGGACGAATCCAGTATTGCCGTCGTTGAACCCAACTGACGGCGCGGACGAGGCGCCCCGTGAACACCCTGCAACCCAATGTCCTGATTGTCGAAGACGAACCGCCGCTCGTCGAATTGATTTCCTACAATCTGGAGAAAGCCGGCTTCCAGGTGCAGATCGCACGCGACGGCGACGAGGCCATGCTGGCGGTCGAGGAGCAGATGCCCGATCTCGTGCTGCTCGACTGGATGTTGCCTTATGTGTCGGGCATCGAGATTTGCCGGCGCATCCGCCGCAACCCCGATACGCGCGACCTGCCGATCATCATCCTGACGGCGCGTGGTGAAGAGGATGACCGGATCCGCGGGCTTGACGCCGGGGCCGATGATTATGTGGTCAAACCCTTCTCGCCGAGCGAGTTGGTGGCGCGAGTCCGGGCGGTTCTGCGCCGCACCCGACCGGTTTTCGACAAGGACCTTCTGACCTATGGCGACATCGCCATGGACCTGTCCACCCACCGGGTCAGCCGCGGCGACGCGCCGGTCGAGCTGGGTCCGACGGAGTTTCGACTTCTGCGCTTCCTGCTGGAGCATCCCGGCCGCGTCTTCTCGCGCGAGCAGTTGCTCGATTCGGTCTGGGGCCATGACGCCTATATCGAACCGCGCACCGTCGACGTGCATATCCGTCGCCTGCGCAAGGCAATGAACCTGCCCAACACGGACGACCTGATCCGGACGGTGCGTTCCGCCGGCTACGCCCTCGACCTCAAGAACGAGTTCGCCTAGCCGAGCACATCCTCCACATTGGCGAGCGGCAAGCCCAACGCATCCGCCACGGCCCCATGAGTCACCGAGCCGGTCGCCACGCTCAGGCCACCGCATAGTCCCGCATCGTCGCGCATCGCCTGGCGGAATCCCTTGTCTGCGAGCGCCAGCGCATAGGGCAGGGTCGCGTTGTTGAGCGCCGCCGTTGAGGAACGCGCCACCGCCGCGGGCATATTTGTCACGCAGTAATGCACGACCTCGTCGACAACATAGGTCGGGTCGTCATGGGTCGTGGGCCGCGACGTCTCGAAACAGCCGCCCTGGTCAATCGCGATATCGACGACGACGGCCCCCCGGCGCATCCGCCGGACGGTGTCCGCCGTCAACAGTTTCGGCGCCGCCGCCCCGGGCACCAGGACCGCACCGATCACCAGATCGGACGCCAGCGCGAAGCGCTCGACCGCATCGACCGTTGAATAGATCGTGTTGAGGGTCGGGCCGAACTGCATGTCCAGTTCGCGCAACCGGTCGAGCGAACGGTCGAGCACCGTCACCTTCGCCTCCATGCCCATCGCCATGCGTACCGCGTTGGTCCCCGACACGCCGCCGCCGATGACCAGGACATCGGCGGCCTCCACGCCAGGCACACCGCCCATAAGGACACCCCGGCCCCCCACTTCCTTTTCCAGATAATGCGCGCCGACCTGGATCGACATGCGGCCGGCCACCTCACTCATGGGTGCCAACAGCGGCAGCCCGCCGTTGCGGTCGGTCACGGTTTCATACGCGATGGCCACGGCGCCCGCGTCGATCAGGGCCTGGGTCACCTCGCGTTCGGCCGCGAGATGCAGATAGGTGAATAGGATCTGGCCCTCTCGCAGCAGGGCAAACTCTTCATGCTGCGGTTCCTTGACCTTGACGATCATCTCCGCTGCGGCGAACACCGAAGCCGCATCCGGTGCGATACGCGCGCCGGCCGCCTCATAATCCGCATCGGCGAAGTTCGCACCCAGCCCCGCTTCGCTCTCGACCGTCACCTGATGGCCATGATGCACGAGTTCGCGCACCGAGGCCGGGGTCAGGCCCACACGATACTCGCGATTCTTGATTTCCCGTGGCACGCCGATCAGCATCTTCGAATCCCATCACGTCTGTTTATGGTTCGGTCGCAATTTCGACTCATGTCCAACAGTATATTTGGACGTCCGCACCAGCACCCCAGTAAAGATCGCTTGAGCCATGCGCCGAACACGACTCCACATTTCCCCATTCTGCATGCTCGCGGCAGCCTTTGTCCTGCTCGCAGGTACCGCCTCGGCCACGGCGGCGCCGGAAAACGCGATCGCGATGCTCGGCACGCCGAAGTATGCGGCCGATTTCACCCATTTCGACTATGTGAACCCCGCCGCACCCAAGGGCGGGACGCTGCGCTTGCATGCGATCGGCAGTTTCGATTCGCTCAACCCCTACATCGTCAAGGGAAAGCCCGCCGCCGGGCTGCACCATGGGTTCGGCATCTATTTCGAGACCTTGGCCAAACGCAGCCGCGACGAGCCGTTTTCTCTGTATGGGCTCCTGGCGGAGACCATCGAGACGCCCCCCGACCGCGCCTGGGTGGAATTCAAGCTGCGCCCCAAAGCTCGGTTTTCCGACGGCAGCCCCGTCACCGTGGACGACGTCATCTTCAGCTGGGAGACCCTCAAGGCCAAAGGAAGCCCGAACGCGCGCGCCACCTGGGCGCGCGTGGTCCAGGCCCGGGAGACCGGCCCCGGGCGCGTGCGGTTCACCTTCGTCGACAATCGCGACCGCGAGTTGCCGATGCTGATCGCCGGCTTCATGCCAATCCTGTCGAAGGAATGGTGGCAGGGCCGCACCTTCGACGCGACGACTTTGGAGCCGCCACGCGCGAGCGGCCCCTACCGGATCGCGTCCGTCGACCCGGGCCGGGGTCTGGTCTTCACAAAGAACCCCGACTATTGGGGCGCCGACCTGGCGGTCAACCGCGGGCAATATAATTTCGACGCCGTCCAGTTCGACTATTTCCGTGATTCCGCGGTCGCACTGGAGGCGTTCAAGGCTGGGGACTATGACTTTCGTTTCGAAGGCGACGCGGCGCGCTGGGCGACCCAGTATGATATTCCCGCCGCGGCGACCGGCGCGGTCGAGCTCGACGTGCTGCACACGGGCCTGCCGTCGGGCCTCAGCGCGCTCGCCTTTAATCTGCGCCGCACGAAGTTCGCCGATGTGCGGGTCCGCGAGGCACTGACCCTCGCATTCGATTTCGAGTGGCTCAACAAGACCCTCCTGCACAACGGCTACACCCGCACCCGGAGCATGTTTTCCGGTTCCGACATGGCGCCCGACGGCCCGCCCCAGGCAGATGAGCTGACGCTCCTTGAGCCGTGGCGAAACAAAATCCCCGACGCCGTGTTCGGGCCACCCTACACACCACCGGCAACCAACGGTTCGGGCCGGCCCCGGGCCAACCTCAAGCGTGCGGCCGAGCTTCTGTCGGCGGCCGGCTGGCGGGTCGAGAACGATGCCCGCATCAACGCGTCCGGCGATGTCTTTCGGATCGAGATCACCATTCGCCGGCCGTCCAACGAACGCATCGCGCTCGCGTATGGCCGCAACCTGAAGCGTCTCGGGATCGCCACCTCCGTCCGGCTGGTCGAATCCGCGCAGTTCCAGGGGCTGATCGATTCCTATGATTTCGACATGGTCTTCGGCTTCTGGGGCGTCACCCTGTCGCCCGGCAACGAGCAGCAGAATTACTGGAGCTCACAGACCGCCGAACAGCCCGGCGGGCGCAACTGGGCCGGCGTCGCGGACCCGGCGGTCGACGCGATGATCGCGGCGCTGGGCGAGGCGCGCGATCGCGCGGAACTCGTCGCCGCGGCGCGCGCCCTCGACCGCATCCTGATGTGGAACCATTATGTGATGCCGCTCTATCACGACGCCGGCCAACGCATCGCCTATTGGACACGGATCGGCCGCCCGGCGACGGTGCCCGTCTACGGGCTCCGGCTCGAAACCCTGTGGCACAGGCCGGATTCCCGAAACTAGCGTCTCGGCTACAGCCAGAGCGCGACCAGCGCCATGACGGCCAGCCCGGCCGTCAGTGCGCCAAGCTTCGTCCAGGCCCGGTCGTCGGAGCGAAACTCGGGGCCGATAATTTCGAGGGTCGCCACGTACACAAATGTCGCGGCGGCAAAGGCATCGAACACCGCCTCGCTGACCCGCGCGGCGTCGCCATCGAGAATTTCCTGCAGTCCCGTGCCGAGCAGAATGCCGAGCGGGGTCATGAGCGCGAACACGAACAACAACCCCCAAACGGACCCCTGTCCGTCCGATTCGTGCCCGTCCGACCCCGACCGGCTGCGCAACAGACCCGACGTTAGCGCGAAGGCCGCACTGCCCTTGTGGGCGACGACGGCCAGCAGCAACACGATCGAGTTCGCGGCCGAATCTTCCGCCCCGAGTGCCGCACCCGCCAGGATCGAATGGAACGACAGGACGACGAGCAGGATCATCGCCGACGCCGCGCCCTGCTCGGATACGTCGGCACGGGAGCGTGTCTGGAGCCGATGTCCGAGCCGATCCACGGCAAGCACCGCGATCAGGCCCAGCGCGGCGATGCCGAATGGCACGGGATAGTCGAGGGACGGATACAGGCGCGAAAACAGATCAACCGAATCCGGCAAGACATGGATCAGCCCGGCTCCCAGAAAGACCCCGGCGCCGAACAGTGACCCCAGCGCGAACAGCCGATCGGCATGCCGGGACTGGCGGGTTCGCACCGCCGCCAGCCCGCCGAGAAGCGCAGTCAGCAGAATGACCAGGATGGCAACAGCCTTGATTTCGAGCAGGCTCATGTCTCAAGGCTCCCGTTGAAGCCGACCGCGGTTGCGCGCAGATCGTGAGATCCGTTTATCCCGCGAGCCGTGCGGCCACCAGTTCGGCCAGGTTGACCTGCGGCCGGGGGCCGACATGATTGATGACCTCGGCCGCCGTGATGGCGCCGATCCGCGCACAGGTCGCCAGATCATCACCACGCGTATAGCCATGCAGGAAGCCGGCGGCGAACTGATCGCCGGCACCCGTCGTGTCGACCACCGTCGGGACCGGCTCGGCATCGACCACATGCACCTCGTCGCCGGACACCACGACCGCGCCCTTCTCCGACCGGGTCAGGGCGGCGATCCGGCAATCCGCCCGGACATGCTGGAGCGCATCGTCGAAATTCTCAACTTCGTAGAGCGACATGATCTCGTCCTCGTTCGCGAACAGGATGTCCACATGGTCCGAAATCAAGGCGCGGAAGGAATCCCGATGCCGGTCGACACAGAACGGATCCGACAGGCTGAGCGACACCATGCGCTGATGTTTGTGGGCGAACGCAGCGGCCTTCTGGAACGCGGCCTTGGCCTCGTCCCGGTCCCACAGATAGCCCTCCAGATAGGTCACCTGGGCGCGGGCGATCAGATCCTCATCGATATCTTCGGCGCCGAGATTGACGCTCGCCCCGAGGAACGTGTTCATCGTGCGCTGGGCGTCGGGCGTGATCAGGATCAGGCAGCGCGCCGTCGGCGGGCCATCGGTCGCAGCCGGGGTTGTGAACTCCGCGCCGACCGCGCGGATATCATGGGCGAAAATATCGCCAAGCTGGTCATTGCGAACCTTGCCGATAAACGCACATTGCCCGCCCAGCGATGCGAGGCCCGCGGCGGTGTTGCCGGCCGACCCGCCGGACGTCTCGACGCCCTGCGGCATCGCCGCATACAGCGCCTCGGCCTGGTCGGCATCGATCAGGGCCATGGTGCCCTTTGTCATGCCGTGCGCTTCGATCACGGCATCATCGGTTTGGGCCAGCACATCGACGATCGCGTTGCCGACGCAGACAACATCAAGCGCGCGATCGGCGGCATTGGAATCGGTCATGGGAACTCCTGGCCACATTTGTGGCGGGATAGATTGGGAATGAGGCGCGCGAGTATAGCGGCGTCATGCGCTCTGGCAATCCACGAAACCGGCGGTTTCGCCCGCCGGGCCCTTGGTTTTCGAATGGTCTTCGCCGGCGCAAGAGGTTAAGACAAAGGACCATGATTTCTGCATTCTTCAAGGCGCTCGGCGACCTCGGCGACCCGCGCATGCGCTCGGTTCTCTGGCAATCGATCGGCCTCAGCCTCGTCACCGCAATACTCCTGTGGAGTGGCCTGACCTGGCTGTTGTCGAGCACCGAATTGATCGGTGATGTGCCGTTCGTCGGCGGCTGGCTCGAGACCGCCGTGGACTGGCTCGGCTCGATCGCCGTGTTCGTCCTCGTCATCTTGCTGCTGCCCGCGTTCCTCGGAATCTATGCCAGCTTCTATATCGAGACGATTTGCCGGGCCGTCGAAGCCCGCCACTATCCGCACCTCGCGCCACCGCGCAATCAATCGGTCATGGAGGCCGTGATCACCGGCCTGAAGTTCGGCGCCCTGCTGATCGTCGTTAACCTGTTGCTGCTGGTGTTCATCTTCTTCCCGCCGATCTACCTGGTCGCAGGCTGGGCGGTGAACGGTCATCTGCTGGGCCGCGAGTATCTGGAAATGGTCGGCTTTCGTCGCATGGACCCCAGGCAACTGCGCGACTATCGCCTCGCAAAACGCACCCCGATCTTCATGTCCGGGCTGATGTTGGCCGTGATAGCGTCCCTGCCGATCGTGAATTTGCTGCTGCCCCTGTTCGGAACATCCATGATGTTGCACGTTTTCGAGGCAACCAGAGACCATGAAACGACAAACATCGTTATATAACAACGTATTATAATATTTTATAGACAATTTGCTCTAAACGCGCTATCCAAGCATTTGAGAGTCGAGATAATCTCGGGTTTGGGCTTTGAATCCCATGCCCGTTTGTCGATTCTGGGGTCAAAACGGGGGGCGCAACCATGAGCGCAGATGCCGAAGACACCGCCGACAAGAGCGACGAGCGACCGGAACTCGATCTGAGCTTCCTCGACCGTCAGCCGGCACGGGCAACCGATATTCCAAATCTCGGGGAGCGCCTTGATCGTACCGACGACAACGAACCCCGCCGGGGATCGGACAACAACAAAACCCTGACGGTCGGTCGGGATATCTCGCTCAAGGGCGATATCACCGAATGTGACTCGTTGATCGTCGAGGGGCGGATCGAAGCCAAGCTCGAAAGCGCCCGGGCCCTGGAAATCGCACGGGGCGGCCGGTTCGACGGAAGCGCCAGGGTCGAGACGGCCATCATTAGCGGCCGGTTCGACGGCGATCTCGACGTGACCCGGGCCCTGCGCATCACCGCGTCGGGAAAGGTAACGGGCAAGGTCTCCTATGGGCGCCTTGAGATCGAGAATGGCGGAGAAGTGGATGGCGATGTTTCGATTCATCAGTAAGTTGGCGCGCAATGGCGGCGCCCACACGGCCGAGGGGCCGTCGCGCGTGGCCGTCCTGTCTGCAGCCGGCATCACCATGCTGGTGACGATCTTCGTCTTCTCGGCCTGAGTTTATGAAACGACGCGGTGCATTCGCGCTGGCAACATTGCTGGCACTCACCGCATGTGCCGGTGCGCGTGCGCCGAGTCCGGCTGAGCGTCAAACCGCCCCGCCACAGGCCCGCACGGTCACCGCCCCGGCGAACCGGATCTCACCGGCACCATCCGCCCCAAAACTGCGGATTTCCGACCTTGTTGGCCGCACACCGGCGCAGATCGACACACTCATCGGCATCCCGGACCTGGTTCGCCGCGAAGGCGATGGCGAGGTCCGGATACATCGCAGCAACGCCTGCGTCCTGCATGTGTTCGCCTATCCCCGCGGCGGTGTCCCGCAGGCAACGCATATCGAAGCGCGCACACCAAATGGTCAGATCGTCGGCGATGCCGCCGAAGACTGTCTGGCAGGTTTTGCGCCGTCTTGATAATCGGGTCTTGAAAATTAGATCTTGAGACCCGGAGCCAACCGGCCGGCGTCGACGACGCCTCAGGCGGTCACCTTCGCCTTGTAGCGGCATAAATCCGCAACGATGCACGACATGCAGTCGGGTTTGCGTGCCTTGCACACATATCGTCCATGCAGGATCAGCCAGTGATGGGCATGGCGCAGATACTTGGCCGGCACGCGTTTCATCAACGCGTCCTCGACCTTTCGCACATCCTTGCCCGGCGCCAGCCCCGTGCGGTTGGACAGGCGAAAGATATGTGTATCGACGGCCATGGTGGGCTCACCGAAGGCGGTGTTGAGGACGACGTTGGCGGTTTTCCGGCCCACGCCGGGCAACGCTTCCAACGCCGCGCGGTCCGCGGGAACTTCGCCCCCATGTTCAGCGAGCAGCTTCCCGCTCAGCGCGATCACATTCTTCGCCTTGTTGCGAAACAGCCCGATCGTGCGGATGTGACGGATCAGCTCGTCTTCCCCCAAAGCCACCATCTTGGCCGGCGTGTCGACGGTCTTGAACAGGTCCGCCGTCGCTTTGTTGACGCCGACATCCGTCGCCTGGGCCGACATCACAACGGCAACGAGCAGGGTGTACACATTTGTGTATTCCAGCTCCGTGGTCGGACGGGGGTTCGCGGCCGACAGGCGGCGGAAGAATTCCTCGATCTCGTCTTTGGTCATGCGGGCCATGGGCATGAAAATAGCCTGTTTCAGTCCGCAAGGCAGCCGCCGATCACAAACCGGCGAGTGCGACAAAGCGTATCTTTTCGCTGACGGTTTCACGGCCTAGACTTTCACCATGGCCCACGCACAGTCCGAACCGATCTTCGATGCCGTGCTCACGCCGCACCGCAGCCTAAGCCCGCGAGGGGTCCGCTACCTGCTGTTCGGGGTGGCCGGCATGCTGACCCTGGTCGGCCTGTTCTTTGCGGTGCAGGGCGCGTGGGTTGTCCTGCCATTCTTCGGCTGTGAGATCCTGTTGTTCTGGTGGGCATTCCACACCAACGCCCGCGACGGCCGCCGGTTCGAGCATCTGCGCCTCACCCCCGAAGCGATGACGGTCGCGCGGGTGCGCCCCCCAACCCGTTTCGGTCAGGCCGCGCAGACGCAAGAGCATCAATTCGCGCCGCCCCATTGGCTGGCTGTCGAGCTGTCGCCGCGCCCCGGGGGGGACAATGAATTGCGGCTGGCGAGCCACGGTCGGTCGCTGAAGATCGGCGGGTTCCTGACCCCCGACGAGCGCGACGATCTGGCGAACGCGCTGCGTGACGCGCTCAAAAAACTACGGGCCGGCTAGGAAGAAGCGCGCCTAGCTGCCGCTCAGACCCAGCACATTCGCCATCGAATAGAGGCCCGGCGGCTGCCCGCCCGTCCAGTTCGCCGCGCGCACCGCGCCCCGCGCAAAGATGCCCCGATCCGTGGCCCGGTGGGTCAGCTCGATCCGTTCGCCCGCAGCCGCAAACACGACGCTGTGCTCGCCCACCACATCGCCGCCGCGCAATGTGGCGAAACCGATGCTCCCGCGCGTGCGTTCGCCGGTGATGCCCTCGCGCGAGAGCACTTTTTCTGTATCGAAGTCGACTCCGCGGCCGCGGGCCGCGGCCTCGCCCAGGCTCAATGCCGTGCCCGACGGGGCATCGACCTTGTGCTTGTGATGCATTTCGACGATCTCGATGTCGAAGTCCGGATCGAGGGCGCGGGCCACCTGCTCGGTGATCGCGAAGAGAAGATTGACGCCGCTCGACATATTCGAGGCCCAGACCACCGGCACCTTCGTGGCGGCCGCATCGAGGGCGGCGCGGTGTTCGGCCTCCAGGCCGGTCGTGCCGGCGATCAGCGCACAGCCCGCCGCGGCGGCCAGCGCCGCATGGGCGGCGGTCGCCGCGGGGACAGTGAAATCGATGACCGCGTCGACGCTGGCAAACAGGCCCGCCGCGTCGTCGGTGATCGCAACACCGCTCTCGCCGACACCCGCCAGCATCCCGGGGTCGGCACCCACATGCGGTGAGCCGGGCGCCTCGCTCGCCCCCGCGAGCACGCAGCCATCCGTCTCGGCGACCACGCGCACGAGCATCTGGCCCATGCGCCCGCCGGCGCCGACAATGCCAATTTTCCGTTGATCAGCCATCTTCATCCACCCCCGCCGGCGGTGTGCCGGAACGGCGGTGACCATAGCATTTCGCGCGCGATCGTAAACGCACGCCATCGAAAACGCGCTAGTCCTTCAGGTCGTCCCAGAACTCTTTCACCTTGGTGAAGAAGCCTTCGGATTCGGGGCTGTGTTCCGTCGACCCGCCGCCCGCATCCGCGAACTTCTTGAGCAGGTCGCGCTGCTCCTTGGTCAAATTGACCGGCGTCTCGATCTGCGCCTGCACATACATATCGCCGCGTGAATTCGCACGCAGGACCGACATGCCCTTGGCCCGAAGCCGGAATTGCTGGCCGGTCTGGGTGCCCGCGGGAATGTTCACACGCGCGCGCGCGCCGTCGATCGTCGGCACCTCGATGGACCCGCCGAGAGTCGCCGTCGTCATCGGGATCGGCACCCGGCACTGGATATCGGCCCCGTCCCGGCGGAAGAACCGGTGCGGCCGAATGGTCACGAAAATATACAGATCGCCCGGTGGCCCGCCGCGCAGGCCCGCCTCGCCTTCGCCCGCCACGCGGATGCGGGTGCCGTCCTCGATCCCCGCCGGCACATTCACCGACAGGGTCTTTTCCTTGTTCATGCGGCCCGCACCGCCGCAGGCGTCGCACGGATTGTCGATCACCCGGCCCGCGCCATGACAGGTCGGGCAGGTGCGCTCGACCGTAAAGAACCCCTGCTGGGCCCGCACCTTGCCGGCGCCCTGACAGGATGGACAGCTCACCGGTTCGGCACCTCCGGCCGCGCCGGAGCCGTGGCATGAATCGCATGCCGCCGACGCGTTGACCCGAACCCGGGTCTGTTTGCCGGCAAAGGCGTCCTCGAGATTGACGTCGAGATTGTATCGCAGATCGGACCCGCGGGTGCTCGCCTGGCGGCGTCCGCCGCCGCGGCCACCCATGAACTCGCCGAACATCTCGTCGAAAATATCCGCGAAGCCGCCGCCGGAAAAATCAAAGCCGCCGCCGCCTTGTCCGCCGCCCGCGCCCGCCTCAAATGCCTCATGCCCATAGCGGTCATAGGCCGCCCGCTTGTCGTCATCCTTCAGGATGTCGTAGGCCTGATTGATTTCCTTGAACTGGCGTTCGGCGTCTTCATTGTCGGGATTGCGGTCGGGATGCAGCTCCTTGGCGAGCTTGCGGTAGGCGCTCTTGATCGTCCCCGCGTCCGCGCCGCGATCCACGCCTAATGTTTGATAGAAATCTTTGTCAGCCATGGACGTTCCCCACCCCTACACCGAATGAAGAGGGACGGACTTGCAGGCAGTCAGCGCTTCGCTGGCCCTGGGTCCGAACCCCTCCAGGCCCCGGTTACGAGGCGGACGACTGATCCTTGCGGTCGTCGTCGTCATCGTCATCGACCTCTTCGAAGTCGGCATCGACGATGGTTTCATCCGCGTCGGCCTCGGGGCCGCCCGCGGCCTCGCCGCCGTCACCCGGCTCCCCGTCCGCCATACCGGCGTCCGCGGTCTCCTGGTCGGCCTTGTAGATGGCCTCGCCGAGCTTCATCGACGACGCGACCAGCGCTTCGAGCTTTGTCTGCACCAGTTCGCCGTCATCGGCCTCCAGGGCCTCCTTCAGCGCGGCGACATCGTCCTCAATCTCCGCTTTAACTTCGGGGGAGACCTTGTCGCCATGCTCTTCGAGACTCTTCTCGGTCTGGTGTACCAGCGCCTCGGCCTGGTTGCGGGCCTCGACCGATTCACGACGCTTCTGATCGTCCGCGGCATGCTCCTCGGCATCCTTGACCATGCGGTCGATATCGTCGTCGGACAGGCCGCCCGACGCTTGGATGCGAATTTGCTGCTCCTTGCCGGTGCCCTTGTCCTTGGCCGACACGTTGACGATGCCATTCGCGTCGATGTCGAAGGTGACCTCGATCTGCGGCACGCCGCGCGGCGCACTGGGAATACCCACCAGATCAAACTGGCCCAGCACCTTGTTGTCGGCCGCCATCTCGCGTTCGCCCTGGAACACGCGGATCGTCACCGCCTGCTGGTTGTCCTCGGCCGTCGAGAACACCTGGCTCTTCTTGGTCGGGATCGTCGTGTTGCGGTCGATCAGGCGGGTGAAGACGCCGCCCAGCGTCTCGATGCCGAGCGACAGCGGCGTCACATCAAGCAGCAACACGTCCTTCACGTCGCCGGCAAGCACGCCCGCCTGGATGGCGGCGCCGATGGCGACCACCTCATCCGGGTTGACGCCACGATGGGGCTCACGGCCGAAGAAATTCTTCACCGTCTCCTGGATCTTCGGCATGCGGGTCATGCCGCCGACGAGGATGACTTCGTCGATCTCGCTCGGCTTCAGGCCCGCATCCTTCAGCGCCGCGGCGCAGGGATCGACCGTGCGCGCGACCAGATCTTCAACCAGTGCCTCGAGCTTCGCCCGGGTCAGCTTGATGTTAAGATGCTTCGGCCCGGCCTGATCCGCCGTGATGAACGGCAGGTTGACCTCGGTCTGGGTTGAGGCAGACAACTCGATCTTGGCCTTCTCGGCGGCCTCCTTGAGGCGCTGCAGGGCGAGCTTGTCCTGGCGCAGATCGATGCTCTGCTCTTTCTTAAATTCGTCGGCGAGATACTCCATGATCCGCGCGTCGAAATCCTCGCCGCCCAGGAATGTGTCGCCATTGGTCGACTTTACTTCGAAAACGCCGTCGCCGATTTCGAGAATGGAAATATCGAAGGTGCCGCCACCGAGGTCATAGACCGCGATCGTGCCAGCCTCTTTCTTCTCGAGGCCGTAGGCCAGCGCCGCCGCGGTCGGCTCGTTGATGATGCGCAGCACTTCGAGGCCGGCGATCTTGCCCGCGTCCTTCGTGGCCTGGCGCTGCGAATCGTTGAAATAGGCCGGCACCGTAATAACAGCCTGCTCGACCGTCTCGCCAAGGAAGGTCTCGGCCGTTTCTTTCATCTTCTGGAGGATAAAGGCGCTGATTTCAGACGGGCTGTATTTCTCGCCGTTTGCGCTAACCCAAGCATCGCCATTCTCACCCTCGACGATCTCGTACGGGACCAGGTTCTTGTCTTTGTCCGTGAGCGGGTCGTCGAACCGGCGCCCGATCAGGCGCTTGACGGCGAAGATGGTGTTTTCCGGATTGGTCACCGCCTGACGCTTCGCGGCCTGGCCGACGAGGCGCTCCGAACCTTCGGAGAACGCCACCATCGACGGCGTCGTACGCGCGCCTTCGGAGTTTTCGATCACCTTGCCCGTTCCGCCATCCATGACGGCCACGCAGGAGTTGGTGGTGCCGAGATCGATACCGATTACTTTCGCCATGAGTTCCTCACTTTTCAGCAGACCTGCCCGGCCCAAACGGCACCGGTACACGCCCCTGATATTAAAATTGATGGGCCTGCGCACAGACCCCGAACTGTTCGACGCACATATAGGGAGCGCGAAACCCGTCTGCAACCGCTAGGCTGGGGCGATTTTCCGCAGCCCGACGCCACCAATTCACGCCACACGCCATGACGATCATCTCCGCGAGCTACAAGACCGATATTCCGGCGTTTTACGGGGATTGGTTCCGCGCCCGGCGCATGGCTGGGTCTTGCGACGTGCGTAACGCATGGAACGGCAAGACATTTCGGGTGTCGCTTCGTGATGAGGATTGCAGCGGGTTCGTCTTCTGGACACGGCATGCGGTGCCCTTTCACGGCGAACTGGACCGGACCGCCCGAACGCATCCCTTCGTCGTTCAGTATACGGCCACGGGATATCCCCGTTCGCTTGAGCGATCGGTCGTCTCCACGAGCGGCGCAATCGCCGATATTCAAATGATTTCAACCGATTATGGGGCCCGTGCCGTGGTCTGGCGGTATGACCCGGTGCTGATCACCGATGCCACGCCGGTTGACTGGCACATCGACAACTTCACCCGGCTTGCCGGCGCGCTCGCGGGCCACCTCGACGAGGTCGTTGTCAGTTTCGCCCAGATATACCGCAAAACTCGCCGCAACCTCGACCGCGCCGCACGGGAAACAGGCAATGGCTGGGCCGACCCCGCCGATCACGCAAAACACGCGCTGCTCGTCCAACTCGAGGCGATCGCCCGGCAGTCGGGCATGACCTTGTCCCTATGCGCACAACCGGCCCTCGAACGCGGCCTCACCGCGGCCCGCTGCATCGACACGGCCCGCCTCAACGACGTCGCTGCCCGCATGGGTCACGCGCGCATCAACACACCCAGCGGCAGCACGGCACCCCGGCCCGGCTGTTTATGTGCGCCCTCTCGTGATATCGGCGGCTACGAGACCTGCCCCCATGGCTGTGTTTACTGCTACGCGGTGAGCAACCCCGACACCGCAAAACGGGCACACAAGGTCCACGACAAAAACGCCGCCATGCTCACGCCAGAAACAAAATCACCCGAACCGGATACGATGCCCAAATGAACAGCCCCGCACACCCCCTCGACATCCTCGGCTTCCTGGACAGTCGGGGCGTCACGAGGCCGCCGCTGAAGATCATCGATGTCGGGGCCATGGATGTCGGCGAGGCCGAGCCTTGGGCTCGCCTCGTGAATGCTGGTGCGGCCCATCTTGTCGGCTTCGAGCCCAACGGCGATGAGTATAAGAAACTCACCGCAGCCGGGCGGCCCAACTCCGAATATCTGCCCCATGCGCTCGGCGACGGTGCGCCACACACCCTTTATGTCGGCGCGGCACCCATGACCTCATCCCTGTTTGCGCCGGACCCGCAGGTCATGAAACAATTCCACAACCTTTGGGAACTCTGCGAGCCCACTCGGGAAGTCCTGATCGATACCGTCAGGCTGGATGATATCGGCGAGATCCGCCCAATGGATTTCCTGAAACTGGATATCCAGGGCGCGGAACTCATGGCGCTCGAAGCTGCCGTAAGCGCGCTAGCGAACACCGTCGCCATCCAGATCGAGGTCAGCTTTCTGCCGATTTACAAAAACCAGCCGCTGTTCGCCGATGTGGACGCATTCCTGCGCGAACACGGATTTTCATTTCACACAATGGTCGGCGTCGGCTCCCGGCCTTTCCGGCCCTTGATCAAGGATGCGAACCCCAATCGCGGGTTCGCGCAAGTGATATGGAGCAACGCGCTGTATTTCCGCGACCCGCTCGGATTTTCGACATTGGCGGACGACAATCCCGAAGCACTGCTGAAGGTCGCGGTCCTGGCGCATGAACTCTACGGCGCCTTCGATCTCGCTGCGGTCGCGCTGCAGCATTACGGCGCCGCGAAACATCCGGGGCTGGCCACGGCCTATATCCGCGCGCTGACAGCGGCCGACCCCACTATCACCGCGAAAAAATAGTCAGGCTCCGGGTTCGGCGTTCGGGTCGGTCGGTGTCTCGGGCGCCGCAGCCGGTGCCGGTTGTCCGCCGGGTGCGCCCGGCGCGGCGGTCGGCGGGACGGCAGATTTCGCCACCCCGACCCGTGCGGGCCGCAACAGCCGATCATGCAACCGGTAGCCGGCCTGCATCACCTGGGCGACACTGCCATTCGGCAAGTCGCTGTCGGGCACCTCATACATGGCCTCATGCAGATTGGGATCGAACGGTTCGCCCGTCGGGTCGAGACGCTCAATCTTGTGCGCCGCCAGCGCGCTCTGGAAATCATTCTGCACGGCAATCACCCCTTCGAGCAGCGTTTGCAACAGCTCGTGCTCGCCGCGCCGTTCCTCCGGCACCGCAAAAAGCGCGCGCTCGAGATTGTCGCCGATCGACAAAATGTCACGCGCAAACCCGGTCACCGCATAACGATGTGCGTCCTCGACCTGGCGTTCGGCACGCTTGCGCACATTCTCGGTCTCCGCCATCGCCCGCAACAACTGGTCGCGAAGCTGCGACACCTCGCCCTCGAGCTCGACGATCCGCGCGGCATGCTTGCCGCCGCCCCAGCGATTGCCGTCCGCATCGGTCGGCGAGGGCTCGGCGGCCTCGGGGCCGGCGGGCGCCGCGGCCTCTGCGGGGGCCTCGGCACCGGTCTCGGGCGTCTCGTTCTGCTTTTCTTCGTTCATGTGTTCGCTTTCTCTCCGGCCTCGGAACGGCCACCGACGTTTGTCTATAGGGGTTGTCGCGCTTATCCGACCAGCCGGCCGACGATCTGCGCCGTATAATCCACCACGGGAATGATCCGGGCATAGTTGATCCGGGTCGGGCCGATCACGCCGACCGCCCCGACGATTTGTTGTTCGCTGTTGCGATAGGGTGCGACGACGACCGAACAGCCCGCAAGCGAGAAGAGGTCATTCTCCGCCCCGATGAATATCTGCACGCCTTCGCCGCCGCGCGCCATGTCCAGAAGCTTGATCCAGGATTCCTTCGTCTCCAGCGCATCATAAAGGCCGCGCACATGCTCCAGATCCTCGACGGCATGGACATCATCGAGCAGCCGCTCCGCCCCGCTCACAATCAGCGCCGCCTCGGCACCATCGCCCGTGGCGGTCGCCAGTCCGGCCTCGACGAGCTTCTGAGTCAGCCCATCAAGGTCCTGGCGATGAAGCTCCAGTTCCGCGGCAATTTGCCTCCGGGCCTCGTCGATGGTCTTGCCGACCATGCGCGCGGACAGGAAATTCGAGGCCTCGATCATGGCCGACGCCGGCATCCCGTTGGGCACTTCGACGATCCTGTTTTCGACGCCGCCATCCTCGGTCACCAGAACCACCAGCGCCCGGCCTGGTGCCAGCGAGACAAACTCGATATGGCGCAGTGCCGCATCACTCTTCGGCGCCACGACGAGGCCGGCACAATTGCTCAAGCCGGAGAGGACACGCGTGGCCTCCGACAGGGTCTGCTGCACGCTGCGGCCCTCGGCGGCGCATTGCGCCTCGATCGTCTGGCGCTCCTCTTCCGTCAGATGGCCCACTTCAAGCAGCCCATCGACGAACAGCCGCAGGCCCGCCTCGGTCGGAATGCGCCCCGCCGACGCGTGCGGCGAAAACAGCAGGCCGGAATCCTGAAGGTCGGCCATCACATTACGGATCGTCGCCGGGGAAAGCTCCATGCCGAGATTGCGCGACAGGGTGCGCGAGCCGACCGCCTCACCGGTTTCCAGATAGGCGTCGATGATCTGCCGAAGAATTTCGGAGCTGCGCTGGTTGAGCTGTGGAATAGCCCGGCTCATTGCCGTGATTGTCCGTTGTTTGCGCCAGAAAGATCGAGGCTCGGTGTGTCCGCAGAACTTAGGCACGCCCCGGCACCTAATCAAGAACGACGGCATCGCCACCCACCAGTGATTCCCGGCGCTGTGCCGGGCGCGATTCCGGTTCTGGACGCAGGCCCATCCCAAAGACTAACTTCGCGGCCTCACAATCGAACCTAGCCATACTGGAACCAGCATGCCCAAAACCTCGATCCGCCCCTCCCGACGCGACCTCGGCGAAATGCGCAAGGTGCGCCTCAAGCCCGGCGCGGCCAAATATGCGGAAGGGTCCTGCCTGGCGATGTTCGGCAACACCCACGTGCTCTGCGCCGCCAGCATCGAGGAGCGCGTGCCGCCATGGATGCGCGGCGGCGGCACCGGCTGGGTGACGGCGGAATACGGTATGCTGCCCCGGTCGACCCACACGCGGACGGGCCGCGAAGCTGCGCGCGGCAAGCAATCGGGCCGGACCCAGGAAATCCAGCGCCTGATCGGTCGCTCCCTGCGCGCCGTCACCGATATGGAGATGCTCGGCGAACGCCAGATTCGTCTCGACTGCGATGTGCTTCAGGCCGACGGCGGCACGCGGACAGCGGCCATCACCGGAGCCTGCGTGGCCCTGCATATCGCCTGCAAGGGATTGGTGAAATCCGGCGCGATCGCCGAGAACCCGGTGCGTGAACTCGTCGCCGCCGTGTCATGCGGCCTGTATCAGGACGCCGCGGTCCTCGATCTCGATTATCCGGAAGATTCGAACGCCCAGGCCGATTCCAACTTCGTGCTGACCGAGCGCGGGCAGATCGTCGAAATTCAGGGCACTGCCGAAGAACGTCCGTTCACGCGCGCGCAGTTTATCAAGTTGCTCGACCTGGCGCGCGACGGCACCGAGGAATTGTTCGCGCATCAGCGCAAGGCCCTCGGCATCAAATAGGGCGCGCGTCATGGCTCGCCAATTCGACGACAGCCGGCTGGTGATCGCCAGCCACAATGCCGGCAAGGTCCGCGAGATCGCAGACCTGCTTGCACCATTCGCGGTGTCGGTGCAAAGCGCCGGCGACCTGGACCTGCCCGAACCCGAGGAGACGGGCAGCACGTTCGCCGAGAACGCCATCCTCAAGGCCCGCGCCTCCGCCGACGGCAGCGGGCAGGCCGCGCTGGCTGACGATTCGGGCTTCTCCGTCGCCGCCCTGGGGGGCGCACCCGGCATCCACGCCGCTCGTTTCGCCGAACGCGCTGACGGCGTGCGGGATTTCGATTGGGCCATGGAGCAACTGCACGAGGCGAGCGCCGAGGCCGCGGATGATCTGGCCTGGTTCACCTGCGCACTGGCCCTGGCCTGGCCCGACGGGCATGTCGAAGTTTTCGAGGGCCGGGTCGAGGGTGCGCTGGCCTGGCCGCCTCGGGGTGACCGCGGCTTCGGCTATGACCCGATCTTCGTGCCGCGGGGCGGCACCCAGACATTCGCCGAGATGGACCCGGACGCCAAGCACGCGATCTCACACCGGGCAATCGCGTTCCGCGCGCTCATCGACGCCTGCTTCACACCCGCCGCGTGACCAGCGCATGAACGACCCCGGCGGCGATATCGCACTGTATGTGCACTGGCCGTTTTGTCTGTCTCTATGCCCCTATTGCGATTTTAACAGCCACGTCCGCGAGACGATCGACCAGGGTGCCTGGCGCGACGCGCTGCTGCGCGAACTCGAGCATTACGCGGCGCGCGTGCCCGGGCGGCGGGTGACGAGCATTTTTTTTGGCGGCGGCACACCGTCACTCATGCCGCCGGCAACGGCCGGCGCGGTCATTGCGCGGGCCCGGGAATTGTTCGCTCCCGAACCCGGGATCGAGATCACGCTGGAGGCAAACCCCACATCGGTCGAACAGACGGCCCTCGCCGGTTTCGCGGAAGCCGGCGTCAACCGCCTCAGCCTGGGGGTCCAGGCGCTGGACGACGCGGCCCTGTCGGCACTCGGCCGCACCCACGCGGTCAGCGAGGCCCGCACCGCGATCGAGACGGCCGCCGAGATCTTCGAACGGTTCTCCTTTGACCTGATCTATGCCCGGCCAGGCCAGACACCGGACGCCTGGTTGCGCGAACTCGATGCGGCGCTCGCGCTGACACGTGGTCATATTTCGGTCTACCAGTTGACCATCGAGGCGGGCACGCCCTTCTTCCTGGCCCAGGCGCGCGGCGATCTCCAGCTGCCCGACGAGGCCGTCGGTGCGACCATGTTCGAACAGACCCAGGACGCACTGGCCGCCGCAGGCCTGCCCGCCTATGAAATTTCAAACCATGCCGCACCCGGCCAGGAATCGCGCCACAACCTTACCTATTGGCACTACCGTGACTATCTGGGGGTCGGGCCCGGCGCCCATGGGCGCATCACCCTCGACGGCCAAATTCGGGCCACGCGCCAGCATCGCGCCCCGGAAATCTGGCTCAAACGGGTGCAGGAGCACGGCCATGCCACCCAGGAGAACGCGGTATTACCGCGTGCGACCCTGACCGCCGAACTGGTCATGATGGGCCTCCGTTTGACCACGGGTATCGATGCCGGCGAATTCGCCCGGCGCATCGGCAGACGCCCGGGTGAAATTTTCGCGCCCGCAACCATCGACCGACTGGTCGACGCGGGCTACCTGGATTGGCGCGACGATGGATTCGCGGCAACCCCGCCCGGGCGCCAGCGGCTGAACGCCGTCGTCGACGCCCTGCTCGGCTCGCAACAGGCCTAGTTTGTAACGGGCGGCGCGAAACTCGTGGGGGCCGGGTCGATCTCGCGGGGCGCGTCGCGGCGCACTTCCAGCACCGCCAGGCCGCGCTCCACGGCGCCGGATTCGGTCAGACGGAAAATACCATCCACCCCGGCAAACCCGTCCGGGTTTTCCAACCGTGCGCGCGCATAGGGATCGGATCCGTCGGCGCGGGCCAGCACGGCCGCCAGCGCGACTCCGTCATAAGCCAAAGTCGACAAACGGTCCGGCGCCCGCCCGAACACCTCACGGAAACGCTCGACGAAACGTGCGCGCGCGCCCGGCGGCGGGGCGGCGAACCAGGCGCCAACCATCGTCGGCTCCTTGCCCAGCGCGGGATCATCCCACTCCCAGGTCCCCAGAAGCTTGACCTCAAGGGGGTCTATATCGAAAAAGGCAAGCAGCGGTGCAATCTGCAGTACCTCTTCCCCGCCGACCGGCAACATCAGCGCCTCGAAACCAACCTCGCCCAGCGAATCGCGCGTGGACAGCCGTTCGAGCGCGCGTTTGGAGAACGCATCGTCGCGCTCGGCGAGAAGTTTCCGCTCGGCCTCAAGCGCCTCGACCCGCTCGTCATACCGCGCGAGCGTGCGGACCGTCTGCGTCAGTGCCTCGACGCCACCGGGATAGAAAGCCGTCGCCGCAAGACCGGCGCCGTGGTGGGCGACGGTGTCGGAAAGGATCGCCGACATGCGCCCGCCAAATCCGTCATCCGGCACCAGGGCCGCAAACTGGCTGAGGCCGCGCCGCGCGGAAAAAGCGACGACCCGGTCGATCTGCGCCTCGGGCGAAAACCCCGCGGCATAAACCCCGCCGCCGGCAATCAACCGATCATTGGAGAACGCGAAGACCGGAATGCCCGCCGGACGGCTCACGCTCGACGTGCCCGCAACCGCATCCGAGAACAACGGTCCGAGAACCAGGCGCGCGCCCTCGGCCTGGGCCCGGGCCGCGGCATCGCGCGCGGTCTGCGCGTTGCCGCCGGAATCATAGATTCGCAACTCGAAATCCGGCACGGCAAAATCAAACAGCGCCATTTGTGCCGCGTCGGCGAGATCCCGGCCAATCGCGGCGGCGGGGCCGCTGAGCGGGATGATCAACGCCGCACGCGTGATTTCGGGACCGGCCGGCGGTTCCGGGGTCACCGGGACAGGCACAACAGTCCGCGGCAGCACCGGCGTGGTTGTGGCTGTCGGCGGCGGCGCGTCTTGCGGTTCAACCGGTGGCGCCGCTACGTTGGATTGCGCACACGCCGTCAGCATCAGGCCGCCCGCAACGAACAGCATGCGCAAACGGGAACGGGCAAACAGGGGCGCATGGGGGCGCAGAAGGGCAACCGGTCGTGGCACGAAAAAGCCTTCCTCAAACAACCCGACAAACAACCGAACGGGATTCGAACGCGCGCGAACCTAACCGCGCGGACCGGCGCGGACAAGCGTCGGATACGCAAGCGGCTGCGGGTCTGCACCTGGTGGCAACACCGATCGGGAATCTGGGCGACATCACGCACCGGGCGCTCGACGTTCTGACCGGGGCCGACATGATCATTTGCGAAGACACGCGCGTCACCCGCAAGCTCCTGTCCCGATACGCCATCGCAACCCCCTCCCTCGCCTACAATGATCACAACGCGCGACGCGTGCTGCCGAAGCTGATGGAGCGCCTGAATAATGGCGAATCTCTGGCACTCGTAACCGATGCCGGAACACCGCTGATTTCAGACCCCGGCTATCGCCTCGTCGCGGCCGCCATCGAGGCCGACGTCGCGCTCCACGCATTGCCCGGAGCCAGCGCCGCGCTGGCAGGCCTGGTCCTATCGGGCCTGCCGACCGACGGGTTCTTCTTCGCCGGCTTCCCGCCACCACGGCAAACCGCCCGCCGCCGCCGATTTACCGACCTGGCCGCCGTGCCGGGGAGTCTCATCTTTTTCGAATCCGCAAAACGTCTCGCGGCAAGCCTGGCGGATCTGCACCACACGCTCGGTGATCGCCCGGCCGCGATCGCGCGCGAAATTACGAAACTGCATGAAGAAGTGCGCCGCGGCACCCTGTCCGAGCTCGCCGCGCACTATGCCGAGGCCGGGCCGCCAAAGGGCGAGATCGTCATCGTGGTGGCCCCCCCCCTCGCCCGGGAAATCGACGACGCGGCACTCCGCGCAGCCCTGATCGAGGCGCTCGCCGACCTCAGCTTGCGCGATGCGGTCGCCCAGGTCACGGCGGTCACCGGCCGCCCCCGGCGCGACGTCTACCGGCTGGCGCTCGAAATCACCGGCGACGAGCCGCGCGGTTGAGAGCCGGCGCGTGAACCGGGCATCGCACCGGCAGGCCGCCGAACGGCGCGGACATCGCGCCGAACGACATGCCGCGCTCTTGCTCCGCCTCAAGGGGTTTCGGTTGCTGGCGCGCCGCTACCGCAGCCCCGTCGGTGAAATCGACATCGTCGCCCGCCGCGCCCGGCTGCTGATCGCCGTCGAGGTCAAGGCACGCGGCGACCTCGAGACGGCAGCCTTTGCGATCGACGGACGGCAAAAATCTCGGATCATCCGCGCGACCGACCATTTTCTCGCCGCAAATCCGTCCTATTCCGATTGCCGGATTCGGTTCGATGCGATTTTGGTCGCGCCGGGAAAACTGCCGCGCCATATCCCCGACGCGTGGCGAATCGAATAGTCTATGGCCCTGCGCCAAGGAGCTCGACATGTCGACAACCAAGACCCCCACACCCCTTAAAGACAAACGCCGCACGGGCCGTTTGGCCGTGGGCCTCACTCTGGGGCTTCTCGCACTTGCGGCCTGCACCCCCGCCGGGGTCGTCGTCGGTGGCGCCGCCTCGGCCGGGGTCGCCGCATCGGAAGAGCGCGGCATCAAGGGCGCCGCGAACGACACGCTGATCCGGGTGAAGATCAACGAGGCGTGGGTGAAGGAGGATTTCGACACCTTCAACCGGCTGAACCTGCAGATTTACGAAGGCCGGGTCCTGGTGTCGGGCCGGGTGCCCGACCAGGCGTTGGCCGACAAGGCCGTTCAGGCCGCCTGGCAACCGAAAGGCGTGCGCGAAGTGATCAACGAGATCGAGATCTCCGACGGCGGCGATCTCAAGGCGTTCGCGAACGACACGCTGATCAACGCCCGCCTCGATGCCGACCTCCTGTTCGATGGTGACGTCGACTCGATCAACTATTCCACCCGGGCCGTCGGCGGCACCGTCTATCTGCTCGGCGTCGCCCAGGACCGGGCCGAACTCGACCGGGTGTTCCGGATTGCGCGCGACATCCCCAACGTGAAGCGCGTGATCAGCCATGTGATCATGATCGACGACCCCCGGCGTATCGCGTTACCCAGCGGGCAGACCGAAGGCGGCAAGCCAGCCGAGAGCCGCTGAGCATATCGGTGACGGCCGAACCCGAACTTGCATTGCGGCGCCTCGCCGGCCTGGATGACCACGGCATTGACCTCACCCAGGCCGCGCTGGCGCTGGCCGCACGCGAGCAGCCGGGCACCCCGCCCGATCGCTATCTCGCGCATCTGGACGAACTCGCCGCGGCGGTCGGGGCGGCGGCGAGAGAAGCCGTCGGGGCTGCCGCCGGCGGCAGCCTCGCCGCAAAACGCAGCGCATTGTCCCGCGTCCTGCACGAAACCTATGGCTATGCCGGCGACCGGCAATCCTATGACGATTTGCAGAACGCGAACCTGATGCGGGTGATCGACCGGCGCAAGGGCCTGCCGATCGCATTGGGCATCCTGCATATTCACTGCGGGCGGGCGCTGGGCTGGGATATTTGCGGGCTGGGTTTTCCGGGCCATTTCCTGATCCGACTGGATGACGGCCCGCAACGTGTGATCCTCGATCCCTTCAACGGCGGCTCGGAAATCGACGTGGCCGGGCTACGCATCCTGCTCAAATCGACCCTCGGCCCGGATGCGGAGCTTAGCCCGGCCCATTACGCGCCGGTCGGAAACCGGGACATCCTGATCCGGTTGCAGAACAATCGGAAGGTGCGCCTGATCAAGGCCGGGCAGTTTGCCGACGCCCTGGCGGCCGTCGAGGACATGCTGCTGTTCGCACCGGGCGAGGATTCGCTGTGGCATGAAGCCGGGCAGCTCAACGCCCATATCGGGAACCTGCGCGCCGCACTCATCGCCTTCGGGCACTGCCGCGACCTCACCGCCAACCCCGTCGACCGGGCCCGTGTTGATCAATTGATAAATGAGATTCGTGGCCGGTTGAACTAACGGCGCACCGACTTGCGCCCGGCGTTTGCGAATTCGGCGAAAACACTTAGATTGACCGCGATTGGCCGCGAACGGCCGCCGTTCTTAACTCGCCGGAGCGCGATCCCCATGAGCCTAGCCGTAGCAATCCAGATGGATCCGATCGACGCCATCGACATCGATGGTGATTCCACCTTTGCCCTCGCGCTTGAGGCGCAGGCGCGCGGACACGGCCTGTTTCACTATCTGCCCGAGGATTTGTCCCTGCGCGACGGCCGGGTGGTGGCCAAGGCGCGGCCGCTCATGGTGCGCCGGGAGGACGGCAATCACTTCAGCTTCGGCGACGCCGAGACGCTGGATCTGGCCGGGGTCGATGTCGTCCTGATGCGCCAGGACCCGCCTTTCGACATGGCCTACATCACCGCCACCCACATCCTGGAACACGTCCACCCCCAGACCCTGGTGGTAAACGATCCGGTCTCGGTTCGTAATGCGCCGGAAAAGCTGTTCGTCACCCATTTCGACGGGGTCATGCCGCCGACCCTGATCACCTCGTCGCGCGAGGAGATCGCCGCGTTCCGCGCCAAACACAAGGATATCATCGTCAAGCCGCTGTTCGGGAACGGCGGCGCCGGGGTCTTCCACATCAAGCCCGATGACGAGAATCTGAATTCCCTGCTCGAGATGTTCGACGGCATCCATCGCGAGCCCGTCATCATCCAGCGCTACCTGCCCGAGGTCCGCCTGGGTGACAAGCGAATCATCCTGGTGGACGGCGAGCCCGTCGGCGCAATCAACCGGGTACCCGCCGAGGGCGAGGCGCGGTCCAACATGCATGTCGGCGGCCGGGCCGAGAAGATCGGCCTGACGCCGCGCGAACGCGACATCTGCGCCGCCATCGGTCCCGCCCTGCGCGAACAGGGCCTGATCTTCGTCGGCATCGACGTGATCGGCGACTACCTGACCGAGATCAACGTCACCTCGCCCACGGGCATCCAGGAGATCGACCGGTTCGACGGGGTCAACCTGTCGGCGCTGATCTGGGACGCCATCGAGGCGCGCCGCACCGACCTGGCGGATTAGCCGCCGCGCCCCAAAACAGAACGGGCGGATCATTGACCCGCCCGTCCGAATTCGCACTTGCCTTTCGGCTGATCAGTTCACCGGGAACTCGCTCAGGTCCGGCGGAATGCCGTCTGGACGCTTCAGCAACTCTTCCTCGGATTCGCCGGCCGCGAGGCGTGCCGTCAGCTCGTCGGGATCGAACTTGATGCCGATCGGATTGTCGGTGAATTCGCCGGAGTCGAAATACTCACCGAATTTCTCCTCGGGAATATTATCCACCTGCAGCTCGATCTGATTCTTGTCCGGATCGAAGTAATACATCGACGTGGTCGGGCCGTGGTTGATGCAGAATTCCGGCGTGATGTCGTGCTCGTCCTTCAGCCGGTTATACGTCGCCAGCAGGTCCCCCAGATTCTCGTAGGTGAACGCGACATGATGCAGGCCGCACAGATTGTCGACATGCTCCTGCACCCCCGGCAGCGCCAGCACCGCAACCCGGTGATGTTCGGTGTCATAGGTCACGAACCCGATCATCGGGTTCTCATACATGGCCTCGCCCTCGAGGACCTTCTTGTACCAGTCGAGGATCATCCCGACCCGGCCCTCCTGGGTGCGCAGCACCATATGCGCGAGTTTCGCGGGCGCGACCTTGCCCCGTTCCTTCGCCGTTTTCGGCATTTTCGCGATGGCGTTCATCGTTACCTCCCAATCAATAGCGTCTCTTGGTGTACGCAATTTCGCGCGCATTGTTGCGCCGGCGGGGAAAAGATTCAATCGTGATCGCAACACGTGAAAATCAGGGGGAGCCGCCGACCATGGACGAACGCAAGAAATCACCACCGCCGCACCGCGACACCAAAACGCCGAAACTGAAGACCCCGCCGGGCGCGACCGACACCCATTTCCATCTCTACGGGCCGGGAAAGCGCTTCCCCTATCACCCGGATTCACCGCTTGTGGTCGAGGATTCGACCCTCGACGACATGCTCAAGCTGCACAACACGCTGGGCATTGAGCGCGGCGTGATCGTTCATTCCGTCGTCCAGGGCAACACCTACGAGTATCTGCTCCACGCATTGTCGCGCGAACCCGAGCGCCTGCGGGGAATCGCCCTGCCCGCGCCCGACATCACCGACCGGGAGCTCGAGATCCTGACCAATGCGGGCGTTGTGGGCGCGCGGTTCGCATATCGCGCCAATCCGGTCATCAACACCGAGATCATCGCCCGCACCCATGAGTTCGGCTGGCACCCGCAATACTGGTTCCGCGGGCCCGACGAGGCCGCGGAATGGCGCGCTACCATGCTCGCCTCGCCCGGCAACTTCGTGATTGACCATATGGGCTGGCAGCCCGCGGAACTCGGGATCGACGCCCCGGGCTTCAAAACCGTGCTCGATTGCATCGATACCGGGCGCTGCTGGGTGAAGCTGTCCGGCCCGATGCGGTTCAGCCAGGAACCGCGCCCGCCTTACGCCGATACCGTGCCGTTCGCGAAGGCGCTCATCGAACACAACCCGGACCGGGTGATGTGGGGCTCGGACTGGCCCCATCCCGATCATTTCGAGGAAATGCCCAACGACGGCGACCTCCTCGACCTGCTGCTCGATTGGGCCCCCGACGAGGCGCTGCGCCAGAAGATTCTCGTCGACAACCCAGCGGAGCTGTTTGGATTCTGACACCAGGGAGAGGTTACATGAGAACGATCTTATTTACCTTTACCGCGATCCCGTTTCTTGCGCTTTCCGCCCCCGGCGTTTCGGGGAGCATCGCCGCGCCGGGTGTTCACCAGGAGATCGTCCAACATGGCGGTGGATGCCGCAAAAGTTCGCCGCCCGGGCAGTGCTGCCACCTCGAAACCAGGACGGGAATCGTGCATTGTCACTAGATTCTGGGGATATTGTTTGTAGGCCCATGTATGACAATAAATCAAACAAAAACAACGTGGTATAGCAGGTAGTTCTAGTATGGCCTTACCGTGTATACCCCACTCTACCGGATGGTTGTTCTTTTTTTGTTCTCGTGCCCGAATTAGCCGGGTATAGTCCGCGGCGAAACGGGTTCGCAACGAGCGGAAAATGGTCGCACACGTCAACACGGTCGCATTCCAGGGCGTCGACGTCGTCGAGGTGGATGTCCAGGTACAGATGGGGGCCGGGCTGCCCGCCTTCACCATCGTCGGCCTTCCCGACAAGGCGGTGGGCGAATCCCGCGAGCGGGTGCGGGCTGCGCTGCAAGCCCTGGGGTTATCCCTGCCGCCGAAGCGGATTACGGTCAATCTCGCCCCCGCGGACCTGGCCAAGGAGGGCAGCCACTTCGATCTGCCCATCGCACTGGGGCTGCTGGCCGCCATGGGCGTGGTTCCGGGCGACCTGCTGGCGCAGTACACCGCCCTGGGCGAACTGGCCCTCGACGGCGCCCTGGCGCCCGTCGCAGGCGTTCTGCCGGCGGCGATTGATGCATCGGCCCGCGATCGGGGGCTGATTTGCCCCGCAAAGCAGGGAAGCGAGGCCGCCTGGGCCGGGGAGATCGATATTCTGGCGGCGCCGGACATGCTGGCGCTGGTCAATCACTTCAAGGGCGCACAAATGCTGTCTCCGCCACAAGCACAACGGTATGACTGTATTCGGTCATACCCGGATCTGCTGGATATAAAAGCGCAGGAAACCGCCAAAAGAGCGCTCGAGATCGCCGCCGCGGGCGGGCACAATCTGCTGCTTTCCGGGCCGCCCGGGGCCGGCAAATCGATGCTCGCCCAGCGCCTTCCCGGCATCCTCCCGCCGCTTTCGCCTGCCGAAACTCTCGAAGTCTCGATGATCCATTCCATTTCCGGCACCCTGCCCGAGGGCGGCCTGATGACGGAACGGCCGTTCCGCGACCCCCACCATTCCGCCTCTCTGGCCGCGCTGGTCGGCGGCGGCGCACGCGCCAAGCCCGGCGAGGTATCGCTTGCCCATCGCGGGGTGCTGTTTCTCGACGAGTTGCCCGAATTTTCTCGGCAAACCCTGGAATCCCTGCGTCAGCCGATCGAAAGCGGACGCGCCGTGGTCGCCCGGGCGAACCATCACGTGGCCTATCCGGCCCGTTTCCAGCTGGTCGCGGCCATGAACCCCTGCCGGTGCGGTCATCTCGACGATCCCGGCCTGGCCTGCTCGAGGGCCCCGCGTTGCGCCACGGACTATCAGGCACGGCTCTCCGGGCCGCTCCTGGACCGTATCGACCTGTATGTGGATGTCCCTGCGGTCTCCGCGGCCGACCTGGCGCTGCCGCCGCCCGCAGAGGGCAGCGCCGAGGTGGCCGCCCGGGTGGCGCGGGCCCGACAAGTTCAGGCCGACCGCTATGACGGTATGAATGTACTCACCAATGCCGAGGCCGACGGCGAATTGCTCGAATCCGTAGCCGCACCGGACGCCGCCGGCCGCGCATTGCTGGTCGAGGCGGCCGACAAGCTGAAATTGTCTGCCCGGGGCTACCATCGGGTACTCCGGGTGGCCCGCACCCTGGCGGATCTCGATGCGGAAACGACGGCCGAAAAAGACGCGCCCATAGCGCGGCACTACATTGCTGAAGCTCTTAGCTACCGCCGGGTAGTGCCACATAAGTAGTGCTTTCTCTCGCAGCCCCTTCGAGTGCCCGTAACGGCCCTCTTATGCACCCTCTGGCAAGGTCGATCGGTGGCCCTGAAAATGATATTTTGAACCGGACGTTCACGACGGCATTCTCGAATCTGATTAGCCGGACGTCTTTGCGCCAACGTCCGGCCCCGTACAACGCTCATCCGATCCTCCGAGACGAAGCACTACTTTCTTTGAATCCCTTGGTGACCAAGCGGTAGTGCGGCCCAAGTAGTGCAAAGTAAGACTTTAACTGGCCTGAGCTTTGGACAACCATTCAGAGTGGAATTTGGCGCTGGAAACACGAGAGACGCATCCCGCCGCGTATGACTTACAATGGTATGTCCGGCGCGACGCTTCGCGTGTATGCACCATGTGGTTGGGGATCGACCGCAAATCTTCTCCCCGGCCAATCCGGCCTGCGCATCGCAAACGTTAGATCGCCGCGCCGACCAGGCTGCCGATCCCTGCCGTGAGTGCCATCGCGAACGCCCCCCAGAGGGTCACCCGCGCCGTTGCGCGCGCCACCGGCGCACCGCCAACCCTCGAGGAAACAGCCCCCAGCAACGCGAGGCTGGCCAGGGACGCGATGGAAACCACAGGTATGGCCTGGCTCACCGGGGCCAGGGCCACGGCGATCAGCGGCAGTCCGGCGCCGACCGAGAAGGTCGCCGCGGACGTCACGGCCGCCTGCAGCGGCCGGGCAGCTCCTGTATCGTGCATTCCAAGCTCATCGCGGGCATGTGCGCCAAGCGCGTCATGGGCCGTCAGCTGGGTGGCGACTTCCATTGCCAGCGCCGGCTCGAGCCCGCGGCCTTCGTAAACTTCGGCCAATTCCGCCAGTTCCTCGTCCGGTGAGGCCTCAAGCGCCAGGCGCTCGGTCTCGAGATCCGCGCGTTCGGTGTCGGATTGCGAACTCACCGAGACATATTCACCGGCCGCCATCGCCGTCGCACCGGCCACCAGCCCGGCGATGCCGGCAATCAGGATGGTCTCCCGGTCTGCCGCCGCCGCCGCGACGCCGACGATCAGACTTGCGGTGGAGACGATGCCGTCATTCGCGCCCAAAACGGCGGCACGAAGCCAGCCGATCCGATGGACATAATGATGTTCGGTCTCGTCGCCGTGATGGCTCATAACGGAATACCCCCTCTACCAAACCCTTGTACGAAAGCCCTGGGCTCAGATCCTGCCTTTCTGCGAACCAAGACATAACCCGCCATCGCGATTTGGAACAGCCTTCGGGCGCTTCACGAAGAACGCAGGGGGAAGACACACCGGCTTCGCATTCTGCGCCGCCTGCGTGGTATCCGCGCTAGAATATTTCGTCTTCGTCGAAAATCGGGTCCGCCACCACGTTCTCTTCAAGGGCGCCTATCGTACCCTCAACATTCTCGGGTGCACGGAGTTTCGCCACGTGGAACAGCGCGTCGCCCTGATTGACGATCGGCAGGGTTGCACGACCGATAATCAGCCCCTCCAGGGTCGAAAGAACCTCAGTCTCCTTATCCCCGAACGGGTCGGAAATAAGGCCCAGCACCTCACCCTTGGAAACGGTGTCACCCGTCCGGCGTAGCGACCGGAGGATCCCACCTTCCGGTGCACGCTCCCAAGAGCTGCTGATGGCCACCGGGGATTCGATGACGGTTTTCTTGATCGTTCGGGACGACGTCATACCCGAAAACTGTAAAATCTGCAGGACACCTTTCACGCCGACGCGAATGGAAAATTCGTCGAACCGAAGCCCCTCGCCCGCCTCATAAACGAGCACCGGAACGTTGAGATCGCTCGCCGACGCGCGCAGGGACCCCGGCCGCAACGGTGATTTGAGAATAAGCGGTGCACCGAAGACGCCGGCAAGCTCCCTGGCCCGCTTGTCTTCGGGGTTGATCCGGATTTGCGCCAGGTTCTTCCGGTTCACGGCCGCCGAATGCAAATCAATGCCAAAGTCGCACGGCTTCACCACATCGTTCAGGAAGCGGTGCGCGAGCTGGCTGGCGAGCGACCCCTTGGGCGTACCGGGAAACGACCGGTTGAGGTCGCGCCGGTCGGGCAGATACCGGCTGTGCGAGATAAACCCGTAGGCATTCACGATCGGCACCAGCAGCAATGTCCCCGATAGCCGCCTCAACGCACGGGCGCGGGCGATGCGACGGATGATTTCCGTTCCGATGATCTCATCGCCATGGACTGCCGCGCTGACGAACGCGGTCGGGCCATCTTTACGACCGTGGATAACCTGCACCGGCAGGTTCATCGGCGCGTGGTTCGAGAGCAGGCTCATCGGCAGTTCGACGGTCACCCGCTCCCCGGCGGGGACCGAAACTCCGCCGATCTCGAACGGTGCCCTTTGAATTCGCTTGGCCATCAGGCCTTCCGACGCTTGCGGGTACTGCGAGTCTGGGTCCGTCCGGGTTTCGCATTCTTCTCGATGAACTCGATGATCTTGCCGGCCACATCGATCCCCGTCGCGTTCTCGACGCCCTCGAGCCCCGGCGATGAGTTCGCCTCCATGACCACCGGCCCGTCGTTCGAGCGCAGCATGTCCACACCGCAGACGTTCAGGCCCATCGCGCGGGCCGTCTTGACGGCGGTGGCCCGCTCCTTGGCCGTGATCTTGATCGATTCGGCAGAACCGCCGCGATGCAGGTTCGAGCGGAAATCGCCTTTCTTGCCCCGCCGGATCATGGATGCCACCACCTTGTTGCCAATCACGATGCAACGAATGTCCTCGCCATTGGCTTCCTTGACGAACTGCTGCACCAGAATGTTGGTATCCACGCCGCCGAACGCCTGGATGATGGATTCGGCTGCCCGGGGCGTTTCGCCGAGCACAACGCCGATCCCCTGGGTGCCTTC
>Ga0070727_10000333_pt1 | contig 60856 bp, 58 predicted proteins | sample tdAd472_FD_66722 | JGI IMG/M metagenome (GOLD analysis project Ga0070727, IMG submission 66722) | Marine sediment microbial communities from the Atlantic coast under amendment with organic carbon and nitrate - tdAd47.2 | ecosystem: Environmental > Aquatic > Marine > Coastal > Sediment | place... | reverse complement strand
CAGGGAGTATAGGTGGTGGATAGTGATGTCGAAATGGAAGGAGGAGGCCACGAATGGGGTAAGCCTTCCGAGGGCGTGGAAGTTTGTTTTCAACCGAGGAAGGCTTACCCCATTTGTGGTCTCCGCTTTGTTTGAACGCCTCATTGTTTGAATAGGTCATTCCCCGCTAATGTGCGATGGACCTTTTTTCCGCCTCGCAGGAGCACCCCGGCTAACGGTGACCCACGCCGGGTGCGCTCGCGTATACTTTCACTCATTGCATCCATAACCGGCTCACCCCCACATGACGCAGCCCACGCCCGCTTCGGCAGACGCACCGCTGGACATAAAGACACTGGCGGCATACGGCAGTCTGGCGTTCCCCATGGCGGCCGGGTTTATCGCGCTGCAGGTGATCGTTCCTACATTTTATGCCCAGGCTTTGGGGCTCAGCCTCAGTGCTGTCGGTGGCATTCTCCTGGTGGCCAGGCTGTGGGATATGGTCACTGACCCGCTGGTAGGCTTTCTCTCCGACCGCACGCCCGCCCACTGGGGCCGGCGCAAGCTATGGGTGATTGCCAGCGCACCCTTGATCGGTGCCTCCGTGTGGCTGCTGTTTAACCCGGTGGGCGAAGTGAGCAACCAATATCTGCTGCTGGGCGCCATGGCCATCTACATTGCCGGCACCATGGCCCTGGTACCCATCAATGCGTGGGGCGCCGAACTATCCAGTAACTACCACCAGCGCAGCCGCGTGGCAGGCTCGCGTGTTGTATTCGGCCTCGCGGGTACCATGCTTGCGCTACTCCTCATAGACAACAGCAGCAATGCCGCGCTGCAGACATCGCTGACTGCCATTGCCGTGTTGGTGTTGGCAAGCCTGGCCATAAGCGTACCCGTGGCCACGCGATGGGTCCCCGACAACTCCCTTGCCAGACCAGAGGGTAATAACCTGCGCGGGGCACTGAGCCTGTTGCTTGACCCCTCGCCTTTTCGCCGCTTACTGCTGGCTTTCCTGCTTAATGGCATCGCCAATGCCATTCCCGCTACTCTTTTCCTGCTCTTTGTCACCCATGTTCTGGGGGCACCTGGCCTGGCTGGCCCCATACTGTTGCTGTATTTTTTGTGCAGCGCGATTTCCGTTCCGCTTTGGGTGCGCGTTGCCCGCCGCTATGGCAAGCACCAGACCTGGTGTGCCGCCGTCAGCATGGCCTGCGTGTTTTTCGTCGGTACCCCTTTTCTGGGTGCGGGCGACACCGCCTGGTACGTAGCCATTGTGGTGGGCACCGGACTGATGATAGGCGCAGACCTGGCACTGCCGAGCGCCATTAATGGCGACCTGATCGAATGGGACGCCCACGAAAACGGCAAGCTGCGGCCCGGGCTTTTTTTCGCGCTTTGGGGTACCGCATCGAAACTTGCTTTCGCGCTTGCAGTTGGCCTGGTATTTCCTTTGCTGGATCTTATCGGCTTTGACGCCGCTGGCAGCAACAGTGCAGAGGACCTGCGCATGCTGGCAATACTCTACGGGGGCCCCAGCATACTGTTCAAACTTGCCGCCGTGGCGCTCATGCGCCGCTTTCCCATAGGCGAAGTCGAACACAACCGCCTGCGTGCTGCACTGGCGGCCGATCAATCCGCGGCCGGGGGATAAGAGTGCTGGAGGAACTCCCCACCTATTGCCCCTGCTGCGGAGAGCCTATCACTCTGCTGGTGGATGCCTCGCTGCGAGAGCAGGAGTATGTCGAAGACTGCGAGGTGTGCTGCCGACCGATGATCGTGACAGCGACCCTCTCCGGAGACCTCGTGCAGCTCGCTTTGCGCAGCGAGGACGCCTGACGCGCGCTCACTTCTGGGGAATCGGCCAATCCGCTGCGTCCGTCACGAACTCGGGCTGTGCGGGCTGGCTGCCCTGCCATTTCTGCACAAACAAGCCCTGCGGATCATGCTGCTGAGCCTGCTTCTCGAGGTTAAAGTGTCGACCCCCTCGTGGGTCAGCGCCAACGCCTGCAAGATACTGCCAGTTGCCGTAGTTGCTGGCCACATCAAAATCCAGCAGGTGTTTTTCAAAGAACGCGGCGCCGTAGCGCCAGTCCAACCCCAATTCATTGACCAGGCAACTGGCGGCTATCTGCCTGCCGCGGTTGCTCATCCAGCCGGTTGCCACCAGCTGGCGCATTAGTGCATTAACCAGCGGATAGTCGGTGCTGCCGCTGCACCAGCGGGCATAACTGCGCGGTTCAAAGGTGCAATTGTGCAACCGCTTCCTGCCGCCTGCGGGCCGCAGGCGGAAGAGGCTGACGTCATCGTGCAAGGCGCGCCAATGGAAAAACTCGCGCCACAGCAGCTCAAAAAGCAACCACCAGGTTGATTCCGTGCGCTCCCTGGATGCTTCAAACTGTTGCACAGCGTGCGCCACCTGCCGCGGCGATATACCGCCATTGGCCAGCCAGGGCGACAAGGTACTGGAGCCGTCCAGGCCATCAAGACAGTTACGCGACGCCTTGTAATTCAGAATCAGTTGCTCTTCAAAAACAAACTGGCGTAGCCTGCGCTCGCCGTTTTCGCTGCCTCCGCGTATCGGCAACGCCGTATGGGGTTTGACCGCAGCCTCAGGCACACGGTGAAAGCGGGCAGCCGGCGGTGGCGGCAGGCTTGCCGGCGGTGCCAGCGGAGAGGGAATAAGCAGTTTTTCCACTGCTTTCCTGAAGGGGGTGAAGTGCGCCGGCAGCTCGTCCCGCGCAAACGGCAAATCCTCCTGGGTGAATAGCGTATTGCCTTCAAACACCCGCACTGGCACCGCCAGGCGCGACTTCAGGACTGCCAGTGTCTTGCGCTCATAAAATCCGGGCGTCAGGGTAGTCGCAACCTCGTCAATGCCGTATTCGCGCACGATGTCGGGTAGCACCAGTTCTGGCGAGCCCTCCAGTACCAACACATTTTGACCCAGGGCAGAAAGCGCCTGCTGTAGCGACAGCAAGCTCTCTCGCAGGAAGCGCTCGCGCTGCGCACCCATCCCGGTGGTATTACACCAGGGCCGGTTCACGGGAAACAGGTAGACGAGTAAAAGGCCCTCAGCGTCCCCCTGGGCACTCAGCCCGGGGTTATCCTGAAGGCGAAGGTCATTCTGGAACCAATAGAGTTTACGCATGCTGGGTATACGTCTGCCGTCACGTCGCGGATGTGTCACCGCCGCCCGGGTCGCAGTGTGCAGCCAGCGGTAGTTGCAGATCAAGCTTGCCTGTACCGAACAGCCGGATACACTTCCCACCTGAACCCCGGCACGAAGAGACATTCACATGCGACCGAAAGATGCCGCAACACTGATCATCGTGCGTAAAGACCACAGAGTGCTGCTGGGCCGGCGCAATGGCGGACACCTGTTCATGCCTCATCGCTATGTGTTCCCGGGCGGCTCCGTGGACGCGGGTGACGCCCGGGTGGCCTGCCCGATACCCCTGGCGGGAGAGGTTGCAGGCAAACTCAGGCGCTCAGTCAGCGCACCGCGTGCCAGAGCCCTGGCCATGGCTGCAGTTCGTGAGACCTTTGAGGAAACCGGCCTGATTCTGGGCAGCCCCGCCCGCCATACCCCGCGCTCTCGCTCTGTTCACTGGCAACCCTTTTTCGCCACTGGCCACGTCCCGGCGCTGGACCGATTGCTGTATTTTGCCCGGGCAGTTACTCCGCCCGGCATGGTGCGTCGCTTCGACGCGCGTTTCTTCATTTGCCGGGAAGAGCACCTGCGGGGAAACCTTGCCGGTAATGGTGAGTTGGAACACCTGCATTGGGTGTCGCTGGCCAGGGCAGAAGCGCTGCCCCTGGCTCCCATAACCCGTCTGGTGCTGGGGCTGCTCGCCCAGCAGCTGAATCCGGCGGCCGCCAGAACCACCGAGGCGTCGCTGTACCGGGAACTCGCCGGAAAAGAACTGCTGGAGTGGCATCGACCCCGGCTCTGAACATGCGCAGTCCTTGCGCGCCGGGCTACGCCACTGCTTGCGAATCAACACACCAAGGAACCTTACTCTTTTTAGGGAAAAGCTATCGTTGCCATTGGATTAAACGATTTAATTTCCTGTTGCACGCCTGCTACCGTTACTTCACGAAAATATCGTGCTGCGAGAGCAGTTCTAACGCAAGGGAGTTCCATAATGAAAAAACCGAATCTCATCATGTCTGCCGCCGTGGCCAGTTTACTGAGTCTGGCGGCTCCCGCGGTGCTGGCAGAAACCTCTACTACGGTAAGCAAACCCGCCGGCGCCATGGGCTCCGGCAATCTGATACCGGGGCAGGCCAGAAGTAACCAGTTCTGGTGGCCTGATCAGCTGGACCTGTCGCCGCTACGCGACCATGACCAGCGCTCCAATCCGCTGGGTGAAAGCTTCGACTATGCGCAGGCATTCAACTCGCTGGACCTGGACGCAGTGAAAGCCGACGTAGACGCGGTCCTGACCAACTCACAGGACTGGTGGCCAGCGGACTTTGGTAACTACGGCCCCTTCTTCATCCGTTTGTCGTGGCACAGTGCGGGCACCTACCGGACCCTGGATGGCCGCGGTGGCGGCGACGGCGGCCAGATGCGTTTCGACCCCCTCAACAGCTGGCCGGATAATGGCAATCTGGACAAGGCACGCCGCCTGTTGTGGCCGGTAAAACAAAAGTATGGCGAAAGCCTGTCGTGGGCGGACCTGATGATACTGGCCGGCACAGTTGCGCTGGAGAACATGGGCTTTGAAACCTATGGCTTCGCTGGCGGACGCACGGACGACTGGGAACCTGACCTGGTGTACTGGGGCCCCGAAGTGGAAATGCTCGCCAGCGACCGCAAGGAAAAAGACGGTGAGTTGCAGAGGCCGCTGGGCGCCACTCACATGGGCCTTATTTACGTCAATCCGGAAGGCCCCATGGGCGTGCCCGACCCTGTAGGTTCAGCGAAGAATATCCGCGTCGCCTTTGGGCGTATGGCCATGAATGACGAGGAGACCGTGGCACTTATCGCCGGCGGGCATACTTTCGGCAAAATGCACGGCGCGCGCAAGCCTGCTGACTGCGTTGGCGCAGAGCCGGCCGCTGCCGGGCTCGAGGAACAGGGTCTGGGCTGGAAAAACCGCTGCGGCAAGGGGCATTCCGAAGACGCTACCACCAGCGGCCTGGAAGGCGCCTGGACACAGGCCCCCACCCAGTGGACTACCCTCTACCTGCAGAACCTGCTCAATCTGGAGTGGGAGCAGACACGCAGCCCGGCCGGTGCCGTGCAGTGGATCCCCACCGACAAATCCGTGCATCAATCTGTACCGGACGCGCACGTGGAGGGCAAATTCCATGCACCGGTGATGACGACTGCAGATCTGGCCCTGAAATACGACCCCGCTTACAAGGCCATCGCTGAGCGGTTCCTGGCCAACCCGGAGGAGTACCAGCAAGCCTTCGCCAAAGCGTGGTACAAACTGACTCATCGGGATATGGGGCCACGCGCTCGCTATCTGGGCAACGCTGTACCGAATGAGGAGTTAATCTGGCAGGATCCCGTGCCTGCGGTAGATTACAAGCTCATCGACGCGGGTGATATCCGCAAGCTGAAAAAAGACATCCTGACATCGGGTCTCACCGTGCCCGAACTGGTGCGCACTGCCTGGGCATCGGCGTCCAGTTTCCGCGCCAGCGACATGCGTGGCGGAGCAAATGGCGCACGCATTGCACTGGCACCACAGAAAGACTGGGAAGCAAACAACCCGGTTGAGCTGGCGCGAGTACTGGCAAAGCTCGAAGATATCCAACAGGATTTCAATGGTGCTGCAATGCGACGCAGTAAAGTGTCCATGGCAGACCTTATCGTCCTGGGCGGCGCTGCCGGCATTGAAAAAGCGGCAAAAGACGCTGGTATAGAGGTGGAGGTGCCCTTCACCCCGGGTCGCGGCGATGCCAGCCAGGCGCAGACCGACGTGGCTTCTTTCGACCTGCTTGAACCCAAAGCTGATGCTTTCCGCAACTACTTCAATGCCGCCGAGAGCTACCAGTCACCCACAGAAATGTTGGTAGACAGGGCAGACCAACTGGCACTCACCGTGCCTGAGATGACTGTGCTCCTCGGCGGAATGCGCGTATTGAACGCTAATACGGGTGGTGCACAGCACGGGGTCTTCACTAGTGCCCCGGGCACGTTGACCAACGATTTCTTCGTCAACCTGCTGGATATGTCCATACGCTGGGAGAAGGCAGATATCGACGGCATCTACTCTGGCGTTGAGCGCAGCTCAGGCAAAGCCCTGTATACGGCGACCCCTGTAGACCTGATCTTCGGCTCAAATTCGGAACTGCGTGCCGTTGCTGAAGCCTACGCTTACGACGGAGCCCGGGAGCGATTCGTCAATGACTTTGTTGCTGCCTGGACTAAAGTCATGCAACTGGACCGCTTCGACCTCAAGCACGATATCTGAACTCTCACGCTGCGGCGGCTGACGCCGTCGCAGCCTTTCCTCTTTCTTTTTCTTCCGCCACGCCTGCCCTGCTGAAAACGCAGAAAAGCTCCCTCAAAGCACACTCTCTATTGCGGCACCCAGGCCCGCGTCGTCAGGACTGGTATTGCTGCCGAAGTGCTCCACTACTTTGCCGTTTCCGTCCACCAGGTACTTGTTGAAATTCCAGCTCGGCCTTTCTGCCTGTTTTGCCAGCTCGGCAAAGACCGGATTGGCATCGTCGCCCCGCACGTGACTCGGGGCGATCATGGTAAACGTTACACCATAATTCACGTAGCACACCTCGGCGGCCTTCTCCTCGTCTTTCGCTTCCTGGCGGAAGTCGTTACTGGCAAAACCAACTACTACCAGCCCGCGATCGCGATAGGCTTGATGCAGTGCCTCCAGGCCCTTGAACTGCTTGGTATAACCGCAGTGGCTGGCTGTATTGATAATCAACATCGGTTTCCCTGCTTGCAATTGACAGAAGTTCACCTGCTCCTGCGAGTGCAATTTGCGCATCTCATGGTCAAGATACCCGGGGCAGGCAGCAAGTGAGTGGGCGGATACAAATGCTGAAACTATTACTGCAGATGAGCGGAACATGACGAACCTCCAGAACGAAAACATTGGGACCAGCACTATAGCTACGTTGATAGCTGGCATACGGTTTGGCAACACCCTGAAGAAACCAATCAACTGAAATGGGGTACAATTCGCATCCCGCTCGGCTCAGCAACGCAAGCACACAGGACAACAGTAACACCATGGCAGTCATCCGCTTCATACTCGGTCGCATTATTCTATTCTTCAACTGGCTGTTTTCGCCGCGTTCGCTGGCAAGACCGGCCGACGCGCAAGCGCGCGTAGACCGGCTAACAGACAACCTGAAGCTCTACCATTACGAGGCCTGCCCGTTCTGCGTGAAAGTTCGTCGGGAGATGAAGCGGCAATCACTGAACATTGAACTTCGCGACGTCAAGCGCACTGTTTCCGCGAAAGAAGAGTTGCTTGCCGGTGGCGGCAGACTGAAAGTTCCATGCCTGCGCATTGAGCGCGACGACGGCGGTACTGAGTGGATGTATGAGTCGTCCGACATTATCACCTATCTGCACAAGACACTTGCCACAGCGCCGGCCGCCTAGTTCATGCACGAGCCCAAAGGCATTGGCTGATCGCCGACACGATCAGGAAAAAGCACGTCAGCGACACGCAACATCGCCCGAAAAGAACCACCATGGGTATCAAACCCGTAACGGCGAGCGCCCAGACGCCATCACATGAGAGCCGAAAAAGCGACAATGAGCAGAAAAACCATAGTGCTGCCTGACGATTTTATCTATGCCATGGAGTACGACGTTCTCTACACCGATGTGAATTCGGCCAACCATCTGGGAGCAGATCGTGTGCTACCTATCGCCATGGAGGCACAGCTGCGCTTCATCAAGCTCTTGGGATACCAGAATGCCACCGCGTTTGAGGACGCGGGCCTGATCATGGTTCATTCGGAAATTCAGTACGTGTCCGAAGCAGTCTACGGCGACCGACTCAAGGTAGAGCTGGCGATAGCCAGCATCGAAGACAAGAGCATCGAGCTTGCCTACCGAATCAGCCACTTGTCCAGCAACTGCGAAATGGCCCGTATCCTGACCACCTTGTTGTTTTATGACTATCGCGAAAAACGTGCCATGGTTGTGCCCCATACGTTTCTCCAGGCAATTGACGGGAGCAAGACTCCACTTCCCGACCAGACTTAAGGTGCTCTTAATCTTGGCGCGGTAATCTTCACGCCCTTTGTCACAGCAGACAGGGCGGAGATATTGGTTACGAAAAAACAGCTGCAGGTTGTATCCGGGGCATACGCCCCCGCATTCAGCTTTCTCCTTGCGTTGCTGTTGACGCTGGGGTTGTCGCGAATGTTACTGATAGCCGTGCATTGGGACAGGGTAGCCGCGGTAGAGGGGCATGTTTACGTGCTGCTGCAAGGGCTGCGTTTTGATCTGATCATTGGCTGCGCTCTGGTCCTGCCTGTAGTGCTGCTCACGCCCTTTCTGTGCCACAGCAGAAAATGGCAGACACTCATGCAGGGCTACCTTGTACTGGCTTACGTCCTGACAATTTTCATGGAAGCTGCCACCCTCACGTTTATCGCTGAGTACGACCTGCGCCCAAATATTCTCTTCGTGGAGTACCTGAAATACCCAAGGGAGGTCGCCTCTATGCTGCTGGGAGGGTACAAGCTTGACCTGGCCCTGGGTCTGTCAGTAGTTTTCCTGTTTGGCTACGGTTACTACCGTTTTCTCGCCACCGCAAGGGCGGACCGTACGAGGCCGCCCCTGACGCTCGGCGTTATCAGTATGCTAATGGTGCTGATAATCTGCTCATTGGGCATTCGCTCAAGCTTCGGCCACCGACCTGCGAACCCTGCCAAGGTGGCGTTCTCCACCGATCTCCTGGTCAACGACCTTAGCTTGAACTCTCTCTACAGCGTGCTGTATGCGATCTACAGCTCGGGACGACACGAGAGCAGCGTGAGAGCTTACGGCAAGATGCCCAGGGAAATCGCTATCGACTACGTCCGAGAAGATATGGCGCTGAGTGAAAGTATGTTTCTCTCAGACGAGATCCCCACTTTACACCGACAGAACTGGGTCAGGCCGTCCTCGAAGCCATTGAACCTGGTAATCATTCTCGAGGAAAGCCTGGGCGCTGAGTTCGTGGGGGCACTGGGCGGCGTGCCGGTGACACCCAATCTCGATGCGCTGGCCAGTGAAGGCATCTGGTTCAACAACCTCTACGCTACAGGAACACGTTCCGTAAGGGGTATTGAGGCCGTCGTCACCGGCTTTACCCCGACCCCGGCGCGCAGCGTCGTCAAGCTACCCAAGTCACAAACAGCATTTTTTACCATTGCCGAACTGCTGGGGCGACGCGGCTACGAGACAAGCTTCATTTACGGGGGTGAAGCGCACTTTGACAATATGCGCCAGTTCTTCGTCGGCAACGGCTTCCAGCGCATAATTGAGGAAAAAGATTTCGTCAATCCGGGCTTCCGGGGATCCTGGGGCGTCAGCGACGAGGACCTGTTTCAGCGAGCCCACGAAGAATTTATTCGGCAAGGCGAAAAGCCTTTTTTCAGCCTGGTGTTTAGCTCGTCAAACCACTCCCCCTTCGAGTTCCCCGAAAACAGTATCGATCTCTACGAACAGCCCCGAGCTACCGTGAATAACGCGGTCAAGTACGCAGATCACGCGTTGGGGAAATTCATAGACATGGCCAAACAGTCTGCATACTGGGAAACAACCCTGTTCCTGATCGTTGCTGACCACAACTCGAGAGTACGTGGCGCCAACCTGGTCCCTATCGAGTACTTCCATATCCCCGCGCTAATACTCGGTGGCCCGACAAAGCCGCAGACCTATTCCAGACTTGCCAGCCAGATAGATTTGCTGCCAACCGTTCTTGGCCTGATGGGCATCAAAGACGCACACCCAGCCACCGGCCATGATCTCTTCCGTAGCGACATTGCTGATGTGCCAGGTCGCGCGATCATGCAATACAACGGTACCCAGGCTTACATGCAGGGAGACGAGGTGGTAGTGATGGAAGCAGAAAAAAAACCGGCTCTCTATCACCGATCGAGTACAGGACTGGTGCCTGCAGCAGAGCCCAATACGGCGCTAGTGCAGAAAGCGCTGGCGTATTCCGTCTGGAGCGCCACGGCCTACCAGGAGCGCCTCTATCGACTGCCTTCTCCCGGAGGGAAAGGCATAAGTGGCTGAAAGCCCGGTCTGCAAACCGGATCAACCAGTAGTTTGGCTTAGCCCTTCGGGTCACGAATATACATAGCTGTGCCGTTGCGCAACTCGATATCAAACAGCTCCGTCGCCTTGATCAGGTCACTGATGCGCCGGTAACCGTAGTTTACCGATGAAAACGAGCTGTTGTTGTTGGCGATGTAGCTCGCCACCTGGCCCATGTTAGCCCAACCGTCATCATCAGCGGCCTGGCTTACAGCCGTTCTCAGTAGTCGCAGCAGCGCGCTGTCCTGGCGCAGCCTGCTCTTGGTTTTTCTCGTTGGTGTAGCGTCGCTGCCGCTTACATCCTCGCCGGCTGCCACCAGGTTTTCTATGTAGATAAACGGAGAGCAGGAATCGACGAAAGGCCGGGGCGTTTTCTTCTCGCCGAAGCCATAGACCGGAAAACCACTCTCCAGTATGCGCAGCACCAGCGGCGTAAAATCGCTATCGCTGGTCATCAGGGCGAAGGCGTCGACGTTACCGCTGTAAAGCAGGTCCATGGCATCGATAATCATCGCTGAATCTGTTGCATTCTTGCCCTTGGTGTAGGCGAATTGCTGCATGGGCCTGATAGCGTGGGGGTGGAGTTTTTCCGCCCAGCCTGACAGTGACGGATTGTTCCAGTCTCCGTGTGCATGGCGCACGTTCACCGTGCCGTGTTTGGCCAGTTCCTCCAATACACCTTCGATTGCCGTGTGGCGCACATTGTCGCAGTCAATGAGCAGTGCAATTCTTCGTGTTTCCGGCATTTCGCCTCCCTGCATTCGCGTCCCGTGTCACAGTCACCAGCATATCACCACCCGCCTGAAGACGGGCACGCGCTACCAGAATAATCACCCACCGTGCCGGCTGCCAGCAATCCGCAATGCCTGAATGCGCGTACCAAGGAGGTGAACATGAATCCTGACATCCCAGGGGACACTGCGGTCCTCTTCTACGACGGGCGCTGTCCATTGTGCGCACGGGAAATGGCCAAACTGGGAAGGCTTAAGAACGACAAACTGTTCCTGGCTGACATTCACCAGTTGCCCCCGGACGCGAACCTGCCGACGCGAGAAACGCTACTGGAAACGCTGCATCTGCGCCTGCCGGGCGGTCAGTTCATCACCGGAGTCGATGCAAACGTAGCCGCCTGGCAGTACACGCGCTACGGCGTCTGGCTTCGCTGGATTCGCTGGCCGCTGGTCCACACGTTGGCCCGGAAGGTGTACGATTACTGGGCCAGAAAGCGCTATAGTCGTCTCTACAGCCAACCCTGCACTGCCGAAAAAGAGTCCTGTGATGCTTCTCACTAGTTCAAGCATAGCCGCCATGCCCAGCCGGGATCGCGCTGCCCTGATCAACTCCATTTCCGGGTTCAAACCCGCAAATCTGGTTGGCACGGCAGACCCGGACGGCCACTGCAACCTGGCGATCATGAGTTCCGTGGTGCACCTGGGCTCTCACCCACCCTTGCTGGCATTGATTGTGCGTCCCGGAGATGAGGAACGACATACCCTGCACAACCTTCTTCGCAGCGGGCATTACAGCATCAATCACGTTGCTGAGGATATGGTGGAAGCTGCACACCAGACGGCTGCCCGCTATCCCCGGCAAACCAGCGAATTTGAGGCCACTGGCCTGACCCCCGTCTGGTGGGAGGGCTTCAAGGCACCTATGGTTGCTGAAGCCCCGGTAAAGCTGGCACTGGAGCTGCGCGAGCATCAACACCTGGCTATCAACGGAACCCATCTGGTTATAGGGGAGATCGTTCAGGCAGAGATCCCGTCCGGGTGTGTCAATGAGGATGGCTCGCTCGACCTCTCTGCCGCAGGTACCGTAGCGCTGACCGGACTGGACAGCTATCATCGGGCCGATCTGATGAAGCGCATGGCCTACGCCAAGCCCGATCTGCCACCAAGAACCCTGCCCTGACCCGGAGACCCCATGAGCAAACGCACCCTGCTGATTATTGGCTGCGGCGACCTGGGCATGCGCGTGGGCCACAGTCTTGCGCCCCAGGGCTGGGACATTTGTGCCGTCAGGAGGCGCCCGCCCTCCGCTGAAGGAGATTTCAACTGGATTGCGGCGGATTACGCCCGCCAGGGTGCACTGGCCTTTGCGCAACAGCTGCGCCCCGATATTGTGCTCACCAGCTTCACCCCCTCCAGCATGGACCCTGAGGGCTATACCAGAGGATTCACGCAGGCCGCAGCGAACGTACTGGACGGCCTGGGTAGTCATCGACCGCGGCATTTGATTATGGTTTCCAGTACGCGCGTGTACGCTGAAACCGAAGGCGGCTGGATTGACGAGAACTCGCCTCTGTCAACACAGGATGAGCGGGCCCTGGCGATTATCGCCGCAGAACGCCTGTTCCTGGACTCACCTCGTCCCGCTTCCGTGGTCCGTTTTGGTGGTATCTACGGTGACCCTCACGGGCGTTTACTCACCCGCATCGCTGGTGGGCAGGTAGCGCCTGCCATACCCCTACGCTATACCAATCGCATCCACCGCGATGATTGTGCCGGCTTTCTGGTACATCTCGTCAGGCAATCGACTGCGGGGGCACCCCTCTCGCCCGTTTATAACGGCGTCGATAACGACCCTGCCCCGGCCCATGAGGTGGAGAGCTGGATAGCCGCCCGCCTGGACATTGCGACCGAGTCTATGCCGGCAGCGAACCCTCAGCTGGCCAACCACAAACGCTGCCGCAACGCGCGGCTTGCGGCAAGCGGCTATGCCCTGCTTTACCCGGATTTTCGCAGTGGTTATGAAGAGGTCTGCCGTCACCTCACAAACTGACCCAGGGCTGGAATCAGATCCTGGCAGTCCGCCTTCAGCTTCAGGTCGGCAATAGCGTCTGCGCGAGTCGTGCCGGGATTTATAATGGCAATGGCCTTGCCCAGTTCACTGGCCCGGCGACAGAAACGGAAGCCGGAAAACACCTGCAGTGAACTGCCCACTACCAGCAATGCATCAGAACGCTGTAACGCGGCCATGCAGTCCTCGACGCGCGCAGCAGGTACCGTGCCGCCAAAAAAAACCACGTCAGGCATCAACATGCCTCCACAGGAGATGCACTGCGGCAGTATCACCTGCTGCTCCAGTGCCGGGGGGAGGTCAGCGTCGCCATCGGGCCTTGCGTGCAAGGCATTGCCAGGGTCCGGATTATGTTCCAGCAGCTGTTCTTGTATAGCGTTTCGGGTATGCATCGTGGAGCACTCCAGGCAGCGTACCCGATCCAACCGGCCGTGCAGGTCTATCACTCGTTCGCTGCCTGCACGTTGATGCAGGCGATCAACGTTCTGGGTAATCAGCAACTCTATCTGGCCGGTTTTTTCCAAAGCGGCCAACGCGCGATGGGCCGGAGTAGGCTGTGCATCGCGCACCGCCGGCCAGCCCCGCATGGAGCGCGCCCAATAGCGCTGCCGGCGAGACGCGTCAGTCAGGAACTCCCGGTGCTGGACCGGCTCGCTGTGCTGCCAGACGCCCTCTTCGTCACGATAGGTGGGAATGCCGCCGGCCCTGCTGATCCCTGCGCCGGTCAGCACAGTAATGCGGCGATGCCTGGCCAGGAAAGACTGAAACGTAGCGATGTCACCCAGATTCACATTCATACACACAGTATACGGAGGTTGCGTGGCAGAAGATGACCGATTTACCGTACAACAGCGGCTGTTGAACCATGATGTACAGGCGAAAGGCTGGAAAACCTCACCAGCCCAAGCGTTGCTTCACCTGGCTCTGCAATCCAGGCGCTTTACTGCCGTGAACCCTTGATGGATTTGTAAACCTCTACGCCCTTTTCACGCTGGCGCCGGATCACTTCTATCTGGTTGGTCAGTTTGCGGCGCTCATGTTCTCCCTCAGCCTCCGCCAGCTCTGCCTGCAAGTGGTTCTGCTTCTCTTTGAGCGCTTTCAGGACTTTGCGTAACTTGCGAACCTGCTCTGCGTCAGGCTTGTTGCTGGCTGAGAGCAAGGTGTTGAGTTTTTCAAGGAGTTTCTTTCGCTTCATCGCTCGTACTCCGTATCCGCTGTTACCGCGGCACCATCCATGCTGCGCGCAATATCCGCAATGTCTTCTATTTTCAGCATCATCTCGTTGCCGAGCAGTTCGCCCTGAGGCAGACTTGCGCGAATAATTGCTTCGGCAACCGCCAGCAAGTGTTCGACTATCTCTCTCACATAAATTCCGTCGTTCATTAACGACGTAGCCATCTGCGAACTTATCTCACCCCGGCGAATGAGCTGATCGATTGTCGAGGAGGCGTGATCGGCTGCATCCACCGCCTCAATCTTAATCTGATCCAGTGACAGCAATGTGACAACCGGATCATCCTCGTCATTCAGACTCGCCAGCGCTCGCAATACGCTGGCAGCCCGAACGCGGAAGCGGTTGTATTCTCGCCGGATGGCGGGATTCGGGCTACGCGAGTAACGATGCATGTTCTTACGCAGGTGCTTGGTCGCTTTGATCGCCGCAACAATATCTATGTTTGCGCGACGCAGTAGCGCAAAACGTTCAGCATACTCAGCAGATGCTGAAGCCTGAGCCTTGCTGATAAATTCAATATTGGCGCCGTAGATGTCCTTGATCATCCGCGTGTACTGATCATCCAGGTCTATATCGATAAGCTCCGCAGGCAAGTCGATTAGCGTTTGCAGGTCTGTTTCACCCTGAACCACCCTGCGGCGAAGGTCGAGGCCGTGGCACACAAGATTGAAGGCGTTGTTGAACAGGTGCCGGGTTTCCTTGAGCGCGGCATGGCTGGCCACATCGGGCAGTTCGAGAGACGCCGCACTGAGATAACGCGGTACATCCCGCTCAATAGATTCACTGCGCAGGTGCTTCTCCAGCCAGCGAACCATGGGCTGGATCATCGGCAGCATCAGCGCAACACCAAGGAGGTTGAAAAGCGTATGGAATATCGCGAGCTTCAGGGTGTAGTCGTCCGCGCCTATGCCTACGGTCGCCGCGATAGCTTCCACCGACGCCATCAGGGGCTTGATCATGAAAAGCGCGATCACGCCGGTCACCAGGTTGAAAATCAGGTGCGCTCCCGCCAGACGCTTGCCACTGATGCTGGAACTGATTGAACCCAGTATTGCGGTGATGGTGGTGCCCACATTTGCACCTATGGCCAGCGCGAGCGCATTTTCGTAGGTCACTTGGCCGGCTGCCAAAGCCGTAATGGTAAGTACCAGTGTCGCATGGCTTGACTGCATCACCACCGTGGCGACTATTCCTACCAGCGTGAACACCAGCAACCCGGCTATACCGGTCATCGCATATGCGGTCAGGTCAATATGCTGGGCATAGGCTGAAAAGCCCTCTTTCATGTAATGAATGCCCAGAAAAAGGAAGCCTATGCCGACCAGAATCCAGCCCGCGCCTTTCAATCGGGCTGAGGACTGCATCAGGCACAGAACGCCAAATACCGTCATCGGCATAGCGTAGCTGGAAATGTTCACCTTGAGCCCGAACCCGGCCACGATCCAGGCCCCGGTGGTGGTGCCCAGGTTAGCGCCAAAAACGATACCAATCCCCTGCGCCAGGCCTATCATTTCTGCGCTCAGAAAGGAGATGGTGATGACTGAAACCAATGAGGAGGACTGCATCAGCGATGTACTCACCAGGCCGAAACTGAGGCTTTTCCAGAGCTTGTCTGTACTGGCGCCGAGCAGACCCTGCAGGGTACCGCCACTGAAAACCTTGAAGCCCTGCTCCATGCAAAGCATGCCGAACATGAACAGAGCCACACCCGCGGCAACATCCTTGAAGTTGGTGCTGACGGTAAAACCGTAAAGCAACAGGACGAAGATGGTCGGCAGGAAAATGCGACTAAGCATGGTCGTCACCGCGGCCCACCGAGACTGCTGCTGAACGCAGCTCTTTCACATACAGCTCAATAGAGGGTCCCGCGTTATGATTGGGACAAACCGTGAAGCCCATCTTTCTGACCATTGCCAGCATGGGCTCATTCTCTTTCAGAATAAGGCCCTCCAGGCGCTGCAGCCCGCCAACAGCTGCAGCCGCAATCAACAAACGCATCAAGCGGCTGGCAATACCCCTGCCCTGATACTCATCGGCCACCACCACAGCGAACTCAGCTACGCCTTCCGTACCCGTGGGAGCCCAGCGAGCAACGCCAATCTGCTTCTCTTTTCCTGACTCAGAAACGGTGGCGACTACAGCGTAACTTATGGGAAATCGCGGTGTGGTAAACGCTTTAACAACATGATCCGGCAGCTTTTTCATACCGGAGAAGAACCGCATGTACTTTGATTTATCTGACAGCGCTGCCACAAATTCTTGCTGAATGCGTGCATCATCCGGGCGAGCCATACGAAACGTAACCTGCTCGCCGCCTTCGATCTCCATGGTTGAAGTCTCGGTGCGGGGCAGCGCATCGATTCCGGGGAGCATTGAGGACAAACGATTAAACAGGTAGGCAGCCACCAGAGAGCGCTCTATCAAGTCTGCTGCCCCGGCCTTTCTCGCCGAGTTGGCAAGCGCGCCCTGCGCATTTTCTGCCATCACCACTATAGGCAAGCCCGGATGTTCGTCATGCAGGCGCTGCAAGCATGTCAGATCATCGTCTTCGGCCAGTTCCAGCAACAGGCAACCATGCGGCTCTCGGGCTCGCGCAAACTGATTGAAGGCTTCTATATCCGTGTACCGTTCCACCGTTATGCCGTAAGTCCCCAGTAAAGCGGCGAGGGACAGGCTGATAAGCTGTTCAGGATCAATTACGTGCACTGCGCTGGCCGGCACCTTATCCTCCATCGCGCGGGTTGGACAGGTTTGGGAAACCGCACGCGCTTCCGGGATGATAGCCCTCGATTGATAATAAAGCGATCTGCCAGTGCCGCCGATGCGGTGCCACAGAAGCGCCGGAGGCCGCGGCCAAATTGACTTTCAGCTCGGTTACTGTATACTCCTGCGCCTTGAAAGATACCCTGTTTGTGTTCCACATCTACGTTCAGCCCGTCTGACCCTCTTCCTGTAGCGCATAAATAACTGTTTCCCTCAGCCACCCAAAGCAGCCGGGTGTTCACACTTTTACTCATAGCGCCGCGACAACGCTTAACGTCGCGGCACAATACACGGGACCTGACATGAGTTTATTGATTGGCGACAACGTTGTTGCTTCTATTCACTACACCCTCACCGACAACAGCGGAGAAGTGCTCGACAGCTCCGAAGGCGCTGAACCAATGGCGTATCTGCATGGTGCCGGGAACATTATCCCCGGACTGGAGAACGCACTGACCGGAAAGGCAGCAGGCGCTACCATGCAAGTCAATATCGCGCCTGAAGATGCCTACGGTGAAGTGCAACCGGAGCTGGTACAGGTCGTACCGCGCGAAGCATTCCAGGGTGTTGATCAAATCGAGCCAGGCATGGCCTTCGAAGCGCAGGACCCGCAGGGCCAGGCACGCCGTATCATTGTCAAAAGTGTCGCCGAAGACCAGATCACTATAGACGCCAATCACCCCCTGGCCGGCGTTGAACTCAACTTCGATGTTCAGGTTGTGGACGTGCGCGCAGCCAGCGAAGAGGAAATCGCCCACGGGCATGTGCACTGAAGCAGCACACCTTGAGGCGGCCCCCAGGCTGTCATCGACAACATTATTGATAACAGGTAGACCACGATGAGCAGGAAACCCACCAGAGCAGCATCACCCAGAAAACAACCCGCCGCAGTGCAGACCTCTGAGTCCATTGCCGAGCAAACCAAGCTGTTCCTGAAGTCCGGGAATAAAATTGACGTAGTTGATTCAGGTATCAGCGGACAACCTGTATTGGGTGCACGCAAGCAAATTGACCTGCGTAGCGGCAAGAGCTGATCAATAGCAGTTCAATGCACCTGGCAACATCACTCAGCTTGCCAGCAGAAACAGCGGTCACCCCACCCGGGACGCCAGGAAGAACATCGCCCCATTCGGCACCCCGGGCAACACCCTGCCGCCATAGGCGCGCGCCACATCCAACACCTCTACTTCCGGCCACTTGCCAAACACCGCTTCCGCGGCGCGTAGAAACGCGATCGCCGTTGGCGTGACTGTTTCACCGCTGGAATCAATGCCATAGACCGGCACGTTACGCAGCATTTCCTGAACGGCAGGCGCCGGGCTGGCCAGCACACCATGTTCGCACCTGATCACTCCGTCGCACAGCGGCAGCGGGCTGCAATAAAGGCCGGCAGGCGCTATCCTGGCAAACAGTGCAGCACTGACGCACACGTCCAGAATACTGTCCAGTGCGCCAACTTCGTGAAAGCTCACCTCTCCTATATCAATACCATGGATATGCGACTCGGCTTCGCCCAGTACCCGGAAAGTCGCCCGCGCAAGTAATTTAGCCTCAGGTGCCAGCGCGCTCTCAGCCACTATCTCTTCTATGACGGCAAGCGACCTGTGGTGATGTTCGGCAGGCAACCCTATCTGCGCCCGCCATCCGGAAATACCATTGACGCTGCAAGGTTCTACGCTCAATACATTGCTTAACGCGGGGAGGCCGATCTCTGTCACCAGGTCTTCCAACTCCGCGGCAGACACTCCTGCCAGCCTCGACAGGCCGGTAACCAGCATATCGCCGCTGAGGCCGGAAGGCGTGCGCATCACCACAACTCGCTCTCTTCCGATCATACTGACTCTCCGCCTGATCCCGCACTGAGACTGTTGAGCACCCGTATCGCCGCGCAAGCGGCGCCAAAGCCATTGTCAATATTGGTAACCATTATGCCTTGACCACAACTCGCCAGCATCGCGTTCAGAGCCGTTGTGCCACCAGCGGCAACCCCATAACCCACAGAGGTCGGCACGCCAATGACACATTTGCCCACCAGCCCACCGACTACCGACGCCAGCGCCGCATCCATACCCGCCACAACAATAATGACATCGTGTCGATTAATCTCCTCCATGCGATCAGTCAACCGCCATAAACCTGCAACACCAATGTCGGCATACAGCTCATTATGTAAGCCGGTAAAGCACAGCGTGCGAACAGCTTCCATTGCCACACTGAGGTCTGACGTTCCAGCGGTTATCACCGCGACGCTCCCTGAACGTTGCGCTAATGGCCCGTGCAGTATTGCTGTGGCAGACAGCGGATCGTAGTCCAGGGCTGCGCTGTATTGCGGGTTAAGGCGTGCCAGTTGCTCACTGGACAGGCGCGTAAACAGAACCGGATGATCCGGGCGCTGTAAAAGCTCCGCCAGAATGTGATTCAGCGAATCGTCGTCCTTTCCAGCACATAGAACCGCTTCCGGCATACCCAGCCGCTCGCGGCGCAGGTAATCGTAGGTCAGCGTCATTGGGCAACAACAAACGCACGGCCCGGACGATATGCCTCTGCGTCCAGGTGCACGGCCTGCAACGACAGGCCAGCACGCAGCGCCACCTGTCGCGCCTCGCTCAGCATGCCCTGCGTGATCCTCGCCCGATCATCATCCGCCACTTCGATAAACATGACGTCTTCACGCAGGCGGCAGCGCAATACTTCGATATCAGCTGCTTCGCGAAGCATAGCCTCACACTGCTCTACCACTTGCAGACGCTGCGCCGTCACCCGCGTGCCAGTGTACAAGCGACTGGCAAGACAGGGCGACGCCGGGATCATCGCGAACGGCAACTCCAGGCCATGCGCCATTTCCCGAATACCGGCCTTGTCGACTCCCGCTTCGATATAAGGATGGCGTACTTTGAACTCGGCCGCCGCTTGCAACCCAGGGCGATACTCTCCCAGGTCATCCGTATTGGCACCACTCATTAAAGTGGCCTGCGTGCCCAGTGCACGGCCTATCTGCGACAAGCTGTCATACAGCCGGGTTTTACAGTGGTAGCACCGGTTTACCGGGTTGCTCAGGTATGCTTCGCTGGCGAACTCTCCGGATGACACCAACTCCAGCCGCCAGCCCTCGCGACGCGCCCAGTCCTTAACCCTGCGCGTTGCCTCAGCGGGCACCGCCGGGCTCACCGCGTGGGCCACGGTGGTCAAGCCACCATTGTGTCGATGAGCCAGGGTGGCCAGGAGCATGCTGTCAATACCACCGCTGCAGGCAATCACTCTGGGAGAGATGTCCGCTATCACCTTGTGCAGCGCCTGTTGTTCGACGCTACTCATCACCACTGACACCGTGGCTGGGCATGGGCTCCAGCCTGCCATGCCGATCAAACTCCAGCGGTTTTGGCTCGCCGATAATCTCGAACTTGTCGGGGTTGTCCCGCAGGTACGGCAGCAATGTCTCGGAGACATCTATCTCGGTGATCTCCAGCGTATTCGGTATGTGCACAATAGTGGCATCCTGGGGCAAGGTGCGTGGAATCGTCTTGGCCGCCAGCTGCACCGCTTCCTGGTCGGTATTCATAATCATCGGGATTGCGGCACCATCGAGCAGCGTTGCAGCAATCACATTGGCGTAAGTCTTGGCAGGGTCAAAATCACGGAACAGGCGCATGGTTATTACATCGGCGCAGCCCACTCCTGTGGCGTTACCGTCGGTCTCGGGAGTGAGCCCAAGAACGGCAATTTTTTTGATGTGAATACCTGCATCCCACTCCTGATCGCGCGCATTGCGGCCGATGATATTCGGGTCCATGCCAGCGCCGGTAATATTCTTGCCCATTTGGTCAACGATCAGTACATCCAGCTTTTCAAACTGCAGGCGAGGCATCCATTGCCTGGAAAGCTTCAGTAATTCAGGCTCTCGTTGCATCACGTTTTCAGCGGGAACGACCTCAACCAGAGCGGTGCGATCCTCGGCGTTCTCCACCATGGCAACACCAAACAGAAAGTTGATTTTCTGCATGATGAACTCGCCGGCTTGCGGCAACAGCTCAGCGAAAGAGTCAAAGCCATACCAATGGACAGCCGATGCGCCGCGTATCTTACCCATACCGATCACCAGCATCTTGATAATGCCCGACTCTATGGGCCCGCGGAAGTTGGTGTGAGCCTTCACTCGGCAGACCAGGACAACCGCATCCGCTGCAGCCGCGTGTTTGTCAAAATACACCGGCATGCCATTATCAAGCTGTCCCAGTTCCACCACATCCATACTGGAGCGAATCGGGCATCCCATGGTCTGCTCGTTGATGCCCAGGCTGTCCAGCACTTTGACCTGACCCTCTGCCGAGGCTGAACCGTGGCTGCCCATGGCGGGAAAAATGAACGGTTTGGCCCCCAATGCCTTGAGTTGGCTGACCACAGTAGCGGCACATTCGGCGACGTTGGCGACACCGCGAGAACCGCAGCCCACAGCGACCGTCATGCCGGGCTTGATGCGTTCACCGACAAGGGGCTGCGCGAACTGTTCCGCTACAACCTCGCTCACATTGTCCAGTTCCACACAGGGGAATTTCTGCCGCACGCGTATCATGCGCGGCAACTCACTATCCAGCCCACCGGCTATGTTGACTTCTATCTTGTCGGGAATCATTTCTCAAAGGTCTCCTGAGTAGTTGTCTACTCTGCTGGCTATTGCCATGCTCAGGACATCAGCATTATGACGCCCATAATCAGAACGGTACTGATAACGGGTATCACCACCGTGATCATACCCACATCGCGATAGGCTTCCTTGTGACTCAGCTGCGTAATCGTCAACATCGCAATAATCGCACCGCAGTGCGGCAGGGAGTCGAAGCCTCCACTGGCCATGGTGGCAATACGGTGCAGCGTCTCGGGAGCTATGCCCATCTCGAGATAAGCTGGAGCCATGGTCTGCATGAATATCTGCAGCCCACCAGAAGCGGAGCCCGTGATCGCTGACACCAGGCTCACCGAGAAGAACATGGAAAGTAAAGGCGGCAGCGACGAGTCCAGCACCCATTGCGTGGACTGGGCGAAGACCGCCGTCTGGGTAACCACACCACCAAAACCAATCACTGCGGCCGTGTTAATCAGCGGCATGATGGAATCCTGGGCGCCAGCACCCACCACGTGCAAAGGATGTCGACGTATGACCGGGAACAGAATCACAGCCAGGAGTGTGCCACTGAACAGCGCGACGCTGGGCCACACCACGGGCTGACTGTTGGCAAAACTGAGCAGGCGCATAAACGCGGAGCCACTGGCAAGGTCCTCTGGCGTGAACATTTGCAAAAAGACTCGCGGCAGAATAATCGTCAACAATACCGCAGCCAGCGGCAGGCAAGCGGTTATCCAGTGCGGATAGCCGCTCTCCCCTGCTTCCTTGAGCTGATCACGCGGGCCCGGCACGAAGCCCTCACCGCGGCTGGCGGCCAGCAGCCGCTGGCGTTCCAGGTACCAGATGCCACCGAAGAACATCATCGCGCCACCGGCCAGACCAATCCAGAAGCCGGCGAACAGGTCTGTCCCCAGTGCTACTGAGGCGATGACATTGTGAATGGAGGGCGTGCCAGGGAGGGCGGTCAGGGTGAAAGTACCTGCTCCCAGCGCGAGTGCAGCGCAGAACAGGCGCTTGGGTATATCGGCCTCCTGTAGCAACTTGAGACCCAGCGGGTACATGGCAAAGATCACCACAAACACCACCACACCGCCGTAGGTCAGCAGGGCACAGGCCAGTGTTGTGATCCACAGCGCTCGATGCGCGCCCAATTTGCGCACCAGTGCCATGGCAATGCTGGCGGCAGCGTGGCTGTCGCCCATCACCCGACCAAACATGGCGCCGGCAGCGAATAGCAGAAAAAATTTGCCGGCAAAGGTGAACGCCCCCAGCGGGCCGAAAGAAAAGTACTGGGTGAGACCCTCTGCCAACGGCAGGCCATTGGTGACTATCACCAGCAGCGAACACAGCAGCGCGGCAAAGATGATGTCCACCCCGCGCAGGGCAAGCCATATCAGCAGCACTACCGCGCCCAGAAGTCCAGCGTATTCCATAGTCAAAACTCCTTCTTCTTATTATCAGCGCAGAGAACAAGCCGTTTACGGCGTAACCACGTCCAGCGGACGTCCATGCTCGAGGAAGTTGCGGATATTGGCAAGTGCACGCAGCGCCATGTCCATGCGACACTCCGCGGTGGCACTGCCAATATGAGGCAGCAGCGTGACATTGTCGAAATCCTTAAGCTGCGGCGTCACTTCGGGCTCGAACTCGAAGACGTCAAGGCCTGCGCCTCCCAGGTGACCGGAGCTCAGTGCGCCCACCAAAGCCTGCTCATCAACCAGAGGGCCGCGGCCGGTATTGATAATCACCGCACCCAGCTTCATTTGCGCAAAGGTTTCCTGATTCAGTAAATGCCGGGTAGCCTGGCCCAATGGACAGTGCAGGGAAACAATATCTGCCTCTGCCAGTAAATCAGAAAGATGCTCGCGATACCGGGCACCGGTGACCTCTTCAGCCGAGCTTTTACGGCTGGGACCGTGATAGATTACCGACATACCAAAGCCCCGCGCCCTGAAGGCAACCGCCTGACCAATGGCACCAAAACCGACGATACCCAGGGTTTTGCCATGCACCCGCGTGCCCAATTGCGTTGCCCCGGCGGCAAAATCCCCCGCACGCAACCTCTGCTCACAGATAGATAGGCGTCGACACGTGGCCAGCAGCAATGCCATGGCGAGGTCGGCGGTGTCTTCTGTCACCACCGGAGTGTTACTGACCTGCAAACCGCGAGCGGCTGCGGCAGGCAGGTCGATGTTGTCTGTACCTACGCCGATATTGGCAATGAGCCCTACAGACTCGGGAAGACCGGCGATGCGCTCAGCTGTAACCGAGTCCATCGCCGTGCCCAGCCATACTGAGGCCCCGACCAGTGACTGGTCGGGAGCGCTGGCATCAAATATACGGACCTCACCCAGGCTGGAAATACCTTGCATGAAGGCAGGTGGAAGCTCCCTGGCGAGAGCGATAACGGGACGAGTCATAACCTTGGCACCTCTGCAACACCGTCCAATACTATAGTCGCAAAGGCTGCCTCGAACTGTCCGTTTTATTACATTCGCCTGAATCAGGGCCTTGCCAGCCCCTCACGGCCCTGTCATTAGACATCGCGCATGCTATTCTCCTGCTGCCCCCGACATGCACGCCCGGCCAATTGCTTCGAATGCCAGCTTTCTGTCACTCGCTCATTGGGCATTCCCTCCCCTTTCAATATAATGGGCACATTCCGCACTACATCACCCTGGCCGGCAGGACAGCCGGCAGATAGGAGATATTCAATTGAGCGCACAACCATCCGCCACCGGGCCTGCCGTAGGCATCATTATGGGCTCCCGGTCAGACTGGCCCACCATGGAAAGGGCTACAGAGCTGCTGACTGAGCTCGGCATAGCCTACGAAACACAGGTCGTGTCTGCTCACCGCACGCCAGACCGGCTCTATACCTATGCGCGCTCAGCAAGGGAGCGGGGGTTGCAGGTGATCATTGCTGGTGCGGGTGGTGCCGCTCACCTGCCGGGCATGGCCGCCTCGATGACGCTTTTACCCGTCATAGCGGTGCCGGTCCAGAGCAAGGCTCTGAGTGGCATGGACAGTCTGCTGTCCATTGCCCAGATGCCTGCCGGCGTTGCCGTGGCGACCCAGGCCATAGGCAGCAGTGGCGCGTTTAACGCGGGCTTGCTGGCAGCACAGATACTTGCACTGGGTGATGACGATCTCTACAGGAGATTGGCCGAGTACCGCCAGTCAGTCAGCGACAACGTGCCCACGGAGGTCTCATAGTGCACGTTGGCATAATCGGCTGCGGTCAGCTTGCCCGCATGATGGCGCTGGCCGGCTGGGATATGGGGCTGCGCTTCAGCTTCCTGGCCAGCGAGGGTGAATCAACGACTTGCGTGCAGGGCCTGGGCAATATCGTACTGTACACGCCGGGCCATACGGCAGCGCAGGTGTACCAGGACCTGGGGCAACCGGACGTGGTTACCGTGGAGCGTGAGCGCGTCGACTATGCACTGCTGCGAGGGCTGGCCGACCACTGTGCCGTGCACCCCAACGCGGATGCAGTAGAAGCTTGCGGTGATCGCTTCCGTGAAAAACAACTGCTGGACTCGGCCGAACTGCCCAGTGCGCCCTACGCAATAGCAGAAACAGCACAGGATGTGCGCGCAGCGGCGCAGAGCCTGGGTTTGCCAGTCGTCGTGAAAAGCCCTACCGAGGGCTATGACGGAAAGCAGCAGTGGCACCTGCTCACCGAGAAACAGCTGGAGGCATTCTGTGAGGAAAATCCTCCCGGCGCATGGCTGGTTGAATCGCGCATACCGTTTGAGCGGGAAGTGTCGATGATAGCGGCGCGCTCCGCCAATGGCGACGTCACCCTCTACCCGCCCACAGAAAACCGCCACCGCGATGGCATCCTGCTGACCTCTATCGCTCCGGCAGCCGACATGGGGCCATTGCATGAGAAAGCCTGCCAATACATCAGCACCTTGCTGGAAGCCATGGACTATGTCGGTGTGCTGGCGATGGAGAGCTTTGTCACCACAGACGCGCTGCTGATCAATGAACTGGCGCCGCGTGTCCACAACAGCGGTCACTGGACCATGCACGGAGAGGTAAGCAGCCAGTTTGAGAACCACCTCAGGGCAATTCTTGGCATGTCACTGGGTGCGACACAGACCAGCCGCTGCCACGGCATGATCAATATTCTCGGCGGGTACGACCAGCGGGGCACGCTGCTGAGCCTGTCACGTGACGCCAGGCTAACCGATTACAACAAATCCCATCGTCCATTGCGCAAACTGGCACACATCAACGTATGTAGCGCCAGCAGGGAAAACGTCGAAGAACAGCTACTAAGCCTGCACGACCAGCTATACAGCGGGTCAACGCCTGCCGTTTAGCCATCAACGGAGACAGCATCGCGCTGATGGACTGCGCTGCACCGGTAAACGACACTCGGGCATAACCGGTGTTGCAGCTCGCCAGTGCCGAGTCTCCCGCTCAGGAGGGAAGACATGTCCAGAACAGCCGGTTGGCTGCGGCGAATCGCGATCACTCTCACCTTTGTGGGCCTGGTTGCCTGCAACGTACTGACGCTGACCAGCGCGGCATTCAATACCGCTATTTCGACGGCACTCACCACTGCGCTGGGTATACAAACGGTTACCGGAGCAATGCAAACCCGACTCGCGCGACAGGACAAGCTAGCCAAACAGCGCAAGGTGGTGGCAAGGAAGTTCGGTACCAGACTGGCCGGCAGAACGAAGCGCGTGGCCGCTGCCAGCATCGCCACCCTGCCTGCCGAGGCGCTGCCGCTGATTGGGATCTCGGTAATTCTCGCCGGCACTGCCTATGAGCTGTACGAGGCCTGCGAAAGCATGCGCGACCTGGAGGAACTCTACGCCGGACTGGGCATGGACGACAGCGTACCCGACGACGTTTTACACAGCGTTTGTGAGGCACAGCTTCCCGACTGGTAAGACCCTGGCAGAAACGCACATCACCACCCTGAATCTCGCCGATCATACCCTCAAGATATAACCCATTAGAATAATCTGGAGAAATCTCCATAATTTTGTGGAGCTACGGCTACTGGTGTCATTCAATACGCCAACGACTATCCGGATTTTAAGCGAGATTCTACGATGGAACGGACTGAAACCTGCCTCATCGCCCCGTCACTTGCCAAAGCCACCATGCTGGGGCTGTCGTTGACGCTGCTGGCCAGCTGCCGACTGGTCATCACCACCGATGAAGGCGGTCACATCATGTCATCCTCAGGACAGGTTGACTGCGCTGAGGAGCGCTGCATATTCCCGGTTACCGAAGAAGTCACAGAGACCTTCACCGCCGTAGCAGCCAATGGATACCGTTTTGTGCGCTGGGAGGGCCTTTGCGTGCGTTCCCCGGTGGAGGTCTGCGAAGTAACCGTGTTTCCCTTGCCTGAGGAGTTCAGTCGCTACGACGGCGATATTGGCCTTTCAGCTGTGTTTGAACCGTCCGCGGAAGTTCGCACCTGGTACCGGGACCGGGACGGCGACAACTATGGCTCCCCCAACCAGAGGAAAACCGCGGCCTCTCGCCCACAGGGCTTCGTCGTCAACAAAACCGATTGCGACGACTTCGACGACAGCGTCCACCCTTTCACCAAGGAACGGGAAGACGGCAAGGACAATAACTGCAACGGCATGGTCGATGAAGGCTTTGTCGATATTCGCTTTTACGCAGACAGCGACAGGGATGGCTACGGCGACCCGCAGAACAGCATCCTCAAGAGCCGCAAACCGGGCGGATATGTGCTCAATGACCTGGACTGCAACGACAATAGTGCCGAGGATTACCCCGATGCCCCGGAACTGGCGGATGACCGCGACAACGACTGCGACGGCAGCGTGGACGAAGGTGGCAGCACCTGGTTTCGCGATGTTGACGGCGATGGTTACGGCAGCGATGCCGACACCATGACAGGACTGGAGCCACTGGCGGGCTACGTGGACAACGACACAGATTGCGATGACAGCAACGACGCTATTTTCCCCGGTGCCGAAGAAACCTTCGACAGTGCTGACAATAACTGTGACGGCGAGATAGACGAGGGCTTCACCGAGCGCGAATTTTACCGCGATACGGACGGCGACGGATTCGGGGACGCGCAGGACACCACCATTGATATTGCGGCGCCGGAGGGCTATGCCTCTGCCGCTGGCGACAACTGCCCCGACATTGCCAATCCGAACCAATCGGACATGGACCGCGACGGAATCGGCGACGCCTGCGATGCGTTCACTGATACCGACGACGATGGCGTACAGGACAGCGCCGACAACTGCCCAGTGGATGCCAACGCGAGCCAGGACGATACAGACAACGATGGCCTGGGCGACGCCTGCGATAACCAGAACGGGCTGGACCCCGACAACGATGGTGTCAACACTGACCTGGATAACTGCCCGCAAGCCTACAACCCGGGTCAGACGGATACGGACAACGACGGTCTGGGCGATGCTTGTGACAGTGTCAATGATAATGGCGGTGGCAATGGAAATGACGGTGGCGGTGGCGGCGGTGCCTGCGCCGGGACCCCCGAAGCCCAGGCGATGCTGGACGCCGTTAACGCATTCCGGGCACAAACCCGCGACTGCGGCTCCAGAGGTATCTACCCCGCAGTGGGGGCGCTGTCCTGGAGCTGCCAGCTGGAAACGGCCGCGCTCACACATTCCATGGATATGGCCAATAACGACTTCTTCGACCACACCGGTTCCGATGGTTCTTCGGCGGGCCAGCGGGCGACGCGCGCCGGCTACAATTGGTGGACCTGGGGTGAGAATATCGCTGCGGGCTATCCTACAGTGAGTGCTGCAATGCAGGGCTGGATAGACAGCGACGGCCATTGTGCCAATATGATGAACGGCAATTTCGCCAACATGGGTTCTGCCAAATTCAGCAACAACAACAGCACTTATCGTATCTACTGGACACAGGTCTTCGGCGCTGCAAATTAAGCTTTGCTGCGCCGCAGGTGCCGGCCTGCCAATAACTACGGTACTTCCTCTAATCCGCTATTCGAGGCGAGGGACAACTCCTTATTTCTCAAAAGAGCCTGGCTGCGCAGGCCTCCAGGGGGTGTCAAATGGTCAGGATAAGCCTGAGACAGCGACGCACCCTGCTAAATTCTGAAGTCGCAGTTCAATTGTAGAGAAGTATACAATGGCCAGGTGAGAGGACTATTTCGGCTGGAGTATGTGCATAAACTGAGCGATTGATGACCCCCTGATATATCCATCGAATTGCCCCGCAATAAAAGCCGCCACACGGTATGTATTTACGGTTACGGTATTTCATCATCCGGCTATTACCGCATACCAAATACACCGCAACATTGGAGCCATTCTATGAGTCAGAACAAAAACACCGTTGAACGCCTATGGCGAGCTCTCTCCGCTGGAGACTGGGATACCCTGACCGCATGCCTTCATCCGGACATCCACTACCGCGACATGCCCGCCGACGACCCCGGTGCTCACGGGCCGGAGAATGTCGTCAAGCGCTTGTCTATCGCCTGGGATCACCTGCAAAAGCAGGAGCAGACCACCCACCATATTGCCGCAGAAGGTGACGTGGTGTTTCTGGACCACACAGAAAAGTGGACGTTCAACACAGGCGAGACCTGCGAACACACCTTCGCCACCATGCACGAAATGCGGGAGGGCCTGGTATACCGGTGGCACGATTACTGGGACATGAACAAGTTTGTCAGCCAGTTCCCGCACTGGTTTCTTGAAGAGATGGCGAAAAAAACCGCCGCTGACTTCAGCGACTGACGGGGATGCAAGGAACCAGCGCTTCGGTATGGCAAGGTGCTGCAACTCGCCGCCGGCACGCTCTGCTGCTAACCTGAAAATAAAGGTCATTCCACAGAGGATCAATGTTTTGCGAAAACATCATTTCACCCTGCCACTGAGCCTGTTTCTGGCCACTCTGCTTGGCTGCTCCGACGGCAGCGATACGCCCCCTGTGCCGCCCTCAAGCCTGAGCGTCATCCCCAACGCCGTGCCGGAGGGCGCGCCGGGGGAAATGCCTACGCTGACCTTCCGTGTCATCATGGACCTGCCACAACCCAGGCCGGTGAACGTGATCTTCGAAACCTCCGGCGGCACGGCGACACACGGTGAGGATTACCTGGACACCGCAGGCGAGGTGACGATCCCCGCTGGTGAACTGGAAGCCTTGATACCGGTGGATGTGTTCGGCGATGCTCAGGAAGAGGATGCCGAGACCTTGAGCCTGACCTTTACCGTCTCGGGAAATGCCCTGGCCACCGCGGACAGCGTTATCGGTACGATCGCCAATGACGACTCCGTCTGCGACGCGCCTTTCCAGCTGGCGCAAAACCCCTGGCGCGTATATGGAGCTGATCCGCTCAACTATGCCCATCGCGGTGGAGTGATCGACTTCCCCGAGAACACACTTTTTGCATACAGCGAGGTAGCCCTGGCCGGCGCCGATGTTCTGGAGATGGACGTCTACCAGACGCGGGACAACGAGTTGGTCATTCTCCATGACCTGGACGTGGATCGCACCACCAACGGCAGCGGCAATGTTGTCGACCTGACGCTGGCCGAGCTGCGCCAACTGGACGCCGCCTACTGGTTTGTCCCAGGCGCCGGCACACCGCACGACAGACCGGCGGAAGACTACGTCTACCGGGGCATTGCCACTGGCGACAAACCACCACCCCCGGGCTACAGCGCCAGCGACTTCCGCATTCCCACGCTGGAGGAAGCACTGCAACGCTATCCCCATGAATTGATTAACGTGGAATTGAAACCAGACCTGGATGGACGCGGCAATTACGAGCAGCAGATTGCTGAGCTGCTGCAACGTTACGGTCGCCGGGATGACCTGATCGCTGCCTCCTTCGTGGATGAGGCAGCAAACAATTTCAAGGCCGTTGCGCCCTGTGTGCACACGTCCATTCCGCTTGATCAGGGTTCTTTGCTGGTACTGGCCTCCCAGGGAGACGGCATTATTCCACCGGTACCCGAGCACGTCGCTTTTCAGGTGCCCCCGGACACCAGCCAGATTAATCCGGCTCAACTGCCGCCAGGCTTTTTCCTTGAGGTGGTGACAGAGGATTTCATTCGCGACGCACACGCGGCAGATCTGGCGGTCCAGGTTTGGACCATCAATACCTGCGAGGACATGCTGCGAATGATTGCCCTGGGCGTGGACGCCATCATGACAGACCGGCCACTGCTGCTGGAGAGCCTGCTGGATACACCCGCTGCAGAGCGCAGTTGTGACTAGCGGTTCTGTCCTCACGGGGGAGGAGCCGCCCGTTTATCTGCGGGCGGCGTTCACGTCAGCACAATCTGGCCCATACGGCCAGTGAACCTGCCTGCCACCATGGTAGCCTGATAAGCCATAGTAAAAACCTTCGGAGCCCCGCCATGTCCGCAGAACTTCGCCATCAGCTGCAACTGCCCCCTTGTGATCAGGTTGGATTTGTAGTGGCTGATATGGATGCTTCCCTTGCTCGCTACGAACCCCTGTTCGGCCCCTTCACCACGATGGATCCCGGACCCATGAGCTACAACTATCGTGGTCGCGAAGAAACCTGTGACATGAAACTCGCATTCGGCCGCAGCGGTGAGCTGGAGATCGAGCTGATCCAGTGGGTCAGGGGTGGCTGTCCACACAAGGAATTCCTGGATGCGGGCCGTGAGGGCATGCACCACCTGCGTTTTCGCATCGACTCACTGGAAGCAACTGTGGCCGCCGCGCAAGAGCTGGGCTATACCTCGATCTGGGACAAACGCTACGGAGAAGGCCTCGCTGTGGCTTATCTGGAGCGCGCATCAGACCCGCTACTGATAGAGCTGTTTGAAAATCATCATGGCTGATACCCCTGCGGCCCACAGCACGCACATTCAACAGGCATGCAATTAAAGACCCACGCATGAGTAAAGTACTGATCACCGGTGCCACCGGCTTTATCGGCAATCACGTAGCCCGCATGTGCCTGCAGCAGGGCGATGAGGTGCGGGCGATGGTAATGCCGGGTGAAGACCGCTCCCCGCTGGATGGCATGGACGTGGAGTATGTGGAAGGCAACCTGCTGAACCCACAGTCACTGGCGAAAGCCGTCGTCGGGGTGGACAAACTGTACCACCTGGCCGCCCTGTTCGCGGTATGGACCAGGGACCCGGACCTGCACTACAAGATCAATGTAGAAGGCACGCGTCACCTCATGCGCGCGGCGAAGGCCGCAGAGCTGGAGAAAATTGTCTACACCAGCAGCATTGCTGCTATAGGCACTGACGGCAAGGGCACCCCGTCAAACGAGGAAACCCCCTTCGCGAGCTGGCACTTTGCCAGCGAATACATCATGTCAAAGTACATCAGTCACCTGGAAGTTAAAGGCATGGTCAAGGACGGCCTGCCGGTGACCATGGTCCTGCCAGGCCTGCCCTTCGGCCCCGGTGACCGCGCACCCACCCCTACCGGCACCATGATTATTGGCGCCCTGCAGGGCAAGATGAAAAACTACTGGGATGGTGGTGTTTGCCCCGTTGACGTGCGAGATGTGGCTGCTGGTCACTTACTGGCCATGGAAAAAGGGCGCATCGGTGAATCCTACATACTCGGCAATACCGACAACAACATGACCAACCAGGCGTTCCTGCAATTGATAGGCCGGGTGGCCGGTATTGATAACGTGGGCAGCAAGGAGATTTCCAGGGCAACCATGTTGCGAGTGGCGCGCCTGGCCGAAATGTTCTCCAGGCTTACTGGCAAGGCGCCCATCACCACCGTGAAAAACAGCACCTATACCATGGAGCACTTCTACGTGGACTCCAGCAAGGCAGTGGCTGAACTGGGGCTGCCACAAACTCCCGTGGAAACCGCAGTGCGCGATTCCATAGAGTGGTTCCGGGCAAACGGTTACGCCTGATCGACAGGGCGCGCTGCAATCGCTCTCCCTGAACCACTATGCCCGGCAACGCGCTTAGAAAAAGCCCAGCGGATTAATGTCGTGGCTCACCAGCATATTCTTGGTTTGCTGGTAATGATCCAACGCCAATTTATGGGTTTCACGACCAATACCCGATTTCTTGTAGCCACCAAACGCGGCATGCGCAGGATAGGCGTGATAACAGTTCATCCAGACCCTGCCGGCCTTGATGCCCCTGCCCATGCGAAACGCACGATTGGTATCGCGTGTCCATACGCCGGCACCCAGACCATATTCCGTGGCGTTGGCGACCGCCAGGGCCTCGGCTTCATCCTTGAAGGTGGTGATGCCCAGGGTAGGCCCGAAGATCTCCTCCTGGAAGACGCGCATGTCGTTCGTGCCTTTTAACAGGGTTGGCTCTACATAGTAACCGCCGGCGATGTCGCTGCCGACGGTCGCCTTGTTCCCGCCGCACAGGAACTGCGCGCCATCCTGCCTGGCGATATCCATATAGCTCATGATCTTGTCGAACTGCTCTTTCGAGGCCTGGGCACCGACCATGGTGTCTGTGTCAAACGGGTTGCCCTGTTTGATTTTGCCGGCGCGTTCCAGCACCCGCTCGATGAAATCGTCGTAGATACTCTCCTGCACCAGGGCACGTGACGGACAGGTGCATACCTCGCCCTGATTGAAGAAACCCAGCAGAACGCCCTCAATACACTTGCTGATAAAAGCCTCCTCCTGCTGCATCACGTCTTCGAAGTAAATACCCGGAGACTTCCCGCCCAGTTCTACCGTGGAGGGAATAAGGGTTTTGGCCGCATTGGCCAGAATCTGGTGACCCACCGCCGTTGAACCGGTGAAGGCAATTTTCGCAATACGATCTGAGGAGGCCAGTGCCTGGCCGATCTCTGCACCAAAGCCATTCAGTACATTTACTGTGCCTGCCGGCAGCAGATCGCCAATCATTTCCATCAACACCAGAATGGAGACCGGCGTCTGCTCGGCCGGCTTGAGTATCACGCAATTACCCGCCGCCAGGGCCGGCGCGAGCTTCCAGGCTGCCATCAATATAGGGAAGTTCCACGGGATGATCTGGCCGACAACGCCCAGTGGTTCATGAAAATGGTAACTCACCGTCGTCGCATCAATCTCCGCCGCCGAGCCCTCCTGCGCCCGGATGCAGCCGGCGAAATAACGAAAGTGATCGACCGCCAACGGAATATCGGCGTTGAGTGTCTCGCGAATGCCCTTGCCGTTCTCCCAGGTCTCTACATACGCCAGGGTCTCCAGATTCGCCTCTATACGATCAGCAACTCTTAGCAGGATATTCGAACGTTCCTGGACCGAGGTAGCGCCCCAGGCATCCGCAGCGCCATGGGCGGCGTCCAGCGCTTTGTGCAGGTCCGCAGCCGAAGAACGGGGTACTTCACAGAACGCCTCCCCTGTCACCGGCGTGGTGTTATCGAAATAGCGGCCCTCCAAAGGGGCGACCCACTCTCCACCGATAAAGTTTTCGTAGCGGCTCTTGAACTTGAACAGCGCATTCTCGGTTCCGGGCATGGCATATAACATTTTTTATTTTCCTCGCGTATGCATCACAGAGACTGAAACATAGCGCAGCTTTCCGGCCCGTGCAAAACAAACGCCGCGAGAATACCGCAGCGTTTGTGCTAGAGTCCTGCTCTGACAAAAAAGCCGGACCCTCACCGAATGAGACGACTGCTACACACGATATTGATCCTTGCCGCTGCATCGACACTGATCGCCTGCTCCACTGACACAGCGGTAGGAGACGCCTGTGCTCCGCGCGGCAAGAACATGCTGGAAGACCTGACCTTCTCCACCCTTTCAAACCCGAGATCCCAGCGGCAGTGGTTCTCTTCGGAACATGCCGCGGGTCAGACCTTTGAATACAGCGCCAGCGATGGGGTCCTGACAATATTTAAAACGGGCGGAGAGCCCTGGTTTCTACTGACACAAAGCCCGGATCCAGCAGTGCTGGCGGGCAAGCGGATCACGTTTGGCGCCGAACTGAAGCTGGACCTGCAAATGCCCACGGATCACGCATTCACCCCGGGCGGTGGCCTGTCGCTGCTCGCCAGGAGAGGCGGCAAGGTGGTGGTCAATTCTTCTCTGGAGCACGAACCGCGCCTGGGTACTACAGAGTGGATACCCGTCAGTATCACGGTGACAGTCCCCCCCGGCACAGACATGCTTCGTGTCGGCTTCCTGCATCAGGCTGAGGGGACGCTGCGCGTGCGCAGGCCGTTCCTGAAACTGGCCGCAAAAAAGGACTGCGCACGCTAGGCCACCCCCGACCAGACGTCCGTAACCTGTTCAGTTATATCACCATTTCAGTGCAGCGCTGCACCACAACGGCCCCCGCAGCCTGTATGCGACAGTACTGGATGCAGCCCTGAGCCCAGTCAACACGGGGCTTTCACAACTTTGGCCTGAAGTTTGCTGTATCCAACTTACCACTCACATCACCACCTTCAATTCAAGGCAACGAAGCCTGCGTAAACCGCACCCATCATCAAGCGGTTTGCGCAGGCTTCTTTAATTTTCAGGAGTAGAAGTATGTTTTATCGAATTCCCGCAGTAATGCTTGCATCCCTGGTCACCACCGGAGCCCTGCCCGTCTCGGCTCAAGAGGCACCGGCACAGGATTTCACCAGTATGTTCACGGAAGGCAAGGCTTCACTCAACTTTCGTTATCGCTATGAGTACGTGGACGACGATGCCCGTGATCGCAATGCTCGCGCATCCACTCTGCGCTCGCGATTGACGTTCACATCAGCAACCTACCGGGGCTTTTCATTTCTTACTGAGTTTGACGATGTCACTGCCATTGGCGCTGACGACTACAACTCCACCGCTAACGGCAAGCTGCAGTACCCGGTGATCGCCGACCCGGAGGGCACCGAGGTGAATCAGGTCTGGGGCCGCTACAGTGCCGGGGGCGCCTCCGGCACCTATGGGAGACAGCGCATAATCCACGCAAACCAGCGCTTTGTCGGCGGTGTGGCCTGGCGCCAGAACGAACAAACCTATGACGGATTTCGTGCACTGTTCAACGGCGGGAATAACATTACGCTGGACTACACATATGCCTACAACGTGAATCGTATCTTCGGCCCGGATGACGGCCCGGTACAGCCTGCTCAACTACGCGGGGAAAATCACTTATTGCATGCGAACTGGAAATTCCTTCCTGACCATAGCATCAGTGGTTTCGTCTACGCCCTGGATATCGATGAGGACACGGCCTATCCGGCGGGCAGGTCAGTCGGCAACTCCTCCGATACCTATGGGCTGGAGTATAGTGGCAAGTTCGGACCCGTCGCTGCACGCGCAGCCTACGCAACCCAATCCGATGCCGGTGATTCACCACTGAGCTACGACGCCGACTACTACCTGATCGAAGGCAGCGCTGACCTTGCCGGTATCAAGGCAACTCTTGGCTACGAAGTACTGGGCGGCGGTGATGGCGTTGGCTTCAAAACGCCTTATGCAACGCTGCACAAATTCCAGGGCTGGGCAGACAAGTTCCTGGTCACCCCGGCCGATGGGATAGAAGACCTTTACCTGAGCCTCGCCGGGGCCCTGGGGCCAGTCAAGCTTGCCGCGATCTACCATGACTTCCAGGCAGAGGACTCCTCTACAGACTATGGCTCGGAAATTAACCTTGTCGCCAACTGGGCCTATGACAGTAACTGGAGCTTCCAGCTTAAATTTGCCAGTTTTTCCAGCGATTCGAGTGCTTACACCGATACCGACAAGGCATGGATGACGGTAAACTTCAAAATCTGATCGCAACCTGAGCAAGCGGGTGGACGTGAGTCGCCCAACTAGAATCGTGCCTAGAAGCCCCTCCTCGTCTCGCGTGTTGCGCGTGATCCTCGTCGATGATGACCTGCCGCGGGCAACCGCGGTGGAATCGCGGCTTGCCGAGGTGGGCTTTGACGTGCTGTCTGTCATTCCCACCGCCTCCGGCTTGTTGTACCAGATGGCACAACGTGAGCCGGATGTGGTGATCATTGCGCTGGACTCTCCTGACCGCGATGTACTGGAAAGCCTGAGCATCGCCTCTGCACACAACCCTCGACCCGTGGTGATGTTCTCTGAAAGCGGTGACCACAACTTCATTACGGATGCCATCCGCGCAGGCGTTACCGCCTATCAGGCTGAAGACATCAGCCCGGCAAGGGTGCGCGCTGCTATCGATATTGCCGTAGCACAGTTCAGCGCCTTTGATGCACTGCGCGAAGAACTGGACACCACTCGCCGCCAGCTTGAGGAGCGCAAAACAGTAGAACGGGCGAAATTGTTGCTCATGCAGACACACGATGTCGGCGAAGAGGAAGCCTTCACCACACTGAGAAAACTGGCCATGGACAAGCACCGCACACTGGGCGAAACAGCGGCAGACGTCATCGCAATTCTTGGCTCAACAGACTCAAAAGGAAAGCAACCGTGAGCGACATTTCCAAATTGCCACCGGCGGAAAAACCGCAGGTGAGGCTCGGTTTTCTGCGGCTCACTGACAGTGCGCCACTGGTTATGGCCGAAGAACTGGGCTTCTACGCAAAGTATGGACTGGACGTGCTCCTGCAGCGGGAGGTTTCCTGGGCCAACGTGCGGGACAAACTGGTCACCGGCGACCTGGACGCGGCACAGCTATTGGCCCCTCTGCCGCTGGCAACATCGCTGGGAGTGGGCGGCATGCGCGCGGAACTGATCACCGGCCTGGCACTTAGCCTGAATGGTAACGCGATCACACTGGGCCAGCCCCTGGCTGCGGAAATCAAGGCACGTGGCGGGGATGCGCAGAAAAGCGCCGCCAGCACGGCAAAAGCGTTTGGCCAATATATCGGCGAGGGTAAACGCGAAATCACCCTGGCCACGGCACACTCCTTCTCCTGCCATACCTTGCTGTTACGCCGCTGGCTGAGGGCGGGCGGCATCGACCCGGAACGGGACCTGCACATTATCGTGCTGCCCCCGGAGCAGATGGTTGATAGCCTGGCCAGGGGTATTATCGACGGTTTCTGTGTGGGAGAACCCTGGAACAGTATTGCTGTGCAATACGGAATCGGCGCGGTGCAGGCCACCGGCTACCAGATCTGGAATAACGGCGTCGAGAAAGTGCTTGGCGTCACGGAAAGCTGGCACCAACATCATCCGGGCACCCATCTTCGGCTGCGCCTGGCACTCATGGAGGCCTGCAGCTGGCTGGCCGACCACAACAACCGTGAGCACACAGCTACCATTCTATCCGACAAGCGCTATCTGGACCTGCCAGAAGACAAGCTGCGACCCTCACTGTGCGGCCAGTTCTGCTTTGCCAAAGGGGAGACAGCCGCCGAGCTTCCGCACTTTCATGTCTTCGGCCGCTTTCAGGCCGGATTTCCCTGGCGCTCTGACGGCGAACTACTGCTGCGCGAAATCGGCGACCTGCTGGGCAGGACCTTCGCCAAGGAAGATACCAGGTCGCTGGTGCAGCGCTGTTTCCGCACGGACCTGTACCGCGAGGCCGCCAGGCATCTGGCGCTGCCCTGCCCCAACCAGGACTACAAGCCTCCGGGCGAGCACAGTAGGGTATGGGAAATCGAGCCCGGTATCGAACTGGGACCCGACGCAATGCTAGCGCGGTAATCGGCGCAAGCACGATAATGGTGAGCGAGCGCACCAAGGCAGTGCAGCATTTGGCCCTGTCATGTCTTTAATACCGGGCATTTCTAACGACTTGTTTCTATAACCATTTGTTTTATCTGATTTTTATAAACTCTGGCGCGGGTCTTGAAACACTCTCTCCGGAACTTCTCACTACACAACGACACTTCCTCTGGGCAACGACGCTCTTGTAACACGGACTCACCACACCGTGTCTTGCGGGAGCGTCTGCGTGTGACAACACGATGGAAAGAGGTAAGGCATGATCAACCATTCACTGCTCTCGTTCACCCGCCGACGCTTTAGCGCCTTCGCTCTGGGCTCGCTGCTCTGTTCGGCATTCTCCCTCAGCGCCAATGCCCAAATCGGTGAACCTGAAAAGGATGAACTGAAATTCGGGTTCATCAAACTGACGGATATGGCACCGCTGGCCGTTGCCTACGAAAATGGTTACTTCGAGGACGAGGGTCTCTACGTCACGCTGGAGGCCCAGGCGAACTGGAAAGTATTGCTGGACGGCGTCATCGACGGACAGCTTGACGGCGCTCATATGCTGGCGGGACAGCCCCTGGCCGCCACTATCGGCTACGGTACCAAGGCCCATATCGTCACACCCTTCTCCATGGACCTGAACGGCAACGGCATCACCGTATCCAACGCGGTGTGGCAGGAAATGAAGAAAAACATCCCCCACGAGAACGGCCGGCCCGTGCACCCGATCAAGGCTGACTACCTGAAGCCAGTGGTCGAGCGGTACATAGACGAGGGTAAGCCGTTCAACATGGGCATGGTTTTCCCGGTATCCACCCATAACTACGAACTGCGCTACTGGCTTGCAGCGGGTGGCATACATCCTGGCTACTACGCGCCCCACAAGGGAGACACCTCCGGACAGATCGACGCCCAGGCATTGCTCTCTGTCACGCCACCCCCCCAGATGCCTGCCACCCTTGAAGCGGGCACCATTCATGGCTACTGCGTGGGCGAGCCATGGAACCAACAGGCCGTATTCAAAAGTATCGGTGTACCGGTTATTACCGATTATGAGATCTGGAAGAACAACCCGGAAAAAGTGTTCGGCCTGAACAAGGAGTTCACTGAGAAATATCCCAACACCACTGTACGAGTGGTCAAGGCTCTGCTGCGAGCGGCGCGGTGGCTGGATGAAAATGACAACGCCAACCGACCCGCGGCCGTCGAGATACTGTCTCGCTCGGAGTACGTGGGAGCAGACTACGATGTCATCGCCAACTCCATGACCGGCACCTTTGAGTATGAGAAAGGCGACAAGCGCGATATCCCTGACTTCAATGTGTTCTTCCGTTACAACGCGACCTACCCGTACTACTCAGACGCCATCTGGTATCTCACCCAGATGCGCCGTTGGGGACAGATTGCCGAGCCCAGGTCAGACGACTGGTACTTCGATGTGGCACGCAGCGTGTACCGACCAGACATCTACGAAGTCGCTGCCAAAGCACTGATTGAAGAAGGCGAGATGAGTGCAGACGAATTTCCTGCCTTCGCTACTGAAACCGGCTTTCGGCCACCACAGGACGAATTCATAGATGACAAGGTGTTTGACGGCAGCAAACCCAACGCTTACCTGGAACAGTTCCCCATCGGTTTGAAGGGCGACGAGGTCATTAAGTAAAAAGGCGCATATTCGCGGCAGAAATGTTCGACCAAGTGAACCCCCGCTGAGGCGGGGACAGCGATTGAAGAGACAGGAAATCATGACAGACACAGCAGCAATACAACACGACGACCGGTTCCGGCAGATGCTGGCCGGGCTGGGCTCGAAGTCCTTTGTTGAGGGGCTGCTTCTGCCCGCCCTGGGCATTCTTGTGTTCCTGATGGTATGGCAATTCTCAGCTCAGCGTATCAATACGTCACTGGGCCAGTTCCCGGGACCGGCACAGGTTTGGGAGCAGGCAAAAGGACTGGGCGCAGAACACGCACGGGAGCGCGAAAAAGAAGCTGCGTTTTATCAGCGACAAGAGGACCGCAATGCCATCAAACTCGCCAAGGATCCGCAAGCGACCATCAAGTGGCGCAAATACACAGGCAAGGCGACCTTTCTGGACCAGATTGTCACCAGTCTATTGACCGTTGCAGCCGGATTCCTGATCGCCAACATCATTGCCATACCACTGGGGATTGTGTGCGGCCTCAGCGCCGGCGTATACAAAGCGATGAACCCCATCATCCAGATATTCAAACCCGTTTCACCGCTGGCGTGGTTGCCACTGGTCACCATGGTGGTCTCGGCAACCTACACGTCCGAGGATCCGCTATTCGACAAGTCCTTCGTCAACTCGGCAATTACCGTTGCCCTGTGCTGTCTCTGGCCAACGCTGATCAACACCACGGTGGGCGTGGCAGGGATCGATAAGGACCTGGTCAACGTTAGCAAGGTAATGGCGCTCAGACCGATGGTACACGTGCGCAAGATCGTTGTGCCGGCAGCGATACCGATGATATTCACCGGCCTGAGGCTTTCCCTGGCCACGGGCTGGATGGTGCTGATCGCGGCGGAGATGCTGGCGCAGAACCCGGGTCTGGGAAAATTCGTCTGGGACGAATTCCAGAATGGCAGTTCCAATTCACTGGGCCGAATCATGGTCGCCGTGCTGGCGATAGGCCTGATCGGGTTCATGTTGGACAAGCTAATGCTGATCGTGCAGAAGCGAGCCAGCTGGGACAAGAGCGCAGTACTGCGCTGAAAAAGAGCAACAGGAGTAACAGCATGAGTATCACCTATCTGGACATCACCGACGTCGGCATTGAGTTCGACACGAACGGCAGCAAATTCCGCGCTCTGCAGCACGTTAACCTGAAAATGACTCAGGGTGAGTTTGTCTCACTCATCGGCCATTCAGGTTGCGGCAAATCAACAGTGCTCAACATTGTTGCGGGCCTGCACCGGGCGACCGAAGGCGGCGTGGTACTCGAAGGCAAAGAGGTCACCGAGCCGGGGCCGGATCGGGCTGTGGTGTTTCAGAATCACTCGCTGATGCCATGGCTGACCGTCTATGAAAACGTGGCGCTGGCGGTAAACCAGGTCTTTCGCAAAACCAAAAGCAAGGCTGAGCGCAAAGAATGGATAGAGCACAACCTGAAGCTGGTGAATATGGATCACGCACTGGATAAATTGCCCGGAGAAATTTCCGGCGGCATGAAACAGCGCGTGGGCATCGCTCGCTGCCTGGCCATGCAACCCAAAGTGCTGTTGATGGATGAGCCCTTCGGCGCACTTGATGCCCTGACTCGCGCCCAGCTGCAGGACTCCCTTATGGGGATACAGGCGGAGCTGGGCAATACCGTCATCATGATCACCCATGACGTTGATGAAGCGGTGCTGTTATCGGACCGTATCGTGATGATGACCAACGGCCCGGCTGCCACCATTGGCGAGATTCTGAAGGTAGATTTGCCCCGACCCAGAGATCGTCTGGCACTGGCAGAGGATCCTGCATTTGTGCACTTGCGTCAGCAGGTACTCGAATTCCTGTACGCAAAGCACGGCCATATCAATGTGCCAGCCGCAACATCGGAAAAGCAATCCACCGGGGCCAGGACAGCACCTGTACTGGAGGCCGTTGCCGACAGTGACGACGACACGCCGCAAGCGGGCGGTCCCAGCACAGCGGCGGCCTAAGCACAAATGGCCAGTAAACTGCTCATCATCGGCGCCGGCATGGCAACAGCCTGCTTGCTGCAATCGCTCAGCGGACGGGATCACAATCTGGTTATTACCGTCATCGGTGACGAGCGTGACTGCTGCTATAACCGGGTCATGCTGTCCAGCGTATTAGCCGGTGAGGAGACGCCAGAGAACCTCGACATGCTGGGCGCAGCGTGCGCGAAAGAGGCGAAATTCCTGGCTGGCACGCGGGCCAGCCACATCGACCTGGAAAAGAAGCAGGTGCTGTGTGACGGAGGTACCACTGTGGCATTCGACCAGCTGGTTATCGCCACCGGTTCGCAAGTGGCTCGGCCGCCACTGGACTGCAGCGGCATCGAAGGTATCAGGGAATTCCGCAGTCTTCAGGACACTCGAGACTTTCAGGCCATGGCGGCAAAAAACAAACACGCCGTGGTGGTCGGCGGCGGGCTACTGGGGCTGGAAGCAGCCCATGGCCTGAATAAACAGGGTTTTGTCACCACGGTGCTGCACCGCAACACACACCTGATGAACCGGCAACTGGATGTGGAAGGCGGCAAACAACTGCAGCGCACCCTGGAGCGAGGCGGTCTTTCATTCAGGCTTGGAACGTCTGTTGCCTCCGTGCAGTCTGCCAGGGGTCACATCACCGGACTCGAACTCCAGAGCGGAGAAGCGCTGCCCTGTGACCTGCTGGTTCTGGCCACTGGCATCCTCCCCAACACCCAACTGGCGGCGGGCGCAGGGCTGGCGTCAGACAGGGGTATTGTCGTCGACAACCGAATGCGCACAGAAGTAGCGGATGTCTACGCCATTGGCGAGTGCTCGCAGATAGACCAGCAGTGTTTCGGCCTTGTCGCGCCCATACGAGAACAGGCTGCCGTGCTGGCGCGCGAAATACTCAGGCAGAGGGGCGAGCCTTTCCAGCAACAGGAATGGCCGACACAGCTGAAAATTTCCGGAATCGATATCTACAGTGCAGGCGAACTGGATGACAGCGCAGAGCAGATATTCCTTCGTGACCCCGGCGCCGCTATCTACCGAAGGCTGGTAATAAGGGACAACAGACTGATTGGTGCCGCGCTGGTCGGCGATAAGAACGGCGGCACCTGGTATGCCGAACTCATTCAGAACAAACAGGACATTGCCGACCTTCGCTCCGGACTGATGTTCGGGCGCAACGTGGCGCAGGCAATGGCGAACGCAGCGCAAAAGGCTGCTTGAGAACAAAGGAGAAAAACCATGGAAAGTAAGAGAGTCGTCGTTGTTGGCAATGGTATGGTCGGGCATCACTTCGTGGAAACGCTGGTGGGCAAGTCGGCCGGCGCACACATTACCGTGATCGGTGAGGAACCCCGTCCGGCCTACGATCGGGTACACCTGTCCGACGTGTTCGCCGGTCGCGCGCCGGAGGAACTGGCGATGGCCGATCGGGATACATACAAAGAGTGGGGCGTAGACGCCCATTTTGGCGATCCCGTAGTCAAAATTGAGCGCAACAAAAAAGAGGTGGTCACGCAGTTAGGCCGCCGCTTTGCCTACGACAAGCTGGTATTGGCCACGGGCTCTTACCCCTTTGTACCACCAGTGCCCGGCCACGAAAACAAACGCTGCCTGACGTATCGCACTATTGATGATCTCGGGGAAATCAAGGCCCGGGCAAAGGATAGTCGTGTCGGCGTGGTTGTAGGTGGCGGCCTGCTGGGACTGGAGTGCGCCAATGCCTTACAGAATCTGGGACTGGAAACGCACGTGGTTGAATTCGCACCCGGGCTGATGGGCGTGCAACTGGATGAAGGCGGATCGAGGATGCTGCGGCGCAAGGTCGAGGCCCTGGGCGTCAGTGTACACACCGGTAAAAACACGCAGAACATCGGTAAAGGCGACAGCTGCGCCCTGAAGATGGAATTCGCAGACGGCAGCGAGTTGGAAACGGATATGGTGGTGTTCTCCGCAGGCATCCGTCCACGGGACAATCTCGCCCGGGAATTCGAACTGGCCGTCGACGAGCGCGGCGGCATCGTCGTGGATGCCAACCTGCTGACTACAGACTCCAACATCTACTGCATAGGAGAGAGCGCGCTTTACGATGGCCGTATTTACGGCCTGGTCGCCCCGGGCTACCGCATGGCCGAAGCGGCTGCAGCGCAGATTGCAGGCGAAGAAGCCCGCTTCACCGGCGCGGACATGAGCACAAAACTCAAACTACTCGGCGTTGACGTGGGCTCAATAGGCGATGCGCATGGCCGCACAGCAGGGTCCATTTCATTCGTCTTCAGCGATGAACGCGAAGACGTCTACAAACGCATTGTGACCTCCGGTGACGGCAAACAATTACTGGGCGCGGTATTGGTTGGGGACTGCAGTGGTTACGACTCGCTGCTGCAATACCATCTCAATGCGATTGAGTTGCCCCCGGAGCCACAAGCATTGATAGCGCCCGCTGCAGGTGAAGCGCCCGTGCTGGGCGCAGCGGCACTGCCCGTCACCGCCACGGTGTGTTCCTGCCACAACGTCACCAAGGGCGATATCGTCGATGCCATCGACGCTGGTTGCTGCTCCGTTGGCGACGTCAAAGGCAGCACCAGGGCCAGCAGTGGCTGCGGCGGTTGCGCGGCAATGCTGAAAAACCTGGTGGACGACGAACTCACTTCCCGGGGCGTCAGCGTTGACAAAAGCATATGCGAGCACTTCCCTTACACCCGGCAGGAGCTTTACCACCTCGCACAGGTCGGTGAGACCCGCACGTTTGACGCCATGCTGCATCAGCATGGTAAAGGCCACGGCTGTGACATCTGCAAGCCCGCGATCGCATCCATCCTGGCGTCACTGTGGAACGATCACGTTCTCGATACGCCCCACATCGGCCTGCAGGACACCAACGATACTTTCATGGCCAACATGCAGAAGGATGGCACTTACTCCATCGTACCGCGCGTCGCCGGTGGCGAGATCACCCCCGAGAAACTTATCGCGATCGGCCAAGTGGCGCAGAAGTATGATTTGTATACCAAGATCACAGGCGGACAACGGGTCGATCTTTTCGGTGCTCGCCTGGAGCAGCTCCCGCCAATATGGCAGGAACTGATCGATGCGGGATTCGAGACGGGGCACGCCTACGGCAAGGCTTTACGCACAGTGAAGTCCTGCGTTGGTAACAGCTGGTGCCGCTTTGGCGTGCAGGACAGCGTGGGTATGGCCATCCGCATCGAGGACCGTTACAAAGGACTGCGGGCGCCGCACAAACTCAAGTCGGCCGTATCCGGCTGCACCAGAGAGTGTGCCGAGGCGCAATCGAAAGACTTCGGCGTCATCGCTACTGAGCACGGCTGGAACCTCTACGTCTGTGGTAACGGCGGCATGAAACCTCGCCATGCTGACCTGTTCGCCACCGACCTCGATGACCAGACGCTGATCAGCTACATAGACCGTTTCCTCATGTTTTATATCCGTACAGCAGATCGACTGCAGCGCACATCAACGTGGATGGACAACCTGGAGGGCGGCATCGACTATCTGCGCGAGGTGGTGATCGAGGACTCGCTTGGCCTCGCCGCAGAACTGGAAGCTCAAATGACCAGTATCGTCGGCACCTACCAATGTGAGTGGAAAACCACGCTCCAGGACCCGGATAAGCTCAAGCGCTTCCGTGCCTTCGTCAACTCGGACGAAACCGACAACGGCGTGGTGTTTGTAAAAGAGCGAGAACAGATTCGTCCGGCCCGGGCAGAGGAACGCCTGCGGCTGGTGGCATCGAGCAAATAAGAGGAGCAAGGCAATGACTGCAGCAGAGAAACTGAATTGGGAAGTCGTCTGTCGACGTGACGACCTTGTCGCCCAGTCCGGGGTATGCGCTCGAGTGGGCGAAGCACAGGTTGCACTGTTTTACCTGCCCGGGGAGGAGCAACAGGTTTACGCTCTCAACAATCGTGACCCTATAGGCGGTGCGAACGTGCTGTCGCGCGGTATCGTGGGCGATGTGGGCGGCCGTCTGGTGGTGGCCTCCCCCCTGTACAAACAGCACTTTGATCTGAATACCGGCGAATGCCTTGAGGAGTCCGGCGTGAGCGTAGAGGCCTACAAAGTCCGCATTGAAGGCGACACTGTGCTGATTCGCAACTGAGATGAATTACCGGGATACCACCTGCCCTTACTGCGGTGTTGGTTGCGGTGTCACAGCGCAGGTCAATGGTGCGCAGGTAATCGCCGTGTCCGGAGACAGCAAACACCCAGCCAACGCCGGCCGCCTGTGCGTCAAGGGTACAGCGCTCGCCGAGACATTGGGCAGCGGTAGCCGCCTGCTGCACCCTCGGCTGTCAGGAAAAAAGATTTCCTGGGACGCGTCCTTGTCACTGGTTGCAGAAAAACTGCGGCAGACTCGCGAACTTCACGGGCCTGACTCAATCGGCTTTTATTTATCCGGGCAGTTGTTAACGGAGGACTACTATGTTGCCAACAAGCTGATGAAAGGCTTTCTGGGCAGCGCCAACGTAGATACCAATTCGCGCCTGTGTATGTCGTCCGCTGTGGCAGGCTACAAACGCGCCTTCGGCGAAGACATTGTTCCAGTCAGCTACGAGGACCTCGAACATTGCGACCTGTTGGTTATGGTCGGCTCCAATGCGGCCTGGACACACCCGGTGATTTACCAGCGGATTGTCGCGGCAAAAAAAGCCAAGCCTGACAAACGTGTAGTGGTGATAGACACCCGAAGCACCGCCACCTGCGATGTGGCCGACCTGCACCTGCAGTTAAACCCCGGCAGCGACGCCTTCCTTTTTGGCGGTTTGCTTAATCACCTGGCGCTGGAGGGCTTTACAGACCACGACTATATAGAGCATCACACCAGCGGGTTCGAGGCGAGCCTGGCAGCCAGCAAGCAGCTTGATGTCACGCAGGTATGCGCCGCTACCGGGCTGGACAGTCAGTCGCTGGCACGTTTCTACGATTGGTTTGCACAGACAAAGCGGACGGTCACCCTTTATTCCCAGGGTGTAAACCAGTCTGCCTCAGGCACGGATCAATGCAACGCAATCATTAACTGCCATCTGGCCACCGGACGGCTGGGCCAGCCCGGTATGGGGCCTTTCTCGATTACCGGCCAGCCCAATGCCATGGGCGGCAGAGAGGTGGGTGGACTGGCAAACCAACTCGCTGCACATATGGATTTTGCCACCGAAGACGTGGACCGTGTCCGGCGTTTCTGGAACGCAAAAGATATGGCCCACTCGCCAGGCTTGAAAGCTGTGGACCTGTTCCAGGCCGCGGCAGAGGGAAAAATCCGCTTCCTGTGGATTATGGCCACCAATCCGGCGGTCAGCCTTCCGGACTCGGATACGGTGCGCAAGGCTCTGCAGCGGTGTGACTTTGTTGTTGTTTCTGACTGCACGGCCGATACCGATACCGCCGCACTGGCAGACCTGTTGTTGCCTGCACAGGGATGGGGAGAAAAGGACGGCACCGTCACTAATTCTGAACGGGTTATCTCCCGCCAGCGCCAATTGGTCCCACCACTGGGTGAGGCCCGTCCCGACTGGTGGATCATTACCCAGGTGGCCCATCGTCTGGGTCTGAAGAGCGCGTTTGATTTTCAGCAGCCTGCCGACATTTTTCGCGAACATGCAGCCCTGTCGGGCTTTGAAAATAACGGCACACGCGCTTTCGACATCGGCGGACTGCAATTCCTTGATAACGAAGGCTTCGAGGCCATGGCCCCTGTCCGCTGGCCGGTTACCGCCGGAGTGCGCACAGAACCCCTTACAGATGGGCGCTGTTTTACGCCCGATAAGCGGGCTCGCTTTATCGCCGTCAAGCCCACTCTGCCTCAGGCAGCGGGCCTGGTACTCAACACCGGGCGACTACGGGACCAGTGGCACACTATGACCCGGACCGGTCTCGTACCGAGACTGGCACAGCACCGCGATTTCTTCACGCTTTCTTTGAATCCTGCGGAGGCCAGGTCCAGAGGCCTGCAGGACGGCGACCTGGTGCGCGTCAGCAACAAAGGAGGTCAGGTAGTAGGATTGCTATCATTCGATGACGGACTGCCCAGGGGACAGTGCTTCGCTCCCATTCACTGGAGCCATCAGTACACAGCCAGAGGCACCGTGAGCGAGTTGATTGCTGCAATTACTGATCCTGTCTCAGGCCAGCCGCAGTCCAAATTTGCCAACGTGACCCTACAACCGGTGGCTGTCAGTTGCTGGGGGTACATTTTCAGCCGCCATCCACTCGACCTGGAGGGAATAGATTATTGGTCCCGTATCCCGGTAAAAGGCGGTCACGTGACACTGATTGCCGCTACTGCACAGCCGTCCGCCGTTGCCCTGCGGCTTCAGGATTCGGTTCAGCTAAGTCATGGGGGCCGCGCTTCTTACGTTGACGCCCAAAGCGGGAACATACGGGAAATATGCTATAGCGAAGGACATATCGATCAGGCGCTATTTCTCGCGCCTGATCGCAACCAACTTCCGCAACAACAATGGATATCATCGCTCGGTAAAGTTGACCCTGGCACACCTCATGCTTTGCTCAGTGGCTTGGATCCTGGCGGAGAACAAATTGGCCGCCTGGTATGCAGCTGCCTGGAAGTTGGTGAGAGCCAGATTGCGCGGTCCATAGCGGCTGGTGCCGACAACCTGGAAGCCCTGGGACAGGCGCTGCAATGCGGCACTCAGTGCGGCTCCTGTATTCCGGAGCTTAAAACCCTGCTAAACAAGCATTTCTCAAGCCGGGCGGCCTGACGAAAAAGGCACGCACAATTCATCTATAGCGCCTAACCGGGCCGCCCATCAATACGACCAGCGGTAAGTATCGGCAGGTAACGCAACACAAAGATGCCATAGCCCAGCGACCAACAGGCTACCGAAGCCAGCACCACGTGGGTAAAGTCGCTGATAAGGTATAGGCCGAATACCCGCAAAAGAAATGCTGCAAGCACCGACAGGAAAGCTACAGCCACGAGCCGGCCAACGATTATCGGCCTTCCCGTATGGCCCAGCGAAACACGAGATATCATCGCCAGAATCATCAACCCCATCCCACCTACCGTAAGGGTATGCAGGGCCTGTGAACGTGTCACCGTCTCTGCTGACAAGTTGCTCAAGGCGAAAAGCGACAGACCAAGAGGAATGGACCAGTAGCTGAGATGTAAAGACCATACAAGCGGTGTTCGCAAGGTTACCCAGAGCCGCCAGCGCAATACCCGAAGGCCGTGCAGAATCGCCGCGAGGATAAAAACAGCCGCAACCAGGCCCGATGGCAACCAGGCGGACATTGTGCCAGCCAGCAACGCCATCACCATTGACACCAGACAGGCGCGCTCCAGCCATGGCAGGGCGGCAACCCGCTCCGTACCGGTACCATTGGCAGTGAACATGGGCACCACCCGTCCCGCGACAATCGTCATCAACAGGGTCACCAAAAGAACCATGGCCTCGGCCGCGCGAGATAACAACCCGGCGTCAGCCTCGGCAGCGGACCAGTGCATCACGGCGTTGGCGCAGGCCATGAGCAACAGAACAGGTACAAAAAGAATATTGCGCCATTGGCGGACCCGTACGACAGACCGGGCCATTACGCCAGCAACAGCGGGCAGGAACAGGAGGTCCACCAGCGCAACCAGCCACGGGGCAAAAGCGTCACTGAACAACAGGCCCAATCTCGCAGCGAGCCACAACGCTACCAGTGCTGCCAGCCAGGCGCCGCGTATTCCAGGCACACCGGTCCAGGTCTGCACGGCAGTCAGCAGGAACCCCGCCACGATAGCGGTTACAAAGCCGAACAGCATCTCGTGTACATGCCACCATAGCGGACCGCCGTAGAAAGCGGGCTGGATCAGGCCCGTGAGCGTGGCGCTCCACAGAATCAGGGAGACGATACTGAACAAAGCGCCAAGTAGAAACAAGGGGCGGAATGCCAACCTGAACAGCGGCACTCCGACCGGGGTATTTTCCAGAATGGGAGCACCCACGACTGGTTTAATCATGTGCTGTGAACCTCGATTGCCGGCCATGTAGATAAGCCGTAGCAGCCCTGTGAGAGCTTGTGGCCTGTCCGCCAGTGTCTGCTAGAGCTTCAACTGCAGTGTCACCCAGACCTTCTGCGCATCACTGTAGCGATCACTGTCGCTGGAGAAATTCGCGTACTTCAACTGCCCGGTGAAGTGCTTGTTCATGGGCCAGGTTCCTACCAGATCCACCTCCGAGCCGAAGTCTTCGCTACCGTCTTCAGCGCTGAAATCATGATAAAAAGCGCCCAGCTGCACGGGGCCCAGTTTTCCGGTAACGCCCAGATACAGATCCTCTATGCCATCGTTGGGCGTATTCAGGAACTTGTCAGCCCAGCCCTGGAACATATGTAACGTTGCATAAGGCGTCTTGAAGCCCACGTTGTTGTCCGAGCCCAGCACTTCGTAACCCAACTTCGGTTTCAGGCCGCCTATACTGACATCGGCCTCAAGCATGTAATAGTCAGCTTCGTAGTCAAGGTTGCTGTCGCCCGCATCAGACTGCCGGGCAAACGACGCTTTCGCACCTAGCGGACCAAACTTCCCGGCATATTCGATTCCGTAAGTGTCCGAGGAATTACCCACGGTTTTACCAGCAGCGTAGTTGCTATCCTCGTCAATATCGAGGGCGTAGATGAAACCGCTGAGGGTGTGATTCTCAGCAAACGTGTAGTCTACCCTGGCAAGATGGTTCTCGCCGTGATGATCTGCTGGCTGCACGCTGCTGTCATCCGGCCCGAAAATACGGTTTATGTTGTAGACATAAGCATAGTCCAGCGTCAGGCCACTGGCGTCCTGGTGATACAGCCGGAAGCCGTCGTATGTCTGCTCATTCTGGCGCCAGGCAACGCCGCCTACAAAGCGCTGATTACCATGAATAATCCGCTGGCGGCCGTACGCGCCGTAGGCATCCGCATTACCATATCGCAGCCAGGCCTGGTTTATGTCAGTACCTTTCGGGTCAGCCACCACCGGACGATCTGTCACGCCATTGGCGGTGGAATTGTAGTTGTCGCTGCCTATATGGCTGACATTGTCAAACTCTGCCAGCGCACTGAAAGCACCTACCATTCCAGACTGCACGGTGATTCTGCTGCGCAGGGTTGATGCGTTGGCGTCTTTGTCAAAGGCATCGTCATCCACATTTTCAAAGCGGTAACGCAGGTCCAGCTTGACGCTGCCTTCGCTGATCGCTTTGGAGAACTGTTCGGACACGCTTTCCTGCGCCGATGCGCCATGGGCCAGCGTTGTCGCCAGGATGCCTGACACCATAGCCAGATAACTCGTCTTCCGCTGCATACCGCTCTCCTTCGTGGGTTACGCACAGGTGGCCACCACCGGCACATAATAATGCATATAATATACATCTTAAAGTATGGCGCTCTTCGGGCATTGATCAGGATCAACAGAGGTGGACCGACACTGGCGTTAACCCGAAGCCTGGCAGCTCCCTGAAGAGCGACTACTTGACTGCCGAAGCCAGAATGAATGCCTCGAGTTCCTTATCGGTGCCGAACACATGCCGCTTCAGCCACTCGGTAAGATAGGTCGAGATGACTTGTCTGGAGCAGTCATCAATCTCTTCTCCAGACTCCAGGAGCGTCGCGATCTCATCCCGAAACACGTCATGAGCGCGCTTGTGCGCATCCATCCCGGGATACGCCACAGCTTCCATATACCGCTCTTCGAGGGTGAAGTGCGTTTCCGTATATTGCTGCAGCCGGAGGACTATATCGGGGCCCGAGTCGGCATGATTTATCAGCTCCAGTATCTCAAACAACTGCTGATGCTGAACATCCTGCCATAGCAATTCACTGGTCTTGCGCATGCTTGCAAGGCTGCCAGAACTTCACATTCTGCGCCATGATACAGGTCATCAACGAAGCCTATTGTACGTAGACGCCGTACCTGGCCAACCATTGTTCGTCCAACACCCAACGCACCTGACGCACGTCCTTATGCCGGGACACGATGTCACTGGCATGCGACTGCAGGCGCGCCAGCTCTTCCTGTGCCGCCATCATCTCGGCGGAGACGGCGCTTGCCTGCTGCAACGCGGGAAACATAATGCGCAGGCCCTGTATCGCCGACATCTGGGCCGAACGCGGGCTGCTCACCTGTGCGACGCCGTTTTCCAGAGTCAGCACACGAAACACATACGGGTAAGCTGAGAGTTGTTCATCCGCCCGCAGGGCAGCGTTGATTTGCGCGACGCGAGAATCCTGGCTTACAAGCCACCAAAGCAATGCTGCAGCGATCAGCGAGGCCAGGACGATAAGGTAGCGGCGGGTAAAGGCGTCCAGTCCCCCTGATGGTTGTTCTACAGCCAAAGCGGCCCCTCCTCTGTAAATGTCCCGTTGCACTGCAGTGATCAGGCAGCGCCTATGGTGGTGCGATGCAGCAGGCGGTCATAACCCTCGAAGCCGCCTGTAGCCCGATGCAGGACGCTGCGGTTATCCCACATCAATAAGGTTCCGGCTTGCCATTGGTGGCGATACTGGAACTCTTCACGTGTCTGCCAGTTATACAGTTCGGTCAACAGTGCGCTCTCTTCCTCGCCCTCCATACCATCTATACCAATGATGTAACCAAGCGCACCGTAAAGACCCTCTTTACCCGTCTCTGGATGGGTGCGTATTAATGGATGCAATTGCGTCGCTGCGGCTTCTTCCGAAGGCCTGATATCCATGCTTCGCCCAGCCGCCTTGTCATCGTTGCCCAGTACGCCGTCCGGCGAGTAGCCCAGCACGGCTGAATGCACTGCCAGCTTGCCTTCCAGCCGCTGCCGCAGGCCTGCAGGCATCTGCGCCAGGGCGCTGATTTGGTCCGCAAAAAGCGTATCCCCCCCTTGCGGCGGGATAGTAATGCCATACAGGCAGGTTCCTTGCGGCGGTGTTGCCTGAAAGCTCCAATCGGTATGCCACTGCTCGGCAAAAATAGAGGTTGTTTCATCCGCTTTACGCTGCACAGCTATCACGTGCTGCCTGCCTGGTACTGGCGCAATGAACGGGTCATCTCCAAATGAACCGAAGTAGAGTGTGAAGCGCTCCAGATCGTCGTCGGTCATGGACTGACCGGGGAAAGCCAGGACCAGGTGCTCCAGCCAGGCCTGACGTATCGCCGCCACCTGCTCTTCATCCAGAGGGCGCGACAAATCGACTCCTGTGACCCGGGCTCCACAGGACTGACCACTGCTGCTGATTGATAATGTCATATTGGCGTCCGCTCCCTGACTATTCATGCACGAGTATAGGCGCGGGCCTGTCCAAGTAAAACACCCATGCTCTATCGGCCCGAAACTGCTTGCCCCCAGACTCCATGGCGTTATCATCTCCCGCCCGCTTACCCTTGCGTTAGTTGCTTATGCCTCAGGCAAGACTCATTCTTCTTGGTCTTATCGCGGTACTTACTATGTCAGCCGTGCCGGTTCTGGTGAAGTCTACCTCGGCAAACGAATACGCCGTGGGTATCGCCAGGTTGTGTATTGCTGTTTTCGCATTCACGCCGCTGATACTGCTGCGGGGGAAGCTATTGCGGCTGTCGCGGAAACAGTGGCTGCAACTGGTCGTGATTGGCTGCGTCTTTGGTCTGCACTGGCTGACCTACTTCATGAGTATCAAGCTGGCCACCGCAGCTATAGCTGCGCTGACCATCATCACTTTCAGCGGCCAGTATCTGGTGCTGGCTTATCTGTTCAATGGCGAGCGGGTAACCGCGTTGGAATGGCTGGCCATTCTTGTTTGTTTTGCCGGCTGCGTCATCGTCGCCCCTGAGTTGTCTTTTGGCAACAATACCGCGCTGGGCATCGCTATAGGTTTGCTCAGCGCTCTGCTCTATGCCGCCCTGCCGCTGCTGCACCAGCGCGCCAGCGCCGTTGGCACGCTGGAGCGAACCTGGGGCCAGTTCTTTTTTGCTACGCTGATATTCCTGCCCTTCTGGGGCCGCGCAAACTGGGACCTGTCGACCACCGACGTCTACCAGTTGGCGGTGCTGGGCCTCCTGTGCACGGTGATATCCCACGGCCTCTGGGTAAAAGCCAGCACTGAATTACCGGCCATCTACTCAAGCATGATCTATTACCTTTACCTGCCGGGCGCACTGGCCGGCAGCGTTATCTTCCTGCAAGAGGAAGTCACCACAGAAAAATTGCTTGGCTGCGCGCTGGTACTGGGCGCCAGCACGGCACTGTCATTGTATCGATATCGACGCAGCACCGGGGTGCTTTGACTCCCCGCGAATTACATTTCAAAATAGAACGCATTAATTTACGCAAGGAAATGCGCAATGACTTTCGCCATCGACTCCGCTGTCACCGCTTCCGGCGACTGCTTTAAAGGGCAAATCGCCCCGGGCTGGGACATCCAGGGCAATGCCAACGGCGGCTACCTGATGGCGCTGGGAGCACGTGCCATGGCCGCTGCGAGCCGGCCTCATCCGGTAACAGTGACCGCTCACTTCCTGTCGCCGGGGAAAGTGGGTGAAGTCACTGTTGAGCCCCACATTATCAAGACAGGAAAGGGCTTCACCACGGTGCGCGCCTCGATGTCGGGACCGCAGCGTCAGATTCTCGAATTGCTGGGCAGCTTCAGCGAGTTGGAGAGCGTGGACGGGGCAGTGTTGGTGGACGCCCAGCCACCGGAGCTTCCCGCACCGGAGGACTGTCCGCGAGTGGTGCCTGATGAGCGGGGTTTTCCACCGCCGATGATGGGCAGGGTTGATATGCGCCTGCACCCCGAGGATGCCAACTTTGCCAGGGGGCGCCCCAGTGGTCGCCCCCTGGTGCGCGGCTGGATTCGCCTGCTGGACGATGAACCCATGGACGCTTTTAGCCTGATGTTGATTGCCGATGCTTTTCCACCCACCGTATTCAATGCCAATCTGCCGGTGAATTGGGTGCCGACGCTGGAAATGACCACGCAGATCCGGGGCATCCCGGAACCTGGCTGGCTGCGCTGCAAGTTCAGCACGCGCTTCATCTCCGGTGGTGTACTGGAGGAGGACGGAGAAGTATGGGACGCCAGCGGTCGCATTGTGGCCCTCTCCCGGCAACTGGCGTTGATGCCCAGAGGCTAAGCCGCACGAGGCCACGCCATTACATGCGATCGAACTCAATCTCGCGCATGAATGACGCCATTTCCTTCAAATACTTGCCTTTGTCCAGATGTACCAGATGGTTGCCCGGGAACCAGTGAATACGCGGCCGATCCCAGTGGTCCCAGAGCAGTCGCGCGTGCTTGGGAGGGGCCAGTCTGTCGCCGGCACCGGCGATAACCATCAGCCTTTCCCGCGGCAACTTAGGCTGGTAGGTGAGAGCAGAATGCACCGCCATTTCATGACGAACGTCGCGCACACTGGTGCCCGTGGCCTTGAGCATGCCCTTGATCGACAGGTTCAGCGGAAACCACTCCAATACCAGGTCCGCCAGGCTGACCACCGGAACATTGGGAATAGCAAATTCCAGCCGTTCTTCTACTGATGCCAGGAGCGCCGAGGTATAGCCACCAAGGCTGATACCGGTGACCCCCACCTTGCTGACACCCTCCGACTGCAGATAATCGAGAAAAATGCGGAAATCATGCACTGCATGAGCAAAGGATTCGCTCACGTGAGCGGTGCCGTTGGCGAAAAAACCGTGCCCGCTAAAAGGCGACAGGCGCGACGCCCGCTTGCCATGGTGGGGCAGCGTATACAGCAGGATGTCGTAGCCCTGCTGGTAGAACCAGGGCAGCGCAAAAAACATGCGGTTCAGCCAGTATGGGTCTGCCATGAACCCGTGGATCACAGCGATGGTCGGCCTGGGGCCATCGTCGTGCCGCCAGTGCTGTGCCACAGCCCGCATGTTGCGTTTATGCTTTGGGTAAACCTCGCGCATCTTTGGATTGACGGTCCGGAACGGGCTGTCAAAACTGAGCAGGCGGCAGCTGCCATCCTTTGGTCGAAAACGCATCGGTCCGGCACTGGATGATGTCACCGTCACTCGCGCCGAGTCGGGGCGCTTGAAAAAAGCATCTGCGTCCGCCTTGCTGGCCTTGCGCTGGTAGTAACCCCGCAAACCAGCGTCACGCTTGAGCTGCGCGGGCTGAAAACTGCTGGGCAGCGCCAGAGCGTTCAGCATGCCGGCACCGGTAGTGCGCAGCAGCAGGTCCCCAACCGCAGTGGCCTGCACCGTCATTTCGGTGCGTAGATCCAGCTCGAAATCGTCCGGAAACTTGTGAAAGCTGGTTTCAAGATGCTCCCACCAGGGCTGCGCCGGCATAATGCGCCGGCTGTGGCTGTAGGTTTCGTTGGCAACCCGCGATACAGTTTTGGCGATGTCGTACATACGACCAGGACCTCAAGGTATTTTTATCGAAGGCAGTGTAACTGAAGCATTCACGACCTGAAAACCCACCCCCACTTCAGGAATCAGCAAGCGCGGGGATCGCCCCCTGTGGACTATCCGGCTATACTGCTGCGGAAAAAGACGCCGTAGATGTCAACAACGCCACCGTCAAAACGCCACAGGGCCAGCCACTCGACGCAGAAGACCTTGTTACAGGTTCTGTGCCTTGTAACGTGCTTGCTGCTGGCATCCTGTACCGTCCATGAACACCATCCCTACGATAAGCAGGGCTTCGCCCAGCCCAGGCACGCCAGCTATACATCAGGCTTTTACGACTACAACGCAGCTACACCTGAGCCGATATTGTACCCGCTACCTTTCCAGCAAGTTGCCGGGTATCACCTGCAAGGAATACAGTTTGCTTCCAGCGAAGACAACGGGCAGCCGGACAACCTGGTGGACGCCCGCTATTTTCGCAGCCTCAAGCCTGGCAAGAAGCCCTTGCTTATTGTGCTCCCCATCTGGGCTACCCACAGTTTCCCTTCTACCGTTGTGGCCAATGGATTCGCCGCCTACTCTGAGGGCGGCGCGAACGTCCTCTGGCTCCAGGGAGACGGCGCCCTGTTTGACTGGTTTCAGCTGGCAGGCATAGACAGCGAGGAGGCCTTTCGCGATGCGGTAGCAGCATCTGCCGCGCGCTTTCGCGCTGTCGCCATAGACACTCGCCGACTGATCGACTGGGCCGAGACAAAAGCCGAAATTGATCCCCAGCGAATCGCCATTATTGGCTTTTCGATGGGAGCACTGGTAGCCGCCAATGTCGCCGGCAACGACCCTCGCATCCATACGGCTGTGTACGTGCTGGGCGGGGCCCGACCCTGGCACATGATGGCAGAATGCAACCTGGTGGTGGAGTATGTGCGCAAGCAGGTCAGTGCAGACCTGGGCTGGTCGCAAGAGCAGTATCGGGCGTTCTTTCGCGACCAGCTGCGCTATGGCGACCCGGCAATGTGGCAGGGCCGCTTCCGCGCAGAGAATACGCTCATCATTGAGAGTAGCCGCGACGATTGCATTCCGGCCGCCTCTCGCGCGGCCCTGTTCAACGCCACCGGTCAACCAGAGCGCATTCTTTACCCTTACAACCACTGGCAACCATTTCTGTCCATGACACCGGTAGGGCGCAATATCCTCAGCCGTGACATCTTCGAGTTCCTCGGGCGCAAGCTGCTGCAACCACCAGGTGAGGCGCTCACACCGGGGCCACACCAGACTCGCCATGTGCGCACACCCGCAGCAGATTAGGCCGCTTCTCCCCTTGTCAGCGGCCAGTGCTCGACACTATAGTGGTTCTAAATTAGAACCCATAATCTATTCGCGGGCAGTTTCCACCGGTTGAGAAGCCGCCCGCTCCATGAGCAACCCCGCATCGCATGGGCCTTTGAACCGGACCTGCGACCATGGACAGACAATTGACAGGAGCGATGGCATGAGCAAGGAACTGGACTTCTATTTCGATTTTGGCAGCCCCACCGCCTATCTGGCCTACTGCCGCCTGGGCCAGCTGTCCGAGCAATATGGATTGCGCGTGAACTATCGACCGATGCTGCTGGGGGGTGTTTTCAAAGCCACCTCCAATACTTCTCCGGTGACCATACCGGCGAAAGCCGCCTACATGCTGCAGCAGGACCTGCCCCGATTCAGCCAACGTTATGGCGTACCACTGAACTTCAACCCGCACTTCCCCATCAATACCCTTCACCTTATGCGCGGGGCATTGGCAGCCGAGCAACTGGGTTGCCTGGACGCCTATATGGATACCGTTTTTAAAGCAGTCTGGGTGGCTGGCAAGAATATGGGGGACAGTGACGTAGTGGCTGAGACCCTCGCAGAATCAGGCCTGGACAGTGGCGCCTTGCTAAGTCTCTGCCAGGACCCGGCGATTAAAGCCGCGCTGGTGGCGGAGACGGACGCGGCTGTTGCGCGTGGGTGCTTCGGCGCCCCTACCCTGTTTATGGACGACGAGATGTACTTCGGACAGGACCGCCTCGACTTCGTGGAACAGGCGTTGCAGGCCTGAGGTGTCAGGGGAGCAATACCGGGTAAAGCGAGGCCACCAGCAAAACCGCCATCGTCACGTTGAACACCAGCAAGCGCTTCTGGCTGGTGAGTAGCCGCTGCAACTGCTGCCCGAGCGCGGTCCAGCTGCTGACGCAGGGGAAGTTAATCAAACCAAAAACCAGCGCCACCAGCACGACCGCACCCAGGTCCTGCGAGGGCGCGTACACCGTAAGAGCCGTCAGGGCCATCGTCCATGCCTTGGGGTTAACCCACTGAAACAGTGCCGCCTGGAAGAAAGTAATCGGCTTGCCCTGTCCAGCATCACGCGCCTCGCCGCGATCAGGGGGTGACGCTGTTGCGATCCTCCACGCGAGGTAGATCAGGTACACCACGCTCACCACCTTCAGCAACTGATAACTTACCGGGAATGCCTCGAACAGGCCGACCAGGCCCACACCTACCAGAATCACCATAACGGTAAACCCGATACCCACTCCCAGAATGTGAGGCAGCGTTCGCCGAAAGCCGAAATTGGCACCGGAAGCCATCAACATCAGGTTGTTTGGCCCCGGAGTGATAGAGCTGACCAGTGAAAACAGTGCCAGGCCGATGAGAAGTTCAAATGACATGGCGCGATTATGAACGACCCAGGGCTCAAGGTGTTGACGGTTTTACCGGCAAAAAAGCCGCTTTTTCTCAATCAGTATGAAAATAAACGGTCAAAGCAGGAGCATAATTCGCTTACTGCGCTAGAATGCCGCCATTAAAAAGCTCGAGCAGAGCGACAGAGCAAACCGCCCGAAAAGCACCATGCGGTAAAATAACAACGTCAATCATGTGAGCACTGGACGATGACTGAACTGAAAAACCCCTTTGCAAGCGAGGAAATTACCGCGCCATTCAACGCCGAGTGGCAGGCCAAACGCCGCGTGGCGGCGGCTGTGCGCCTGCTGACCGAAGTACTTGTTACCAGTTCTCCGGATACCTCCAAGATGCACGATATCGCCGAGCAGTTGGAGAACACAGCGGCAGATTTCGCCGCCTCCCCCAGAATATACGGCCGCCTGGACTGGATAGAGTCCGGCGAACACGGCTCTTTTGGCCAGGTCAGTCATGAACTGAACCCACTGGCGGGTTACAGCAACCCCCTGGCCCCGCCAGTTACCACACGCATAGAAGGCGACATGGCCGTCGGCCGCTGCTTTTGTGGTTGGGCTTACGAAGGCCCGCCCGGCAGCGTACATGGAGGTTATGTCGCGGCCATCTTTGACCAGTTCATGGGCTTTGCACAGAAACTGGGAGATCAACCCGGCATGACAGGCTACCTGCACGTGGATTACCACCAGCGCACCCCCTTGACCACCGACCTGCATCTGGAAGCGCGCATCACCGCAACAGAAGGCCGCAAAACCTTCATGGAAGGCAAAATGTTCGCCAATGACGAGCTGACGGCCAGCTGCAATGCCTTGTTTATCGAACCCAGGCAGGGCATCTACTCGCTGGAGACCCAGACTCGCCCGGAAGACGTATTTTCCCCTCCCCGAGCCAACCGGGGCTGATACTGCCAGGGCCACACCTCATGAAGACTGTGCTGCTGGACGGTGCGCCTTGTGTACCCTCCAAAATTCTTTGTATAGGCCGCAATTACGTGGCACATATTGAAGAGCTGGGTAATGAAATACCCAGGGAAATGGTTGTGTTTGGCAAACCAAACTCCGCCATAGGTGACACACTGCAGGCACAGCTGGGCGGGGAGCCGCTGCATTACGAAGGCGAGATTGCCCTGTTGATAGAACAGGGCAGGCCGGCTGCCGTTGGTTTCGGGCTGGACCTGACCAAACGCGCGCTGCAAAGCACACTCAAGGCTTCCGGGCTCCCCTGGGAACGGGCGAAAGCCTTCGACGGAGCGGCCTTGTTCTCCCCGTTCTCCAGGCTCAAGAACGGCTGTGCGGACTTGTCGCTGCTGCTCGAGGTAAACGGGGAGATCCGCCAGCAGGGCGGCGTCAGCATGATGATGTATCCACCAGAGCTGATCCTGCAGGAACTGGCAACCTTTACCACGCTGGCAGATGGCGACATCGTAATGACGGGCACGCCAGCCGGCGTCGGCGCGGTACACGCGGGTGACCGCTTCGACGGAAAGATTTTCTGCGCAGATGAACTGGTTGCCGAAGCCAGCTGGATTGCCCGCTAAGGCATAGCAGGGGGCGCAAATAACGGTTCAATCCCTGGCCTGGCACACAGCAACAGGCGCCGGTATCGCGTCTACACGCAATACACTCTACCCCGTCCAATTGCCGCAGCGAAGGGGTTCCGCCCGCCCCCAGATGATTGTAGTGGACACCATTTTGCAGTAGCTTGGACACTCACATTGTGAGTGGAAGCCCATGCAAGCGATCCTGCGACTGGACATAGCTGGCCAACCACGCGGCTGGATCACAGTCCACGAGGCAATTTCTGCCTACGCCCGAGGCGATGTCATTTGGGGCATCGGCGAGACACTGCCGCCCGTCTTTGGCGGCATCCAACGACTCACAGGAAAACGGTCCCGCCTGGACCTGCAGCCTATCATCGCGATCCAGG
>Ga0070727_10000331_pt1 | contig 61014 bp, 44 predicted proteins | sample tdAd472_FD_66722 | JGI IMG/M metagenome (GOLD analysis project Ga0070727, IMG submission 66722) | Marine sediment microbial communities from the Atlantic coast under amendment with organic carbon and nitrate - tdAd47.2 | ecosystem: Environmental > Aquatic > Marine > Coastal > Sediment | place... | reverse complement strand
ATCGAGTGGCGGTTGTCGACGGGCGTTTGCCGGGTCGCCTGCAGATAAGCCTGCAGGTCGGCGCCGCGGAAGCGGTAAATCGACTGCTTCGGGTCGCCGATCATGACAAACGCTCGAGCCGGCTCTCCGGGTTCGTCACTGGCGGTGGCCGCCTCGTGAAACACGCGGCTGAAGATGCGGAACTGCACCGGGTCCGTGTCCTGAAACTCGTCGACCAGGGCAATGTGATACCGCTCGCGAAGTTGCCCCAGCAGCAGTTCGCCCTGCGGGCCGTCGAGTGCCGCGTCCACCTGATGGAGCAGATCGCCGAAACTCATGATGCCGCGTTCGCGTTTCTGACGGTCGACGTTGCGCCGCGTTTCCTGAGCGACACTGGCGAGCAGTTCCCGCCGCAGTTGCGATCGCAGACCTTCGATGGCCGGGGCGAGCGTCAGCAGCTCGTCGACGATCTCGAAGACACGATGCTGCGGCGCCAGCTCTTTCTTTCCGGCTTTGGTGTCGCGGTCGAGATGCTCCTGTGAGAGCCGCCGCTGTTCCGTGGGCAGCTCGCACTTACCGTCCTTCAGTTTGATGGTCAGCAGCGCGGTGGCCTGCGTGCGAACAAGTGCGTCGAGAAACTCGATCCCCTCTTCAATGGCTCCCGGCTTGCCGGACCGGCCTTTGTGAAGCAGCCCGGCGTCGCGCGCATCGAACAGCGTTTCGCGAATCTCGGTTTTCGCGTTCGGCCAGAGCGCCGCCAGCTCGTCAATCAGTTCGTCGGCCTGCGCGACGACGTGATCGTTCAGCAGGCCGAAACAAACTCCGCGCCGTTCCGGCAACCGTTCGTCAGTGTCGGCCTTCTTTTGTGTGCTGCTGCCGGAGCGGCGCTCCGCTTGATCCGGCCTTTGGTTCTCGTCCTCCAGCTCGCTCTCGGGCACGATCCGGTAGGACGGGTTTTCGGCGGCCTGGCGCGCGGCGGTCGACAGGGATTCGAGCAGCGACTGGTCGAGACGCAGCCACCGGGGCAGACGCGGGTCGTCGTCGCACCAGTGCCGCGTGACGAAATCGTGAACGCACTCGTCGATCAGGTCGTCGACGGACGAAACGAGTTCGACGTTGAACCTGGTTCCAGTTTCAAACACCAGCTCCTGCAGGACACGGTTGCAGAATCCGTGAATCGTGAAGACCGGGGCCTGGTCGAAGCTCAGCAGCGCGGCTTCGAGCCGGTCGGCCAGCCGCTCACGCGAACCAGACTGCCACGCGCCGCAACGGTCGAGAATCGCAAGCATCTGGCCGTCGTCGGAGGCGGCGTCGGCAGCGTCGTAATCTTCGAACTCCGCGACGGCGTTTCGCGCGGCCGTGATCCGTTCCCGCAGCCGACTGCGCAGTTCGGCGGTTGCGGCATCGGTAAACGTCGTCACGAGAATCCGTTCGACCGGCTGCTCCAGCTCGAGCAGGTATCGCAGATACAGCGTTGTAATCGTGTAGGTCTTACCGGTTCCGGCACTCGCCTCGATGCTGTGAACTCCGTCGAGGGCGATCGCGACCGGATCAAGAACGTGGGCGGAAATGCTCATGCTGGCACCTCCCCGGCGGCCGCGAGCATCGGCACGCTGAATTCGCGAACCATGCGGAGGTAGAGATTCTCGTCCCCGAACTCGTCGAGCCCCGGCACCTGGGCACAGGTCAGTTCGAGCGGGTCGACGCCAGCGAACGCGGCGCGGACTGCAGGTTTTTCACAGAGCGGCGTCTGTCCGCGAGCTTTCTCAAAGTAGCCGCGCGCGTCGGACAGAAACTTTCTGACCGACGCGTCATCATCGAACTGCAGCTTGTTCTGCCGCAGCGGCTTGACCGACGCGTCACTCGCCATAAAGACCAGAGGTGAACGGCGGGCAATGTCGGCCAGCTCGGCCAGACGCGTCAGCTGAGCACGCGCGGCGTCCGGTTCGAGACTGCGAAACGCGATCCGTGACTGGCCGCGGCCGAGCATGACGGCCGGCGGACTCGACCCCTGGCCGACTGCACTGGCCAGCAGCTGATGCAGCCACAGCTTGAGTTCCTGTCGGGCGCCGATTTCGGAGAACGTCACCTGTCGCAGCCCGGCGTCCGACCAGTAATCGACGCGCCCGGTGATCCGGAAGCGACCGAGGTCGAGGTCGACTTCGAGCCGATCGCGCCCTGGCACAAAGTTGGCGTCCCGCATCTGAGCGATGATGCCGGCGGCCTCGCTTCCGATCTGACCAAGCAGAACGCTGCCGAGTCCGCTGTCCGGCACGCTGCCTTCGCGCTGCAGGACTCGCTGCACGGCGTCTTCGGAAAGCTGGTCGAGCAGCAGCCGGTCGAGCCATTCGTCACCCAGCTGCCAGCGTTCAAGCCCGTCAAGCAGCAACGCCGCGCGGTCTTCGACGTCGGATTCGATGTCCAGCGAGCCGACTCCTGCCGAGGTTAGAAACAGACGCCACGGTTCGGTGATCAGCTTCGCCAGTTCGTCGATACGCACCTCGCGATTGTCGTCTTCAATGTCGAGTGCCCGGTCGGCAAAGCGGGGAGGAGCTTCCGGCTCGCCAGCGAGTTTCCGCGCGGCGGCGAGTGCACGTTCGTCGAAGCTCGTCAGCCGATTGTCTTCACCGTTGAAGTAGGCCGGGTTGAAGCTCTGCAGCGGATGCCGGACGCAAATGGCGTTTCGGAGTTTTGCGTGACCATGCTGCTGCGACTCCCCCTGTGATTGCTCGCTCTCCCCCGAGAGTGACGATTGATCGCGGTCGACGCTTCGCTTCGGGGGAGAGGGAACTTCCAATGCCGGCGCCCCGCCCTCATCGCAGCGGGCCAGCAGGTCGAGCAGTTCTTCGACGACGATCGACGGCGAACGCTGTGACTTGCCGCGAACGTCCTGGCCCTGAAACGTGACGATGAACCGTTCGCCGGCAGCGAGCAGCGCGTCGAGAAACAGCTGCCGGTCACTGTCGCGCGGTGAGACGTCACCGATCTGCTTTCGCCGGGCCATCAGATCGAATCCGAGGGCGCGGTCGCGGCGAGGAAACGTGGCTTCGTTCATACCCAGCAAAGCGACGACACGGTGCGGCAGGCAGCGGGCGGCGTCGAGGCTGCAGAAGGTCACGCCGCCCGAGCGAAAGCCGCTGCCACCAGGCACGTTCTCGACCAGCCGCTCGATCTCTCGCGCGACGACCGGGATCGACACCTCGTTCCCAAACCCGGCCTCCCTGGCGAGCTTCGAGACCGTGTTCAGCGCATCGAGGATCTGCTGCAGTCCGGTTTCGTCGGACTCGGCATCAAGAAACACGTCCGTCATGCGTCCCAGCGTGCTTTGCCAGTCGTTCAGCGATCGCGACGTTTCCAGCCGGCGCTTCCAGTCGGCGAGCCGGTCGAGCCATGTCGCGAGTCGTCCGAGCGTCCCGCCGGCCAGACCTTCGACACGATCGAGCGCGACGGTATCACCGACGAGTTGCCCGCCGCCGGGCGGCATGGCATAGCCAAGCAACAGGCGGTCGAGGCCGAACTGCCAGGTGTTGAGGTCCGAATTCGGCTGTCCCTCAGCGACGCGGTGACCGGCGTCGAGGCCCCAGCGAATCGCGGCGTCAGCGATCCACTCGGCAATTCGTTCGACGTCGGCTTCGCTGAATCCCGCACGACGGCGAACTGGTTCACAGGCCAGCAGGTCGAGCACCCCACTGGCTTCAAAGCGGCTCTGCAGCGCGGCGACAAGCCGCAGCCAGGCATCGACGAATGGCCGTTCGCGACGCGGTGACAGGCCGAGAATCTGATACGGAATCTGCCCCTCGTGAGTACGCCGCGAACTGCCAAAGACCGCTTCGATCAGCGGTGCGTAGTCGTCGAGCGCCGGGCAGAGCACGACGACGTCCTCGGGTGCCAGCGTGGGCGAATCTTCGAGCGCTTCACGGATCGCGTCGCGGAGAACCTCAACCTCCCGGACCGCGCTGTGACAATTGTGAATCCGCACGCTGCTGTCACGCGGCAACGATTGCGATTTCGGTTCGCGAGCCGCGCGAACGCCGGCCTGCAGCCAGTTGAGCAGTGAGGGAGGCGCCGCGGATTGTTCGACAGTTGCGTCGTCGTCGTCCTCTTCATCGTCTTCCGAGAAGAGCAGCATCTGCGGCGAACGGGCCTGCTGCTTCGACTTGTGTTTCTCCTGCGGTAGCGAAACTCGCGCAGAGTTTCGGTTCGTCTCGCCGGAAGTCTGCGCGACGTTCGCGACGGGTTCAGAGTCAATTTCGTGCCACTGCCACGGTTCGGCGTCGCAGTCGACCATGAGCATCTGTTGTTGCCGGGCGGGCTCGGCCATTGATGCCAGCAGCGGATGCAGCAGGTAAACATGGTTCTGCCGACAGAACTCGTGCAGCGACTGCTGGCTGTCCCGCAGTCGGCGGAGCAGGTTTCGGCGGCCCTGCATGTCGCTCCAGAAGTGGGTGGCCGGGGCGAGTGCGAAGACCGAGACGTCGGCGTATCGTCCCACGACTTCAATCAGCGAGAGCATCGCCGGAGCGACACCGCCGCTCAACCAGATGCTCAGTCGGCCAGGCAGCAGCTCGGCTCGCGCTTCGTCGTCGAGAGTGTCGAGCTGCGTTGCGAGATCATCGATCATCGCCGCGACCGGGCGGAACCGGCTGGCCGCCTCGACGCGCTGCCAGAGCTTGCGTTGCCAGGCGGCTTCCGGCGGTCGGTCGGTGGGCTGTCCGCCATACCCGGAGTCTTCGTACGGCCAGTCGAGCGACTGCTGCCACGCGGTGATCAGCTCGGGTCGAAACAGCAGGTAACGATCAAACAGCCCGCCGATGTTCCGGCTGAGGTCGATCAGTCGTTGCACATCCTGCCCGGCTCCGTCGCGGTAGAGGTATCCGCGAACGGGGGCGAAGTCGTCGTCGTCGAGCAGGCTTGGTAGTTCACTGGCGACGAACCAGGTCAGCGCGTCGGACTCGCGCCGCGGAGCCAGTTCGGGGCCGAGCAGCGTTTCGAGCGTCTCGGACATCCACTGTCCGGCGGCGAGACACCGAAACCCGCTCCAGCACCCGAGGCTCACCGCCAGCCGCCGCGCCATCCAGTTCGACCAGCCGCGGCCAGGTACAACGACGGTTTCGACGCCCAGCGGATCCTTCAGCGGCGCAGCAGCAACCGACTCAAACCGCTCCCACAGCGATTCAAACCGCGCCGCTTCGTAGACATCCACTGCCATTGGGAATCGCTCCGTCGCGAGCCTTCAGTGACTGTAGCCACCGTCGAGAGACGGCGGAGATCACGGTGACTGTAGCTGCCGTCGCCAGACGGCGGAAATCCACACTCTGGCGAATGTAGCTACTGACGCGTCGGACAACTCAGAGCAGGCCGCGGAGTTCGTCGAGGTGGTCGATGACGAAGTCGGCGTCGAAGTGATCGGGTTCGGCGTCGAATTTTTCATACGGGACGAACTGCTTCGTCCAGACGGCTTTCATGCCGCAGCGCTTCGCACCCTGGATATCCCCGAGCCAGTTGTCGCCGACGAACAGGGTGCGCTGCGGGTAGAGCTGCATGGCCATCACGGCCTGCTCGAAGATCACCGGGTGCGGTTTGACGCGACCGACGTCGCCGGACACGACGATTACCTCGAACCACTGGTTGAGATGATGCTCGGCCAGGCTGTGATTGATCGAGCGGGCGCAGGGGTAGTTTGAGATCAGGCCGAGGCGATACCGACCGTGCAGTTCTTCGAGCAGTGTCTGGACTTCCGGGGCGACAGTGACTGCTGATGTCATCGCGTGAAACCTGACATCGAGCAGCTGTTCGAGCTGCTGAGATGTCGCCTCGACGTCGAATAACGCGCGGATCAAATCGCGCGTGACGGTGATCAGGTCGTTCTCAAGAAACTCGCCCGAGTACGGCGCCCGGCGTTCGCGATGCTGAATCTCATTCAGCTTCGCAAAGTCGTGCGGGCCGAACATCGTTGTCAGCTCGGCAGACAGCGCCCGGTCGCAGCTGTCGACCTGCGCCGGGCCGAACTCGATCAACGTGTTGCCATAGTCAAACAGAATGGCGTCGATCTGTTCGGCAATCCGGTGCATGTCTCGGAGCGTCCGTGTTTCGAGTCCTGGGAGTTGCCGAACTCAGTCGTTTCCGGCTTGCGTAGTGGAATTCGCCAGAATTCCCGCGTGGGAGTTTTGGTACTGGAATTCGCCAGAATTCCCAAGTGGTGTGAAAACGCCGGGAAGTCTGCTGAACTCCGCTACTGTGACCGGGGATTGATGGCCAGCCGGGAACTGGTGGAACTCAGTCGCCGCGGCTGTAACGCTGCTGAAGTTCGGGGAGCAGTCCCTGGTACTTGTCCCATGTGGCCTTCAGCGGGAACGTGGCGGGGATTGGATCGCCCAGCAGTTCCAGGCACTTGGTCCACAGCAGGACGGCCCAGACGGCTTCTTCGACGGTCAGGTCTTCGTCCTTGAGGTCGGGGTACTCCTCAATGAGCTGAGCGAAGCGGGCCATCCCGCGAACGAGCATGTCGCGCGCCTCGTCCGGGTTGCCGGACCGCAGCTTGAGTTCGCCTTCGTAGATCAGGCGGTGAGCTTCGGCTGTGCCGGTTGATTCATCGGCTTCGGCCTGAGCACGGGTTCGCCAGTAGTTGTAGTTGGCCATTTTCTGGTAGCCGTCGATGGCTCCACGAATCTCTTCTTCCGTGACGCCGGCCTCCTTCTGGCGCTCGGCCAGTTCGCGAACGTCATCCTCATCCGCTTCCAGTCGGAAGATGATGCGCTTGTCGGCTCCGGCAACCTGGAATTCTTCCTGGCCAAACTGCTCGGTCCAGATACGAAAACCCTCGGCCCATTCCTGGCGGGACAGGGCGAAGTTGCTCTGACGCATGGCGTACGCTTTGTCTTCCGCTTCCTGGTCGGATGCGGATTCATCACGGAACCGGCTGGCGGTGATGAAGCGGACGTCGCGCTGCAGAGCGTCCGCGTAGCTGAGTTGTGCTCGCGCGGGCAGCGACCGGAACAGTGGCCGTGCCATGATGTGCTGCTGGCGGTTTTCTTCTCGCTCGTTTGACCGTCGCGCCCATTCTCCGGCGACAAGATAATTGTCGAGCTGGTTGGGATTGATGTCAGGATCGACACCGTTGGGGTAGGTCTTCGTGTCCGGGTCGGTCTTGAAGTAGTTGCGAAAGTAACGCCACTCGTCCGACATGCCGATCTTCTGGCCCCAGACGCGACCGGTTTCGTAGGTCAGTTCCGGGATCGCGGCATTGCGGCGCGTCCCGCGCTGGTAGAACTTGCCGCCTTCCTTGACCCAGTAATAACGGTCGGGCACGGCGTCCCATTCGGCGGAGACGTTCCACGCCATGTTCCAGCCAAGAAAACGCCAGACTTCGACATAGTGCGGCTGCAGCGTGATGACCGCCTCAGTCGTCGACCGCATGAGCGCCCACTCTTTGCGGTCCTTATATTCATCGAGATCCATGCGGAGCATGTTGACGGCGATGCCGCGCATCCCCAGCAGGACGAAACTCATCGTGGCACTGGTCGGGTCGATCTGTCCGAGATCGCTTTCCCCGAGATCATGCTCGGATCGCAGTTGTGCGAGCATTCCGCCGCCGCCGTCCCGGCCGCTGGCGGGCATTCCCAGCAGCACGATCGGGATCAGCAGGACGAGGATGCCAACAACGCTGGCAGCCTTTCGCTGACGAGAATTGAACGTGCTCATTTCGCTTCAAGCTCCCGAAGTCGCAGACTGAAATAACCAAGGAAAAGACAGGGAAGAAGATACGCCAGTGTCGTGGCGATGGCTGGCAGCAGCATTCCGTTCCAGGGAACGTCAAACCCTTTGGCCAGCCAGTCGGACATGCTGTAGATGCTGAGGTCTGGAATCAGGTGCCGGATGATGCCCAACCCTTCCACCAGCGGTTTGTCGAAGGCCACGATCGACTTTGTGAACAGGTTGTCGGGAAGCGGAGTCGTCTCGTTCATGTGCGTGACGAGCCGGTAGATCGATTCGGCAGCCCCGCCGCCTTTCTGCTTGCCGGAGACGATCTCCAGCATGAAGCCGTACGCCAGCGATCCAACAATCCAGTTGGAGAACGTAAACAGAAACGCGACGGGAAACTTGACGAAGCAGCTGGCCGTGACGGCGATCATGACCAGCAGAACGCATTGCAGCCACAGGCCGAACGTCGCTTTGAAGTAACCGACCGCGAAGCTGCGGTCGGCCAGGCGCAGGAAACAGTCTCCCGCGGAAAGTCCGATGTACTGGCCGCGATCCAGACACTGCGCCTGGATGGTGAGAACGCCGGCACTCGCATCACCCTGCAGCTGCTGGTGAACTTCATTCTCCGGATCGAACGGGACGACCAGATCTTCAAACAGGTCGACCGTCGATTCTTCGAGTGTCTGTTCATCGACGACCTTAATGTTGCGATCGACCACGATTTCGTTGTAGCTGAACTCGGCAACTTCATACGTCGCGATCGGGACTCGCAGATCAGCCTGTTCGTTGATCGCGGTCAGACGGACTCGCAGCGAGCGGTCCATGTTGCCCTTCCAGGTACGGAAGGCTTCAAACCGTGACTCAATTCGCAATTCATCCGGTTTCTGGTCAAGTGGGAACTGCCAGATGGCTGCCGCTTTCGAGCCGCCCTCAATGAAGCTGCGTGTCTGGTCGATGTCGCCGACGTTGACGCCCTCGCCCGGATTCCCCTGACGATCCAGAAACGAAACCTGACCGTAGACAGGCACGCGGCAGAACAGCGAGACATCGTCCGGTACGTGTCGCAGGATCCAGCCATAACCGACGACCGACATCAGCGCGATGATCACGGTGCCGACGGCGGAAAAACCGAGCATCCGCCCGAGCACCACTTCGCTGCGGCGAACCGGCTTGGTCACCACGGTGTGCAGCGATCGGAGTCGAATGTCTTCGGGCAGGCCCCAGCAGCTCATCAGCACGACCACCGGCAGAACCAGCCAGGTCATTGCGCGAAAGACGAACGCCACGAGATTCATCAGATGCAGATCGGGCCGTGCGGCGTCTGCTTCCATGAACCAGCCGGCGAACATGAACAGCGCGGCGAAGATCACAAACACCAGCAGCGCTTTGCGGCGGATGGATTCTTTGAACGCCAGCATTGCAATTGCGTAAACGCGACGGGGCGAGACCGTAAAGACGTCGACCAGTCCGCGCAGCGTTCCCTTCAGAACGCGACCGGGGCCGGACATGCCGTGTAGCGGAATCGACGTGGCGATCGCGACCGCCAGGAAGGTCGCTGCAAAACCGGCGAAGACGACGAGCCATTGAATCACGCCGTCGAGCAGGTCGAACGAAACGGGTTGGAGGGTCATGGCTAGCATGGCGGCAGTTCCGGGAACAGGAGCAGAGGCTCAACGATTGGCAGAGGACGGAAAGCGGATTCGCTGATGCGGCTCAGACGGTCATTGAACGTCAAAGCGGCGGTGCCTGCTGTCAGGTTGAGGATTCCGCGTTTGTTGAGGCAGGTTCCGGAGAGTCGCCTGCCGCATCGTCCTTCCCGGCTGAATCGCCATCGCCCGCTGACGGGACAAAACGCTGTCCCGGCCGCTCCTGGCTCGTGCGGACCGTTTTCAGGAACAGGTCTTCGAGGCTGTTCCGTGGCTGTGTGACGCTGCGCATGTCCGCGTTGTGCTTCTCGAGGACGGCCTTGATTTCTTCGACGGCTGCGTCGTTGAGTTTGGACGTCAGCAGCTGCGTTTCGTCCTGTTCGGTCAGCAGTTCGTCGACGGTGCCCAGCTCTTTCAGTTCGCCCTGGAAGAGAATCGCGATGCGGTCGCAGACGTCCTGCACGTCGGCCAGCAGGTGGCTGCACATGACGACTGTTTTTCCTTCGTCCCGCAGCTTCAGGATCATGTCTTTCATGTCTCGGGTCCCCAGAGGGTCGAGACCGCTGGTCGGTTCGTCGAGCAGGACGAGGTCCGGGTTATTGATGAGCGCCTGGGCGAGGCCGATGCGGCGCGTCATGCCCTTCGAGTATTCCTTGAGCTGCCGACGGCGGGCATGCTGCAGACCAACCTGTTCGATCAGAGCGTTCGTCCGCTCGCGACGTTCCGCCGGCGAGATATCAAACAGCCGCCCGTAGAAGTCGAGAGTTTCTTCCGCATTCAGGAAGCGGTACAGGTAGGACTCTTCCGGCAGATAGCCGATGCGTTCGTTCTTGGAAACGTCTGATGCCGGTTTGCCGAGGATTGAGATCTCGCCATCGGTCGGGAACAGCAGACCGAGCAGCAGCTTCATGGTTGTCGTCTTGCCCGAGCCGTTGGGGCCCAGCAGGCCGAAGATTTCGCCTTTGTTCACATCAAGGCTGAGCGAGTTCAGCGCCTGAACTTTTTTTCGTCCCCAGAAATCACGGTAGATCTTGCTCAGATTGCGAATCTGAATGACCGCCTCACTCATGAAACTGTCCTGCCTGTCAGTGGTAGCCGGGTCGGAAAAACGAAGAATCAAACAATCAAAACAACAGAACTCGCGGCGGAACAGCGTGCCGGAGCCGTGGAATTCGGCGTCGACTGCAACTCGGGTAAGAAAATCAGAATCGAGTGCCGTCAGGAATCGCGACGCTACGTTGCGACTTGCTGAATTTGCTGAGAGTTTTTTCAACGACGGAAAGAAATCTGCAATCCGCATGGATCGCCAACGATCGAATCCCATGATGAGATTCGGTTGCTGCCCCGAGTTTCGCTGAAAGGCCGGCAATTTACGGTGGTTCTCTGGCAGCATCAAGCGCCGGAAAGCCCGCGTCTGCAGAACCTTCCGGCGCAAAATCCGGTTTGCAACGGCCCTTCCGTTCCCGCGTGTTACGCAGTGTCCGAATCGCTCCTGCGGGCAGCTTCGCGGTCGCTGCGTTGACAGCGAGAGCGCCTCGGCCAGCGATCCCGTGACTCCATTGGTTGACAGGTGCTGGGGATTTCAGCACGATGATCCGCACTCTCCTGTCCGGCATCTCCGGAGTTTTCTTCCCTGCACAATTCCAGTTATTGGATGACTGGACCAATCCCTGTGCGAATGGAAGCGTCTGAATCCCTCTGCCAGTTCCGGCAGATTACGAAGTCATTCCCCAACCTGTGTCTGTTCCCAGCCAGCCTCCTGTTGTGGGCATTCTTGGCGGAATTGGTTCCGGCAAGAGTGCTGTCGCGAACGGGCTCGCCCGCCACTTCAGAACCGTGGTGATCGACGCTGACTGGATCGGCCATCAGGTCCTCACCTTTCCCCGAATCATTCAGCAGCTCCGACGCGCATTTGGTGACTCCATTTTCGACGGCGATCAGGTCGATCGAAAACGCGTGGCCGCCCTCGTCTTCGGTGACGAACCGCGGCACCGGGACGCCCGCCGGACTCTGGAACAGATCGTTCACTCTGAAATTGGCCGGGTCGCTCAGTCACAGATCGAAGCGGCGGACAAGTCGACAGAACTCATTGTTCTCGACGCTGCTGTCATGCTTGAGGCTGGCTGGGACCGACTCTGTGACTTCCTCGTTTTTGTCGATACCCCGGTTGAAGACCGACTGAACCGAATTCGCCAGCAGCGCGACTGGACCGCCGACGAACTTCAACGTCGCGAAGCCAGTCAATTGCCGCTGGACGAGAAACGAAAGGCTGCTGACTTTGTCGTTAACAACTCAGGTTCCCTGGCTGAGTCTGTTCTGCAACTGACGGAGTTGGTCCGTGCGAGGCTGGCGAACCCGGCCTGAACGGCACGCCTTGAAAGACCTGAAATTCCGACTGGCTCATTGACTCATCCTGGACCGAGTCTCACAACACATCATCCCACCACCCGCTGTCGATAGCCCCGTCCGAGCGTTCGCTCAAGCCCGTCATTCTTCTCATCTATCTCTGGTATCCTGCCATGTCACGTACCGACGTCAATCGGCCACGCTCCGGTTCAGATTCTGCTTCGTCATCAGACGCCAGTGCCGCGTCATCTGCAGTCGCCGGCATCCCGGACAAAGAGGTCACTTTTCCGGCTGACGAGCGTTACGAAGCGATCAAGCAGGGCGAAGTTCACATTGCCGAACTGCAGCGAATGTCGATGCACGAGCTGCTGGAGCTGGCCGAGGACGAACAGCTCAGCGAGTACAACGGCCTCAAGAAGCAGGATCTGATCTTCAAGATTCTCAAGGAACGCACCCGGATGAACGGGCTGATGTTCGGCGAGGGAACGCTTGAGATTCTGCCTGACGGCTTCGGGTTTCTGCGCAGTCCGGATTACCACTACCTGCCGTGTCCGGACGACATTTACGTGTCGCCGAGCCAGATTCGCCGCTTCGGGCTGCGTACGGGAGCAACCGTTGCCGGCCAGATTCGTCCGCCCAAGGAGAACGAACGCTACTTCGCGCTGCTGCGTGTTGAGGCGATCAATGGCGAGGATCCCAATCAGGTCACCGCGAAGGTCTCGTTCGACGACCTGACGCCGCTGCATCCGAACGAGCGGCTGAAGCTGGCGACCGATCCCAGGGAACTGAGCACGCGCGTTGTCGACATGCTCGCCCCGATCGGCATGGGCCAGCGCGGCCTGATCGTTTCTCCGCCCAAGGCCGGGAAGACCATCCTGCAGCAGAAACTCGCGCAGGCCGTCCTCGCCAACCATCCGGACGCCTACGTCATCGTTCTGCTGATCGACGAACGCCCGGAAGAAGTGACCGATATGGAGCGGTCAGTTCGCGCGGCAAACTGCGAGGTCGTCAGCAGCACCTTTGATGAACCGCCCAGCCGTCATATCCAGGTGGCCGAGATGGTCATCGAAAAAGCCAAACGGATGGTCGAGTACGGTCAGGATGTCGTAATCTTTCTCGATTCGATCACGCGGCTGGCTCGTGCCTGGAATACGGAGATTCCCCACTCGGGCAAGATTCTCAGCGGCGGCGTCGATGCGAACGCGCTGCAGCATCCCAAGCGGTTTTTCGGAGCGGCCCGCAATATCGAAGACGGCGGCAGCCTGACGATCGTCGCGACGGCCCTCGTCGATACCGGCTCGAAAATGGACGACGTCATCTTTGAGGAATTCAAAGGGACGGGTAACACCGAGCTGTATCTCGACCGCCGGATGGTCGAAAAACGCATCTGGCCAGCGATCGACGTCAACAAGTCGGGCACGCGCCGCGAGGAGCTGCTCTTCAATGACGACGAACTGCAGCGCATCTGGATGCTCCGCCGCGTCCTCAACGACATGAACCCCGTCGAGGCGATGGAGCTGCTGACCAACCGGCTGCGGAAGACGAAGACGAACGAAGAATTCCTGATGACGATGAATCTGGGCTGAGGCGGGTCATCCCGCCTGGCCGGTGTTGTTTAACCGCAAGCCGCAGGCGTGCGCGGCAGTTTCGATTCAAACGCAAACATCGCTCACGCCTGCGGCTTGCGGTTAAACGAGCCTGATTCGCGTAAACTAGCCTCTCTTTGAACTTACACCATGACGACCCACATCGAAGGCAAACTGACTCTCACTGACGAGTCGATCGCCATTGTTGTTTCGCGTTTCAACGACCTCGTGACCAACCGGCTGCTGGAGGGAGCCCTCAGCACGATTCGGCGGCACGGCGGCAGTGAGGACCGAGTCACGATCGTTCGCGTTCCTGGCTCGTTTGAGATCCCGCTGGTCGCCGACAGACTGGCACACTCCGGGAAGTTCAACGCGGTGGTCTGTCTGGGCGCGGTCATCCAGGGCCAGACGACGCATCACGAATACATCAACCAGCAGGTCGCTGCCGGATTGATGAAGGCCTCGCAGAGCAGCGGGATTCCGGTGACGTTCGGTATCCTGACGTGCGAAACGATGGAGCAGGCACTCGACCGCTCCGGTGGCAAAGTTGGCAACAAAGGCGACGAAGCAACGCTGGCGGCGATCGAGACGCTGTCGGCTCTGGGCCAGCTTCGCGATTGCGGAATTATCTAACCCGGAATGACCACGCAGGGTGCGTGGAGTCGGCATTTCTGTCTTGGTGCGTTGCGCAAGCCAGATCGCTCTCGACACAGAGTGTCTCTGACGAGTTGGCGTGGTCGCCGACGTAACGCACCGGCCTGAAAAGGCTTGCTGCACGCACCCTACAGACTTCGCCGGGCGAGGCGCATCCTTCAGGCGAGCCGTGTGCCGTGAGGCCACGGTTTTCTCAACACGACAAAAACCCGTGGCCTCACGGCACACGGCTCGCCTGGCAGATGACAGAAACCCGTGGGCCCACGGCTCGCCGAGTCTCACTCCCTTCTGTGAGAAATTTCATATGGAACGACGACGGGAATCACGGCAGGTTGTCCTGCAGCTTTTGTGTCAGAGCGACGCGAATCCGGACTGCACCGCGTACACCGCGCGCGAGATGCTGGAAGAGGAACTCAAACACAGCGACGCGCGCGAATTCGCCTGGCAACTCTACACCGGCGCGCTGTCGACGCGGGACGAGATCGACGCTCGTATTCAGGCCGTCGCCGATAACTGGCGAATGTCCCGCATGGCTCTGACGGACCGCAACGTGCTCCGCATGGGCGTTTACGAAATGTCGAGGCTGGGCACGCCGCCGGCCATCGTGCTCGACGAGTGCATCGAAATCGCCAAAGCTTACGGCTCGGAAAAATCCGGCGAGTTCGTCAACGGCATCCTCGACCAGCTCATCCCGCAGGAAGTTCAAGCCGAGAATGTGTCTGCCGGCTCAGAAGCGTCGTCGGCATCGGCTGAGTGACGCCGGGGCAGTGGCGCCGCAGTGGCGGACCGGTTTCAGCTGGCGGCCTCTTCCTGGATCTGGGAAATCGACAAGCGACGCTGCTTCATCGACCGAGGCAACTGCGGTATCTGTAGGCGATTGCGGATGAGGCCGGTGTGTGTCATCGGCGTCCGCTGCGGCGTTCCGCGTCGCTACCTCACTTGTCGTCAGGATTCCAACAGATGGTCGTGCGTCGTTTTTCGCGGCTGCTGCTGTCGATCGTTGTGTGTGTGAGCGTCTCGTTCGTGACGCGCGCCGATTCTCAAACACCTCCGGACGGGCCGCGAATTGACGCTCGGTTTAAGGAAGTGAGTCCCGACCGGAAACCTGCTGATTCGCCACACCGTGGACTCTCGGGACAGTTGCCAGGGAAGAAGGCCGCGATTCCGTACCCCGACGAGTCGGGAATTTCCGACGGGCTCGTGCTTCCCGTCCGCCGTTCTACTTCAGAGTCGCAAGTCACGGCGGTTCCCCATTCGGACGTTCCGCCTGCGATTCTGTCGCGGGCGGGTGGCCCGGCAGGAGAGTACACGACGCAGCAGGCCCTGCTGCTCGCCTGGATCCCTGAGAACGAAGACGCCCGACCGGTGCAGCTCGAGATCGCCCGCCTGGTCTGCGCGACGACCCACGTCATTGTTGTTGCCCCGTCGACGGAAGGCGTTGATGACGCGAAGCTGGCGTTCGAGGAGGCAGGGATCGCCGACGACAACCTGACATTCCTCGAAAGCCCGATCGATACGCCCTGGATTCGTGACTATGGCCCCTTCGCGATGCGGACCAGCAGCGGACAGATTCAGTTGATCGATGCTCCGTACGGGACTGACCGATTGCTCGATGACCAGCTGCCGACTCGTCTGGCGAAGCATCTGGAGTTGCCGGTCGTCGATACCAATCTGCTCGTTGAAGGCGGCAACCTGCTGTCGAACGGCGACGGGCTGCTGGTCTGTTCGACGAATATGATCGGCGAGAATCAGGACCAGGGATACTCGCTGAAGGAGATCCGCGCGAAGCTGCTCGAACAGTGGCACGCTCGCGAGGCCGTCTTCGTTGACCCGATTGCTGGTGAGCCGACCGGCCATGTCGACATGCTGATGACGTTCCCCAGGAAAGACACGGTCATTGTCGGTGAGTATCGCGAAGACGACGATGACCCTTTCAATCGACAGTTGCTGAACGAAACGGCCGAGCGGATGCAGACCGTGCGGTTGCCCTCCGGTCGCAACCTGACGGTCGTTCGCATTCCAACGCCGAAGCAGTCGGACGAGGAAGCCTGGCCGACGTACTGCAACGTGCTGTACGCGAACGGCGTGCTGCTGATTCCGTACTTCCCGGAGAACCGGGATTCGTTTCACGAGGCCGTCGCGGTTTATCGTCGACTCCTGCCCGGCTGGCGGATCGCGGGTGTCGACTGCAGCACGATCATCAAGTCCGGTGGTGCTCTGCACTGTTTGACGATGACGATCCCCGCAGACAAATCGCTGAACCAGAAACGAATGTTTCGAGGTCGTCGTGTTGTTCGAGTTCCGGTCGGTCGTGAGCCCTCCGGCGAGGTTGTTCCCCAGTGGCGCCCGCCGGTTACGAATTGAGCAGCCGGCAGAAAGCGTTCAGAGTCAAAACGCGGTGTCTTGCATCGCACACCTGATTGCGATTGTCACTTTCCCTCTGGGCATTGGTCCCTACACATTCTGAGTCGTTGGCCGTCGCGTCTGAATTCACTCTCCCGCTTGCGGGAGAGTCGCCGTCTCAGCCGCGGTGAGGGGACTTCCTGGGACGCCGCTCGTGATCCCCAGCGTGTCGGGTGCGGATTGCCGGTGATTCTGCTGGTACGCTTTCCTGAGTTGTCAGCCGTCAGATGAGTTGTGCGGGCAGCCCTCCCCGGCCCTGAGAGGCCGACCCTCCCGCAAGCGGGAGGGTGAAATCACCAGCCGGCTGTGAAGTGACATGGATGTAGTCCACTGCCCGAAGGGATGCGATTATGTGTAAAGCCGTATTCAGAAGTATTGTGCTTACGCGAGAATCGGCGCGACGACCTCGCCGTGGACGCTCGTCAGACGCTGACGGATGCCGTTGTGGTAGAACGTCAAGCGTTCGTGGTTGATGCCCAGCAGGTGCAGCACGGTGGCGTGAAAGTCGTGCCAGTGGACGCGGTTCTCGACGGCCTTCCAGCCGACTTCGTCTGTTGATCCGTAAGCGAGGCCGTGCTTCAGACCGGCTCCGGCCAGCCAGACGGAAAAGCCCTCCTGGTTATGGTCGCGACCGAGTCCGACTTCGTTCGACGCGGACTGAGTGAACGGCGTTCGACCGAACTCGCTGGTAAACAGCACGAGTGTGTCTTCGAGCATGCCTCGCTGTCGCAGATCGCTGAGCAGTCCGGCAATCGGTTTGTCGATGCGGCCCGCCTCGCGACCGTGGTTCCGCAGCATGTCCTCGTGGCCGTCCCAATTGATGCGCGGGCTGCCGAATGCGCCGCCGGCAAAGAGCTGCACGAACCGGACGCCGCGTTCCAGTAGTCGTCGCGCGAGCAGGCAGCCGCGTCCGAAGTCCGCCGTCTGTTCGCCGTTGAGTCCGTACGCCTCGTGCGTCGCCACAGTTTCACCGTCGAGATTCGTGACTTCGGGGACGGCCAGCTGCATTTTCGCGGCCAGCTCGTAACTGCGAATCCGCGCGGACAGGACGTCACTGGTTCCGCGCTCTTCGAGATGGCGGCGATTCAGTTTCGCGAGCAGCGCCCGGCTGGCCGCTTCTTTGTCGGCAGGCCGCCGCCTGGCGGGAAACAGATCGGAAATCGGCTCGCCTTTGCTGCGAATCACGACGCCCTGGTGCTGCGCTGGCAGGAAGCCGTTCGACCAGTTGATCGATCCGCCCGCCGGAACGCCGCGCGAATCCGGGATGACGACGAAGGCCGGCAGGTCGTCCGTCTCGCAGCCCATCCCGTACGAAAGCCACGAGCCGATAACCGGAAAGCCGTTGAGGCGGAATCCGGTGTTCTGCTGAAAAGTCGCCGGAGTATGGTTCGACGTTTCTGCAAACATCGATTTGATGACGGTCAGCTCGTCAGCGACCTCCGCCAGATGAGGAAACAGTTCCGACACCCACAGGCCGGAGTCGCCTCGCTGGCGAAAGTCCCAGTCGTTCTTTCGCAGCAGTCCGACCTGGCCAAAGAAGACGTCCGGCTTCTGTTCGCTGACCAGCGATTTGCCGTGCAGTTTTTCGAGCGTCGGTCGGTAATCGAAACTGTCAACCTGACTGAAGCCGCCGGTCAGGCAAATGTGAATCGCCCGCGTCGCTTTCGGCGTGTGATGCGGCGGCGGATCGTCCGCCTGGCTCGGAACACTGGCCGCCAGCGAGGGTGAGTCGCGGCTCAGCAACGTTGCCAGCGCCGCCGTGCCGAGCCCGTTCGGCACCCACGAAAACAGATCGCGCCGATTCAGTTCCGTCATCGCGATTCCTTTCGGTTCGGTGTCCGACGTTGAAAAGTAGCTGGATTCGCAAGAATTCAGACTGCATTTCCGACACTGAATTCCTGCGAATCCAGCTACGGATCAGTGATCAGCAGCACCAGTGGCGGACCAGGCGGGCGTACATTTCCGTGCCGCGTTCGAGTTGTTCCAGAGCGATCCACTCGTCGTGTGTGTGTGCCTGGGCGATGCTGCCGGGGCCGAACACGAGCAGTTTGTCGAGGGCGCCGAGCTTCGCGCCGTCAGTTCCGTAGGAAACGGTTTTCGGTGCGGCCCGTTCGGCGAGCTGCACGACTTCCTGGACGAAGTTCGACTTCGGGTCGGTGTAGAGCGGCGAGCCATGAACGCGGACTTCGAACTCAAGCCCGTTCGTCTCGGCGGCACGGCGCGAGCGATCAATGAGAATCTGCTCGTCCTGCCCCGGCATGTGGCGAAAGTAAACCGTGCAGACACTCTGGGGTGGCGTGATATTGACGGCCTTCGTGTGGTCGTTGACGCCGATGTTCCATGTCAGCGTCGGCGGATTGAACTCGTCATTCTGCCAGCTTCGGTCGGTTTCCGCTTCGTCATGAATCGCCTTCATCTCAACGAGGTAGGGGATCATGGCGAGGTTTGCATTCAGTCCCTCGCGAGTGCTTGAGTGCGCAGCTCTGCCGCGCGAGGTGGCGACAAGGCCGACGACTCCCTTGTGAGCGTACACGACTTCCAGCTCGGTCGGTTCGCCGATAATGCCGTTGGCTTTGCCCTCGACCATCTCGCGGAACAGTTCAGAGCGTTCCGCGACTTCCGACGCGCCGCGATAGCCAATCTCTTCGTCCGCCGTGCAGGTGATGAAAATCGGGTGTTTGAGATCGCTGGTCGAAAACTGCTCGGCAGCGGCAAGCATGCAGGCGATCGAGCCTTTCATGTCGCACGACCCGCGACCGTACAGCCTGTCGCCAACGACGGTCGGTTCGAACGGCCCGTGTTCGGTGCTGAACCAGGGATCGGCAGGCACGACGTCCGTGTGCCCGAAGTAGGCCATCCCGCCTGTGCCGCTGCCCTTTCTGGCAACGACACAGGCTTTGCGGACGCCGTTGCGGTCGTCGTACTCGATCCGCTCGGTGACGAAGCCCAGCCGTTCCAGTTCGCTCTGGGCGTAATCCGTGACGGCGACGTTCGACAGCGGGCTGATCGACTCAAAAGCGACCAGCTTCTTTGCGTATTCAAGTGCCTGCATGGAGATCTCGTTTCCTGGAACGTGGTCGGTCGGTCGGTCGGTTGTCAGGGAGCCGGGAGTTTCACAGAAGAGGCGACGATCGGAAACTGACAACTGCTGCGGAAGGACGCTCTCCGCCGAAACGAAACTCGCGGAGAGCTTCGGTTGTCAGCGGGTTTCCAAGGCAGCGGGTTTCCAGGGCAGCGACGAGGCCGAAAGTCTGCGCGACGTTCGCTACTCAGGAATTGCGGAGTTCACAATTCATTCAGCGATTGCTGAGAGCCTCGCGGATGAACGCCGGCCGGTCGGTGGTAATCGACTCCGCTCCCAGTGAGCGAAACTTGCGAGCTGCCTCGGGATCGTTGACGGTCCAGACGTGAAACCCGAAGCCGGCGCGCCGGACCTTCTCGACAAAGCCCGCGTCGATGACCTTCAGGTTTCCGTGGCTGCCGAGTCCTGTCGCTCTGGTCCGGACGAGTGTCTTGAGGACACGATCAATCGACGGCGCCCACGGGCTCGTTTCCGTTTTCTGTCGATAGCTGGTCAGCCAGTTGGCTCGATACTGAGGCATTGTCTTTCGGGCCTCGGTCACGACGGTTTCGCTGAAGCAGATCAGCGTGATCTGCTCAGGCTTGAGATTTGATGCTGCCAGTAGTCTGCCAAGCACGGGCAGAATCTCGGGGCCGCATTTGATTTCGACGAAGATCTGTTTTCCGTCGGGCACGGTGGCCAGCACCTCTTCGAGCGTCGGGATGCGCTCGTCCGCAAACCGGGCGTTCTTCCAGCTGCCGACATCCAGCTGCTGCAGTTCCGCGAGCGTCGATTTGGCAACGACCAGTTCCGGTTGATCGGGAGAGACTCGCTTTGTCGTCCTGTCGTGAATGCAGACGACCTGCTGGTCGCGTGTCAGGTAAAAGTCGCCTTCGATCGCGTCGGCGTTTCTTTCCCACGCCAGTCGGAACGCGGCCAGCGTGTTTTCCGGAGCGTCGTACGAGGCTCCTCGATGAGCGACGATGAATTGCGCTTCGGCCACGGTGGTTGCTCCCACTGTCAGAGTCAGCAGCAGAAAGAAGATGTTTGGTCTCACGGAACAGAACCCGGTCCAGGAATCAGAGATGTCAGTCAAAGCGGCGGACATTCTGGGCGGTGAGCTGCCGATTGGGAATCGTTCCCTTCGCCGCTTGATTTTCGACGCCTTGCGTGGGCGGCATACTTGCCGGCTGGTTAGCTGTAGGCGAGTTTCTCTGAAACTCGCAGCAAAGCAGAGGTCCGGTTCAAGCTGAGTAGCGGTGATGCTGCGGAAGTGAGCCCGCGCTCCTGAGTTGCTCCAGGTTTCGGAGAAACCTGGCCTCTCCGTAGTCACGGAGATCGAAGTCGCAACCGTCTGCTCACAAACCACCTGCGACGGCGAACCTCATTGGCGCAGTTAACTGTGCCAAAACCGTGTCAATGAACAGGTCCGCGTAGTCTGCAAGCGAATCCTGCAGATTCAGTCTCGCCCAGCGAAGTTGACCGAGTGGGACTGCCATCAGTACTTGCTGCTTCAGAACCTCAGAGATCACACGATCACGCGACACAAAGACCCCTACCAAACGCTCAATCAAAGAATGGCAGGCAGCATCGTTGGCCTCAAGCCTTCCGAGCCATCAGCAAGTCGAGTAACAGCCTTACGGCAGACCTTCAACGCACCCCAGTCGGAGTCGTTGATCTGCGCCCAAGGTGCGTGAAACCGTCAACCCAGCCTCTGCAGCGACTGCCCGGCTGCCATTCTTTTTCTGAATGCACGACCATCCATTAAATACACACAGTCCCCCCCTGCCTCATCAAGCGATTCGTTCCCCTCACGAGTGACCGTGCTGCCGCAGGTGAGGTTGAAGATGGTCTCTGCGGAGAGCGGCAGAACGTCTCCTGCCTCATTGACCACATCGACCACCGCGAAAGAGTCGACTTCCTTCCATTTCCATTTGCAGAACGGACAGGCACTGGCATCGTGGTCGGGGCCGACGTTGTAGTCCGATCCCGGAAAACCTTCCGAGACGTAAAACGTCGCCTGATTCTCGTCAGACCAGTTTGTGAAGTTGCGGTTTCCCACCTTCACGATCAGCGTAACGAGGGCGTGATGAATCGCGTCTCGTCCGGCCATGAGGCGAATGATGCTCCGACCGTGCTCCGCTCCAGCACGATGAAGTTTTACGAGAGGTTCCGACTCTCGTCGTGATTCACCAGGGCAAACTCCTGTTTCACGGATCGGGCCTGTCGGCGCTTCCGCCCATGAAGGCCGCTCTCGAGGCGGCGATTTCTGGAGAACTCCCATGAAGCAGGATGCAAGCGGTCGTGATTGAGCCAGAGAGATGATTCGGGCTGCCGGACTGCGAGTCACGCCGGCTCGCATGGCGACGTTACTTGTTCTTCGCGAATCGTCAGCGCCGCAGGCGCACGCAGAGGTCGCCGGCCGCCTGGCGGATAACGGAATCGACCTGGCAACGGTCTTTCGCAATGTGAACGATATGGCCACCGCAGGATTGCTGCGTCGTTCAAAACTCGGCGATCACGTCTGGCGGTTCGAGATCGTTTCCGACGACGAGCACGCGTCTCATCCGCACTTCGTGTGCGTTGACTGCGGCACCATTTCGTGCATGGAAGATGTCGAACTGACCAGGCGAAGCAAGGCGGCCAGCCAGCGACTCGGACAGGTCACAGAGATCGACTTTCGCGGCCACTGCAATGACTGTGAGTAGAATTCGAATCGCTGGTCCACGCCAGCGTCACTCGTGTCGCACTGCGTTGGTGCCGTCCGCTTCTTCAGATAACCTTCCGGGAATGGACGGAGCTGTTCCTGCAACTGAAAGGAGTCCGTTGTGTCGAAACGGAGTCGAGCGAGCAAAAAGAAACACGATCGGGACAAGCGTAAAAAGCAGAAGGCCATTGCCGTCGCCTCACGTCAGCCGAGCGGCGGCCTCAGCAGACGTCTCGAAGAAGCCGATGACCTGATCACAGAGGGGCGGCTGCACGAGGCATGTGAACTGCTCGAACGTGAACGCAGAAAGCGACGACGCTCACCGGAAATACTCGAATCGCTGCTTTACGTTTATCAGGAACTTCGCGATTACCCGATGGCCGCGCGCACGGCCGAGCGACTGGTGCGTCTCTCGCCAGGCAACGCTGACGGCTGGCTGATGATGGCGCAGGGGTACATGTTTTGCGGTCGGGTCGCGATGGCGGGGAATGCGTATCGACATTTCCTGGAACGCTGGCCGGATCATGCGAATGCCGGCAAAGCACGCAAGGGGGAAGAGATCTGCGGTGAAGCCGCGGCCGAACTGCTGACGGACTTCGGATTCTCGGAAGACGACTTCGACTGGCTCGTCCTGCACGACGAGATTCTGTTTGAAATCAGCACTGGAGAATTCGAAGACGCGGTTTCCAGGTGCCGCGAGTTGCTCAAGGCGAAGCCAGAAGTCGTGTCCGCCCGCAACAATCTTGTTCTGGCCTTATTCCAGCTTGGCCGCGGCGATGAGGCTCGGGACGTCTCGGCTGAGACCGTCAGCACCTGGCCGGACAATCGATTTGCCGAAGCGCAGCACGGGCGGATCGAATTCCTGACTGGACACACGGAGGCAGCGCATGTCATCGCCGACAGGATCGTCGGCAGTCCGTCCGACCAGCAGGACGCGGTTGCGGCACAGGTGGAGTTTCTCAGCATCCTCGGACGCGATGAGGATGTGCTCAGCCTCGTGAAGTTCGCGGAGCCGATCGACAAAGACCCGCGCTGTTGTGCCGCTCTCAATCATTTCAAGGCGGTCGCGCTGATGCGATCCGGCAGGGCAGTCGAGGCTCAGGCGTCGTGGAAACAATGCCTGAAGGACGACCCGAGCTTCACCCCGGCTGCGGAAAACCTGCACGACCTCAAGTCGTCCGGTGGTCACGCTCCCTGGGCGGATCCAGTCGGCAAGTGGATCCCGAAGCCTGTCGTTGACCGGTTCATGAACGCGCTGCAGTCCGGCAAGGCCGATACTTCTGGAGCATTCACCAGGGCGGTCGAGAAGTACCCGTATTTTCTGACGCTTGTACCCGAGCTGCTGGACCGTGGCGATCCGATCGGTCGCGAGCTGGCGTTCCGTCTGGCCCGCGGCGTCGGTTCGCCCGAGATGCTGGACGCACTCCACGATTTCGCCTTCAGTATGCGCGGCCCGGACGATCTGCGTTTCCAGGCACTCAAGTATTTGAAGGAGAAGGGACGGCTGGGTAACGGCCCGCATCAAGTATCTCGCGGCGGAGACTGGATCGAGGTTCGCCTTGGGGGGTTCGAGATCACCGACGAACCATCGACTCCGATCAACCCGCAGACAGTCGATTTGCAGTCGGAAGGTTGCGAGGCACTGTCTTCTGGTGAGGCAGCCGCGGCAGAACGCCTTTTTCGACTGTGCCTGGAGATCGACCCGGATGACCCGTCATCCCTGCACAACCTGGCGGCAGCGATGCTCCGGCAGGGGCATGACCGGAAACAGGAAGCGGTTCAGTTGCTGCACGAAATCCATGAACGGTTTCCGGACTACCTGTTCGCTCGCACGTCGCTGGCTCAAATTGCAATCCACGATGACAACGACCTGGAACGAGCCGGAGAACTCATGGCCCCGCTTCACGACCGTCAGCAGATGCACTTCTCGGAAGCGCTGGCACTGATGGCGGTCTCCGTCGAAGCTGCCATCGCCCGCGACGATTTCGACATGGCCGAGAACCTGCTGGCCAACATGAAACAGGTCGACCCAGCCGACCGTCGCATCGCCCAGCTCCAGAGAAAGATCGACCTCGCCCGGCGCCCGATCAGAAACGCGTTGGCAGGCATTGCGAGCAGACTGACCCGACGATAACGCTGCCAGACAGCAGCAGCACCGTCGTGGAACAGTGTCAAAGAACGGTGCCACTCATTGCTGGAGTTACTCAGACTTCATTCAAGTGGCAGCCGAGCGGTCGTGGTCTCTGGTTGAGAGTGCCCTCAGGCCACGGTCGTATTGCGCGTCTGTTCCGTGACCGAGCCATCGGAGATGTGCAGGACTCGGGTGTCCATCGCCGAGACGGCTTCGTCGTGAGTGACCTGATTGACGGCAAAGACCTGTCGGAAGTCATTTCAGGTACTCGCCTTTCTGTCAGGGACAGTGTTCTGCTGGTTGCTCAGGTCGCACCTCGTCGAACCCTGGATCAACCAGCCGTATCCAGGAGACTGTATCCAATTCGACCCTTTTGAGGACCAGAATTGGATACAAATTCTTCGAGAGACCCCTCAAAACAAGTTGTTTTCGAGAAGACGTGTCGGCCTACGAAACCGGAGGGCTCTGATCGGAGCAGAAGGAAACGAAGAGCACGAAGAGGGCAACGAAAGCACTGAGAGGAGATCGGCGGTCACAGCGTCAACCGGTGGTTTCGTCTGTCCTTGTATCCAGCTTTCGTTCTTCGTTTCCTTCTGGTTCAAATTGAAATCGCATCATTCGCTTCCGACACAGCCCGTCGATTGTCAGAGTCGGGTGAAGTTCGCAGACTCACCGACTTGCTCGGTTGGTTTTGAGCCTCAATTCAATCGGTGTTGCAATGCCGCTGTTGTATTCCGATCCGCTGTTTCTTGAGCACGATACCGGGCAGCATCCCGAGTGCGCGGATCGGTTGCGGGCTGTTCATGCGAAGCTGGCGGGCTCGAAACTCGCGGCGACGTTCGAGAACGGAACGCTTCGCGAGGCGACGACGGACGAGTTGCTGCGAGTCCATTCCGCGGGCCATATCGGTCGCGTCGAACAGTTTGCGAAGGCGGGCGGCGGGCGGATTGAGACGGACACGGTCGTCAGCCGGAAGTCGTTCGACGTCGCCATCAACGCCGCCGGGACCGCGTGCGACGCTGTTGATCGAGTGCTTGCCGACGAAACGGAACACCGCATCGCCTGCTGCCTGACTCGGCCACCGGGCCATCACGCGCTGGCCGACGATCCGATGGGCTTCTGCCTGTTCAACAACGTCGCCGTCGCGGCCCGGCACGCGATCGCGGCGCGCGGACTCTCGCGGGTGTTGATCGTCGACTGGGACGTGCATCACGGAAACGGAACGCAGGACATCTTCTACGAAGACGGGCAGGTCACGTTTTTCTCAGCACATCGGTTTCCGTTTTATCCGGGGACCGGAGACCGCAACGAAACCGGTGAGGGCGCCGGGCTCGGCAGCACGTTCAACCTGCCTGTCCGCTTCGGGACTCGACGAGCCGACTATCTGGCCGCGTTTCGATCGATACTGGAAAAGGCCGCCGAGCACAGCAAACCGGAACTCGTCCTGATCAGCGCCGGCTTCGACGCGCATCGGCTCGACCCGATCGGATCGCTGGGGCTTGAAACCGAAGACTTCGCGACGCTGACCGAATACGTTCTCGAAGTTGCCCGACAGCACTCGAAAGGACGCTGCGTCAGCCTGCTCGAAGGTGGCTACAACGTCGATGCCCTCGCCGACTCGGTTGAGCAGCACCTGACCGTTCTCGCCAATCGGGCATGAGGACGGGGGGCCAACGAATGACGCGAATGGTACGAATTCAGAAGGCAGAAATTCAGAAAACTGAAGCTCCCGAATGATTCGCAGAATTCGTGTCATTCGTTGGCCTTTCGAATCCTCACATCTTCATTTCAATGATTTCTTCAGCTCAGTGATCGACTGGCTGTGACAGAAGGGACTTTTCAATGACGGACAAGCTGTTTGATGTTTCGGGGCAGGTCGTTCTTGTCTCGGGGGGCAGCCGCGGGATCGGGCGGGCTCTGGCCGCGGGGTTTGCCGAGCGTGACGCGACGGTGATCATCACCGGGCGCGACGAGGCGACGCTGGCGGCAACGGCAGCAGAGATTTCGACGCCGACGAACACTGTCGAGCCGCTCGTCTGCGATGTTGCCAGCGTTGACGATATTCGCCGGGCAATCGCTCAGATTGTCGAGAAGCACGGGCGGATTGACACGCTGCTGAACGTGGCCGGCGTCAACATCCGGCAGCCGACGCTGGACTTCAGCGAGGATCAGTACGACTTCGTTGTCGACATCAATTTGAAGGGCGCCTTCTTCGTCGTGCAGGAAGTCGGGCGGCAGATGGTCAAGCAGGGCTCGGGTAGCATCGTCAACATCGACTCGCTGAATACGTACGCCCCGGTGAAGAACGTCACGCCGTACGCGATGAGCAAAGGCGGTGTCGTGATGATGACCCGCTCGCTGGCTCTGGAATGGGGGCCGAAAGGCGTCCGCGTCAACTCGATCGCCCCCGGATTCATTCTCACCGACCTGACTCAGAAGTTGTGGTCCGACCCAACGATGAAAGAGTGGGGCCTGACGAACACGCCGCTGGGGCGCATGGGCAAACCCGAAGACATGGTCGGCGCCGCCGTATTCCTGGCGTCAGAAGCCGCCGCATTCATGAGCGGTCAGGTCGTCCGAGTCGACGGAGGCTTCACCGCCGGCCTCAACTGGCCGATTCCCGGCGACGGCGGGCAGTGATTGTTTAACCGCAAGCCGCAGGCGTGCGCGTCATCTGCTGGCAGGACCAATCTGTAAAACGCGCACGCCTGCGGCTTGCGGTTAAACGACGCCGACTTGCGACGCGTTACACCAGTTCGCGCATCGGGATTCGCTTCTCGATCAGGTACTGCGGGCGACCGGTGGGATCCTGCAGGGTCGTCGTTTCCGGGTTGATGCCCATGTTGTGATAGACGGTCGCGATGACTTCCTGCATGTGGACCGGGCGGTCGAGGGCGTACTCGCCGAGGCGGTTGGTGGCTCCGATCGCCTGGCCGGTCCGCATTCCGCCGCCGGCCATCAGAGCGCAACTGACGCGCGGCCAGTGATCGCGGCCGGCGTTATTGTTGACCTTTGGCGTCCGACCAAACTCGCCCCAGACAACGACGGTGACGTCGTCGAGCATGCCGCGTTCGTCGAGATCCTGCACGAGCGCGCTGACGCACTGGTCGAGCTTGCCGCCGTGATCGCGGACCAGGTCAAAGTTCTTTCCGTGACTGTCCCAGCGACCGTATGACAGCGTGACCGACCGAACGCCGGCTTCGACGAGGCGGCGGGCGATCAGCAGATGTTCGTTGACCGTCGGGGCTCCGTCGTACTGGTACTGGAACGGCTTGCCGTCGCCGTAACGGGCCACGACAGTGGGGTCTTCCTTGCTGAGGTCCAGAGCGTCCAGCAGCTTGCTGGATGTCAGCACGCCGAAGGCCGCTTCGTTGAACGCGTCGATGCCTTCCAGAAGGCCGCTGGAATCACAGTCGCGTTTGAGCTGGTCGAGGCCGGTGAGCAGCGATTTGCGATCGTTCAAGCGGTCCGTCGTGATCGCGTTCAGTTTCAGATTCGCCATGCCGTCGCTGTCCGGCTTGAACGGCGAGTAGGCCGCGCCGAGAAATCCGGGCGGACCGGGTTCCGACCATGGGACATGACGAGTCACTTCGGCGAGAGCCATTGCCGGAGGAATGCTGGGATCAGTCGGCCCTTCAAGCTTCGAAACAACGGAACCGATGGCGGGACGACCGCCGATGGAGGCGTTTGCGCGACGGTCCCAGCCGGTGAGGCACTGATGGGCGTCGTGCGAGCCCGAGCAGCCTTCGACTGAGCGGATGAAGGCGAATTTCTCGGCCATCGCGGCAATCTTCGGGAAGCACTCACCGATCTGGATGCCGGGGACGCTGGTGTCGATCGGGGAGAACTCGCCGCGGATTTCGCGTGGAGCGTCGGTCTTGATTTCCCACATATCCTGATGCGACGGGCCGCCGCCGAGGAAGATGTTGATCACGGCTTTGTGCGAGGAGCCGCGACCGGCTGCAGATTCGGCGCGCAGAAGATCGGGCAGCGACAGAGCGGCGACGCCGGACATTGAAAACATGCCGGCCTTGAGGAAGCTGCGGCGCGAGACGCCGTCGCACAAAGAACGCTGGCGGGGACCGAGGATGGTCAACATGGCGGGACTCCTATGGATGAGGTGTCATCCGAGTCGGAAATCGTGGGGTGGGGGCAGCGAGTCGATTCAACGCTCACTGATTCATCCGAGATTACTTGTCGTCCAGAAAGGGGTCAACGGATGCCCGAATCAGCCGGACACTCGCGCGACAGTCTCGTTCGAGATGTCTGAGTTTGCCGATGGGGACGATTCTGCGGGCAGCTGGAATGTGTTGAGATCTGCTCGAAGCGAGGGCGTTTGTCGTCGCCTGGGGAACGACGGCTTGAGCGTCTGGCCCGCCAGCAGGCCGCCAGCTAAAACGCGTGGCCGTCGAGTTGAACTGTAAGTTCGATTGACCGGTTAGTGGGCGGCTTGCAACCAGTGGCCCCGAGTTGTCATCAGCCGCTGGGGGGGGGGGCGCTGACGGTTTTTCGGATGATTAAGAACCGGACGCGAACGCGTGCCGGCTGATTCGGCGCGGCTCTTCGGCTTGCGACGTTTCGCCCCAATGAAGAAGAAAACGAACACCTGCCCCGGACGCGAGCAGTCACGATATGTCGAAGCTGAAAGCCCGCTGGAGATGGTTGAGCATGGCCGGGCGACGCCGCCTCGCGAATCTTCCTCAAGGTCTCGCCCCGTGGCAGACGCCGCTGCTGCTGACCGGTCTGCTCACGACGCTGCTGCAGCATGGGATTCAGCACCGGGATGTCGAATGGGAATTCGGGCTGGTGACGTGTCTGGCAATGTTGATCCGCGTGGCCACGGTTGGATTGGAGGCGTGGCTGGCGACGGAGCCGCGTGAGTTCTTTCGAGCAAATCCGCGTCCCTGCATCACGGCGAGTTTGTGGAGCCTGGGGGCGGTCGTGCTGCTGATCTTCGGCCCCGTGCTGCCGGTCTGGTTTTCGACAGGGCGCGGTGCCGCTCTGGTTGCGTGGTCAGAGATGTTCCTGCTGCTGGTTGGGGCGGCGAAGCTGTTGGGCTTCGTTTCGCGGACGATGCGCAGCCGGCATCCGGCCCTGGTATTTGTTGTTTCGTTTCTCGGCATGATTCTTGTCGGTGCCGGACTGCTCATGCTGCCCGGCAGTCTGTCTGAAAAAGGCCAGCAACTGGCGGGGCTGGACCGGGTGCGCGTCGCGCTGTTCACATCGACTAGCGCGTCCTGCGTGACGGGACTGGTTGTCGTTCCGACCGGCGGGCCAGACGCTCACTGGAGCCACTTCGGGCAGTCAGTAATCCTGACACTGTTTCAGATTGGCGGCCTGGGCATGATGACGCTCAGCACGACGTTCGCCGTGCTGGCCGGACGGCGGCTGGCCTTTCAGGAAAGCGTTGCCGTCACGGAAGTCACCGAAGCGGTCACGATTCGTGAAGTCCGGCATCTGATGATTGCGATCGTCGGCTTCACGCTGGCCTGCGAAGCGATCGGAGCGGTGTTTCTCGCGACACTGTGGAGCGATCTGCCGCTGGGCGAGCGTGCGTTTTTCGGAGTCTTCCACTCGGTGAGCGCGTTCTGCAACGCGGGCTTTTCTCTGACCGGCAGGAGCTTTCTGGACCTCAGTGGCCGCTGGCAGATCTGGGGAGTTGCTTCGACGCTGATCATCGTCGGCGGTCTGGGTTTCGGCACGATGATGACGTTCGTCAAAGCCGCCGCCGCGTCGATTCGGCAGTCGCACGCCGACCACGGTCTGTTCAAGCATCGGCGACTGGCCGAGCGCCTGACGCTGACGCAGCGGCTTGTCGTACGCACGACGCTGGTGCTGCTGTTCGGGGGCGCGTTCGGTTACTGGCTGCTGGAATCCGTCGGTGTGAACTCGTCAGACCCCTTTGCGACGCGCGTCTCCGAAGCCTGGTTCCAATCGGTGACGTTTCGCACGGCCGGATTCAACACGGTCGATCACGGAGCCCTGCAGCCGGCGACGAAACTGTTCGCGATCGGTCTGATGTTTATCGGAGCCTCGCCAGGCTCGACCGGCGGCGGGATCAAGACCGTCGCGGTGGCGATCTCTGTCCTGTCCGTGCTGTCGATTCTGCGCGGCCGGCGCAACGTCGAGTGTCACGGTCGGCAGATTCCCGATGAACAGGTGCGGTACGCGTTCGTCATTGTGGCAATGGGCCTCGTCTGCACGATGATCAGCACGCTGCTGCTGACGTTGTTCGAGCGGTCGCAGTTCGACTTTCTGGACATCCTGTTCGAGGCGACCAGTGCGTTCGCAACCGTCGGCGTTTCGACAGGGTTGACCGGCGATCTGAGCGGCGCGTCGCAACTGGTCGTCATCGTCACGATGTTCATTGGCCGCGTCGGCCCGCTGACACTGCTGGTCGCCCTCACGCGATCCGGCACGTCCGCGTGGTACCAGTATCCGGAAGAGCGGGTTGCTCTGGGATGAGTTCTGATTGTCGTCGCGAAACTCGCGCAGAGTTTCGGCTCAATGACTGATTGCCGTAGCGAAACTCGCGCAGAGTTTCGGACAAGTAACGTGCCGAAAGTCTGCGCGACTTTCGCTACGGATATTTTTGATCGTTCGGACAATAGTGAGCGAACGTTCGGGTGCTAAAGACGGCTGGCTCCGGTCCGTTACTTTTCGTCTGACGTCTCGATCCGGGAGGTCACCAGCGGGAAGAGCACCGTCTCGATCTGCTCGGCGACCAGGCGGGCGCCGGCGGGCGTGAGGTGGCAGTAGTCGATGTAGAGATCCTCGTTGTCGGCGTTCAGCGGCGTCAGTGCTGAGACGTCGTAGAACGGAAGCTCTTCTGACTGAAACAGTGACGGCAGAAGTTTGCGGATCCGCCGCGTCGCTTCCGGTGCCGCGCGGGGCATGCGGTCGAGCGTGATTTTCTGAATCTCACGGTCGTGCTCGGTCAGGGACTCGCTCGGTTCCAGAATCACTTCCGGCTGCAGGAAGACGCAGTGCTCGTACCCCTGACGCTGGCCGAGCTGGTGAATCTGCCACAGGTCACGAAGAAACGTGCGGCGGGCGATTTCTCTGACGTTGGCCTCGAAGTCGTCGAGCGCTGACGTTTCTCGACGCGGCGTGTGGGGCAGCGGCTGCTCGACCTTCGTCAGATACCAGATCCGCTTGTTGGCCTTCTCAACAAGGTTGAAGAAGTTCGAGTACGGGGCCAGTGATCGGACGCCGGTCAGCCACGGCAGGAAGAATGAGCGACCGTTGTATTCATCGACGAGGATCGACGTCGAATAGCTGTACGTGGCCCAGCGATCGACCAGTTCGGTCCCGTAAAAATCATTGTGTCCGTCGATATTGATCACGATGTCGGGGGCGTAATCGAGCAGGTCGGCGTTGAGATACATCAGCTCGTGAAATGTCTGGTAAGCCGAAACGCCCGCGTTGATGACTTCGACGCGGAAGCCGGAGCCGCTCGCGGCCAGCCGGTCGTTGAGCGACGCTTCGAGAACTCCCGTGATCGTCTCGCCGTTGAACAGCGGACGGTGAGTCGGGTACGGAGCCGACGCTCCGATGCCGTACAGAGCGGACGTCCCGAGCGCGATGATGCGGATCGTGTTCGCGGGCTTGTCGATCGAGACTGGCGTGTCGCGCCGGAAACCGTCGGGCGAGTGCAGCCGGCCATTCTCGCCCGGCAACTGAAACGCCGGGTTCAAACGATGATTGCGATGCGCGTCGAACAGGCCGGACTCGGACGAGTACACATCCGGTTGCGTGGCGAAGATTTCCAGCACGAGCAGACTCGCCAGCTCGACGAAGGCAACGGCAATCAGGAGAGCTGCCAGCGCGAACAGCAGCCGGCGACGGCGGTTTCGTCGAGGCCGTCGAGTCTGCGACGGCGCGGCGGGCGACGGCGTTGCGGACGAGGACGCGGCGGGATCGGGATCTGCGGATTTCGATTCTGCAGCTCCGACGTTCTCAGACTCGGTCCTGGGCGGGTCGCTCATTGTCGCACCGCCAGACAGCTCCAGCCGAGCGGTCCCTGCACGCCACCCGGATCCTCGAAGTAGAACTCGCGGACAAACTCAATGTCGAAGAGGCTGGCCAGCTCGGCACGCAGTTCGTCCTCGGTCAGCGACGGCGGACCGTGCTCGCGCTCTTCGTTCGCATTGCCGGTCAGAACGAGATACCTCGTGCCTGTTGCCGTGACGTTCTGCAGCGTCGCCTGCAGTTCGGTCGGCAGGTCGCGGCGGATGCAGTGAAAGCAGCCACGGTCGAAGACGAACGGGAACGGTTCGTCCGGGATGGCGAGCTGCGTGACGTCGGCACAAATCCAGTCGATCGAAACGCCAGCCGCGTCGGCCTTCTGCCGAGCCTGTTCGAGTGCCCGTTCCGAGCAGTCGACGGCGGTGACGGAGAAGCCCTGTCGCGCGAGCCAGACGGCGTTCGTTCCGGTGCCGCAGCCGAGTTCCAGAACGCGGCACGGAGCGATCGGTACTTCGCTGACCACACGCCGCAGTTCGGCCGACGGCAGGCCACTGTCCCACGGCGTTGTGCCGTCTCGATATCTGTCGTCCCAGCGTGCGGAAACATCCATGATTTGACTCCTCAGTCGGTTCTGCTCTGATTCCCCGCGATTCTTCCAGGAAGATTCTTCAAAGAAGCTGCGTGGCGCTGGCTGGAGCGGTGTGCAAACGAAGCTCCGGTCTGACGTCGCAGACTGTTGAATCCCGAAGGCGTCTTTCACACGTTCAGTCCAGCTCTGGCCAACCGACCTTCCATATCGAGCCGGACCAGCCGGTTTCAACCGATGACGGAAACTCATACCGAAACGGAAGCCGCCGAGCATCGGCAACGAGTTCGTGCGGGCATCGTTCTCGGGCTCGTTTCCGCCGTCGCGTATTCCGGAGCGAACCTGGCATTGCGGGACGTCGCCATTCCGAACGATCTCGGCTGGGCAATCTGGGTGACGGCGAACAAGGCGTGGCCGGCGGCGATTCTCGGTTGGACACTCGTTGGACTGCGCGCCCGTCGCGGACTGCCGGCCTTGCCGCCAAGGTCCGCACTGCTGCCGCTCATTCTGACCGGCCTGCTGATGCAGTATGGCGGGAACGTTTCGTTTCAGTATTCGTTGAGCGTCAGCGGACTCGCGATTGCCGTGCCCCTTTGCTTTTCGACGTTGATCACAACCGGCGCCTGGCTCGGTCGGGTGCTGCTGGGCGATCCGTTGACGCCGCGCACTCTGGCGTCCGTCGCCGTCCTGATTGTCGCGATCGTGTTTCTCTCGGACGGAGCCGAACACGCGACGGCGGCTCTGCACGGAGAGGCGAGTTCCGTCGCCGTGTTGTCGGGCGTGGTCGCCGCGTGTCTGGCCGGCTGTTCGTGGGGAGCCAGCGGCGTGATCATCCGCCGCTTCGTGACGGGATCGCTGTCCGTGCCGACGACGCTTGTGGTCCTCAGCACGACCGGCGTCGTCGTGACGGGCACGCACTCGCTGTTTGCGACAGGCGTCGAGCGAATGGCCGCGACGACGGCGGACCAGTGGACGTCGATTGTTGCTGCCGGAGTGCTCAACGCGATCGCCTTCTTCACGGTTGCCGAAGCGTTGAAACGGATGCCGGTGACGTTCGTCAATATTCTGAACACGTCGCAGAACGCGATGTGTGCCGCCGCCGGAGTGCTGCTCTTTTCCGAGCCACTGTCGACACCGCTGATCGTCGGCTGCAGTCTGACCATGCTGGGGCTGCTGATTGTCGACTCGGGCAGGAAGTCGCCGCGGCCGTCGCGCGGTCGATAACGGGTGCCGGACTTTCGTCTGTTCGCTCAGGGCACGACGGCGTAGAGTCCCCGCAGCGCTGCCGTGCTCTGCTGAAAGTCCAGTCTCGATTGAAGGAACTGTCGCGATGACGCAGAGAACTCGAACCTCGACCGCGTTTGCTCTGATTGCCGCTGCCGGCTTTGTCATGCTGGTGGGAACGCTTGCATTCGGTGTTGTGAAACTCCGGCACCTCGCAGCCGCTGAGACGACGGTTGCCGTCGTTCGCGAGCAGGCCACTGCAGCCGATCCCGCACAGCCGCAACCCGCACAGCCGCAATCTGTCCGCCCCGTTCCTCAGCAGCAGCCGTTATCTGCGGCTCGGTCTGCTGCAGCGCCACTTCTTGAAACGGCACACGCGAGCTTGCGGCGGGTGCCTGAGTTTTCGGAGATGGAGGCGAAGGCCGAGGCGGCTTTGAATACGCCGATCACGGTCCGCTTCGAAGAGTCCGACCTGAAGTCTGTGCTGGAGAAACTCTCCGAGCTGGCAGGAGTCTCCGTTCGCACCGCGGCACAGGAGGGGATGAAGGAAGCTCTGCAGAACAACAACGCTGAACCCGTCACGCTCGATATCAAAGGCCAGCCGCTCAAGGCCGTGATCGCAGATGTGTACAAGGCTGCGTTTGACCTGAGTTATGATTCACTTGGCCCCGGAATCAGACTCACGGCCGCGCCAACTGAAAACGGAATCGAAGTCGGCGTTGCCGGGCACGGTGTCGTGGATGAGCGGGAAACTCGCGTCTATGTCGTCGGCCATCTGCTTCGCGATCCTGAGGACACACGGCGGATCATCAACCTGCTGTACGACAAGGCTGGCGGGTACTGGATCGTTTCGGCGGACGGCAGTGTTCGCGGAGTTCGAGCAGGGGGAATGACAATGACCGTCGCCGATGACAACGATGTCTACTTCATGGCTCAGTTCGCCGGCTCGATCGTCCACCTCGAATCGCTGGGAGCCCTCGTTGTGAACGCCAACCCGCAGGCACACTTTGAGATCGTTCGGACTCTGCGACTGCTCGACGAAGTCAGCCGGGTTGCTGCAGCTGGATAGAAACCATCTGTCGTAGCGGAACGCGCCAGACTTCCTCGTTCGGCCACTGTCGCAGTGGAATTCGCCAGAATTCCTCTGTCGAATTCCGCTCTCCGCAGTTGAGACCGCGATCCTCCGCGGCGAGAGAGTGAAACTGGGCCGCTCTTTCACGGTTGCTGTTAGCCAGCTCGGACTGTCGGCCATGCGTCCCGTCTGGCCGCCGCTCGAGGTTGTTCGACAACTCGATCCGGATCCCATTCCCGAGCCGACGAAAGCCCACAGGCTAAAGCGATCTGCTCTCGGTCGCTGTCGATTGAGCGGCGGATGGAGATCTTCTGCGAACTCGCCGAGCTGATGCTGGCCCACCAGCCGAACCAGATGAGAAGACAGGCTCATGCTGGACCAGTATCAGGACGTGTTCAGGTGTTTTCGTCAGAATGACGTCTGCGCAGCAGCAGCAGCAGCAGCAGCAGCAGCAGCAGTAGTCGGGAGGCCACGAAGAGGCACAGGAAGACACGAAGAGATTCGCTCGTCAGGTTTTAGTGTCTTTTCGTGCCTCTTCGTGGCCATCACCTCGTTGCTGACCGCGGCTGCAGGTTCAGCGTGAACTCGGCAGCGAGCTGCTGCAGCTCGGCATGGCTGGCGTACGACTTCGTCGTGCGTTCTCCCGTCAGCGGGTCGGCGGATGACTCGGTGAGGATGCGGATCGAGTCCTGCATTCCGGGCAGCTTTGACATGGCGAGGCCGCAGGCGGCGGAGAAGCGTTTCTGCGGGTAGAGCGGTGCGTCAACGGCGGCGATGGACCACAGGTCGATTCGCAGCCACAACCAGCCGTCGTTCATTGCTCGCGGTTGAACGAAGCGACGAATGTCCGGTGGCAGCCGGTCGACGGAGTTCTCGGCGATCAGCACGTAAGCGTGTTCGTTGCCCGCCGTGTAGACCGCCCACGACGGCCAGTTGTCGAACCAGCCGACGAAGCGCAGCAGCGGAGCGAGAGCTGCGGCGATGACGACACAGCGGGCGAACTGCAGCGAACGGTTCGTTTCAAGTTGCTCTGCTGGATGACTCGAAGGTGTGCCGCTGGTTTTCTCTCTGCTCGGTTCGGGAGACGCACTGACAAGGCCAGTGGCACACGGTGTGGCGACGGCGGGAGCAAGCTGTTGCCCGGTGCCCGATCTGATTCTCTGACGCGACAGGTACCGCAGCAGCAGGACGTTCTGCGAGATGAACAGCACGTTCCACAGCAGCACGCCGGGGCGCTGGTCCATGCCCCACGGGCCGACGGCGGTGATCAGCAGGCCGTGCATCAGCAGCGAGGCGAACAGTCCGATTCTTCGCGTCTTCGGAATGAGCAGGCTGATGGCCACGAGCAGCTCGCCGACCGGAAGAACGGCCGCCGCGAGCGATCGCTGCTCCGGCGACCAGAACTTCAGCGACACGCCGAGCACGTTCGCGATCGCCGACACGAACGTCTGGCCGTGGCCTTCAATAAAGGCGCGGTCGCACTTCGAGATGCCCGACCAGAAATAGATGCTGGCAGTCAGCAGGACGACGAGGCCCAGTGATTCCAGGCTTTCCGTGCGAGTCGGCTCGTCGTAGTGGAATTCGCCAGAATTCCCGGAGTCTGCAGAGCATCGAGGAATTCTGGCGAATTCCACTACACCAGAGATGGACCTTGTGAGACCGACAAGCGATAGCAGCGTTCGTCTCGGTGTCAGCTCGCGTGACTGTCTGCCGTCGAGTGCCAGGATCGGGCACAGCAGCATCAGGTGGTAGAGCCACGGTTGCAGGCGGTGCTGGTTCAACAGAGCGAGGCTCGTTCCGCAGGCGACGATCAGGACGCAGGCCAGGCGGACGATGCGGAGAGAACTCGACTTGCCGCAGGATGTTTGGCGTCTCGCGGGGGCTGCTGTTTCTGAAGAAGTCAGTTCACGCGTTTGCATCGCATTCGTATCGACACACGGTGCGTCATGGTCCCGACACTCCGCATTCCACTCTCCCGCTTGCGGGAGAGTCGCGGTCTCAGCCGCGGAGAGGGTTTGCAGCGGAACACCACGCGTTGTGTGCGAATCATCGTGTGTGGATTGAGGGCGGCCATTCCGGCTTTCTCGACCATGTTGCCAGCAGTCAGACGAGTTGTGCAGGCCCTCCCCGCGGCTGAGACCGCGACCCTCCCGGAGGGCGGGTGAAAGCAGTTGTGTCGAGGCCGATGCGTTCTCGGAGGGTTGCGAAGAACGAGCGGGGGCGGGTTGCTCTGGTTGTGCGTGGTTCTCGTCCGGCGTGGCGTCCTCCCCGGACACTCGTGTGTCGTGTGCGTTCCTGCCTCTGGGAGGGGGCAGAGCGTCGCAACTTGTGCGTTGCCACCCGGTGATGCGTCGAATCCGGACAAAGTCGCAAATCGAAACTCCGGTGAGCAGCAGCAGCGCACTCACAAGCAGCGTCGAGAGTGCGTTGTCGATCCAGAGCGGGACATCGGTCAGGCCACCAACCAGGGGGATCATTGGAAAGCCCGAGTCGCCGAACCACAGGTTGCGGGTTGCAGCGATCAGGCACAGGTTGGCGATTGCCACGATGGCTCGCAGAAGCGGCAGCAACATCAGAACGCATCCCGGAATCGTGACGACTGGCGGACTTCGCGGCTGGCGGCAGCTGATTCGCCGCAGCACTCAGCCTTCGACCTATAGTCGCGGAGCGTTGCAGCAACAAGCTGCGTGCGAGCACGTATCGACTGGGGACTCGCTGCACTCGGCCCCAGCCACCCGGTCTCAACCCCGGCCACTCGAATCCCGAACCCATGCCCGACTCACCTGTCAAAACCGATCTGCCACTACAGGCCAGCCAGCCGGTGCGGGACGTTTCGCCGGAAGCTCGCGGCGCGCTGCCGACCTCGCGCGAACCGATGATCGAAATTGAAAAGCTGGTCGTCCGCTTTGGCCGCTTCACCGCCGTGAATGAACTGAGCCTGTCGGTCGGCAAGGGCGAGCTGTTTGGATTTCTGGGACCGAACGGAGCAGGCAAGACGACAACGATTCGCGTTCTCATCGGTGGACAGCAGCCGGCAGGCGGGCGAGTCACCGTCGCGGGCTATCGAATTCCCGCCGAGTTTGCTCGAGCGAAGAGCTGCTTTGGTTACGTGCCGGACACCGAAAACCACATGGACGAGTTCACGGGGCGCGAGAACCTGGAACTGTTCGCGTCGCTGTATGAAGTTCCGAAGTCGCGTGTCGACGACGCTCTGGCCCGGCTGGAACTCACAGAAGCTGCTGACGTTTCTGTCGGAGCGTACTCGAAGGGAATGCGACGCAAGCTGCTGATCGCTCGCGAAATTCTGCACCGGCCACGCGTGCTGTATCTCGACGAACCGACCGCAAACCTCGATGCCCATTCGACCGAACTCGTCCGCGACCTGCTGCGTGAACTTGCCGCCGATGGCACGACGGTCTTTCTGACGACGCACAACATGGAGGAGGTCGAGCAGGTCTGTGACCGCGTCGCGATCCTCTGTCGCGGAGAGCTGATCGACTCCGACACGCCGACCAACTTTATCACTCGCCACTCACGCCGCTTCGTGCAGACTCAATACGAACGCGACGGCGAGGTCGTCCGTGAACTGCTCGACCTGGACGTTGCAGCCGAACGTGACCGCGTGGCCGAACTGATCCGCACCGAACACTGCGTCCGAGTCCACTCGCAGGAGTTCGATTTTGAGGACGTCTTCCTGAAGCTGACCGGGCAGGCGTTTGGTTAGAGGCGGCAGGCCGTCCTGCCGTTCGCGATCGTTTCGCGTTCCGTATTCATTCCGCATTTCGAACTCCGCATTCCGAATTGTACCCATGCGTTCTTCGATGCTCAGAATTCTGGTCGCGCGCGAGGTGCGGCGGCTGCAGAAGAATCCGACGGCTCTGATGCTGATCGGGTTGCTGGCGGCGGTCGCGCTGTTGATGGCGACCAGCCAGCCGGTGACTCAGCAGAAGGCGGCCGGGCCAGCGCCGCGCTTCTGGCTCGTCTACTTTCATCGGGCTCCGTGGATCGAGCATGTTGTCGAGAATCTGCCCGAGTCGTTCGAGGTCGTCGCGATGGCGAGGGAGGACGTGCCCGGCACGGATCGGCACGGGCTCGACCAGCCGCTCGCCTACCCGCAAGGCGACCACGCGGTCGAAGTGCGGATGGCTCCCGACGAAAATGGCGAGCCGGTCATTCACGTTGTCGGGCGGTTTTCCGGCAGTGATCCCACGGTGCTCGACCCGTTCTGGGCGTGGTTCTGGCCGACGACGACCAGCGCGTTCATTCAGGGCGCGCGGCTCGAACAGCACGTCGTGCCGCGTCGGCAGGCTCCGAAATCCGCCGCGCAGACTCTGCAGGAAGCATCGGTCGCCGACTTCGTCACGCCGGAACTGATTGGGGCCGTGCTGCTGCTGATCGTGCAGTTCTTCGCGTGCTGTCATCTGCTGGTTTCGTTCACGTCGCAGGATCGCGAACGCGGCACGCTGATGGCTCTGACGCTGAGCCCGGCGACATCAAGTGAGATCCTTGCGGCGAAGTTCCTCTTCCATCTTGGTCTGTCACTGGTCGGCTGCGTCGCCATCGTCGCGATTCTGCAGCCGGCGGCACTCCTGCAGCCAACGCTCTGGACCGTGCTGTTGCTGACGAGTTTCGGGCTGATGAGCGTCGGCACGTGCATCTCGACATTCGCCCGGACGCAGGCCGCCGCTGGTTTGCTCGCCCTGTGCTACATGCTGGCGGGAGCGGTGCTGTTTTATTTGTCGACGAAGTTCAGCGCGTTCGGCGTTCTCAAGCAATGCGTGTTTGAGAACTACAGTTTTCCGCTGCTGTATCGGTCGCTGAAAGCTCCACTGCCGCTAACCGCCGCCCTGACACATCTCGCCACGATGGGAGCGCTCGTCGCGGTCTGGTTCACGCTGGCGCGGTCGAGTTTCATCCGCTTCGGCTGGAAGTAAGGAACGCGATCGAAGCAGCCTTTGGGATGACGAAGTGGTCGGACGGTTGTTCGCGCTTGCCGGCTTCTCCTGGGAACGTGTCGGAAACAACTTGCCGATCTGACGGAAGCCGTCTGGTGTCAGCATTGAGTTGGCGAGCCACTCATTCCCCATTCGGAACTGTCCCATTACGGGATTCGACCTTTCGGCGTTTCAAGGCCGAACGGGCCGGCCCGAGTCCGTCCGTACGCGATCATTGGGGCCGCTCCGTTGGAGCTGGAATTTCGAAATCGATTTCGTTTCCCGGGGCTGCGGCCCTGGCTTTCATCGAGACGCCCCTGCGGGCCTGAATCGCCGGACAGCTTGCATTCCGCCGCGACAAAACGAAATCGGGAAGTGATTCTGAATACGTTCCTGAGCCCCGGCGTTTCTGTCGGGGTGCTCGTCTCGTTGGCGAAGCAGTCAACCGAGAGAACATCCCAACCCCTTCGGTCGCGACCGTCGCAGCCATAAGCCGTCCGCAAAGTCAGCGTGACCGGCGTTTTCGATAAAACGCTCAAGATCCGAACTCCGTCAGCCGATGCAGAAGACAGATACCCGTCTTTCGGCGAACGGAGGCCTTATGTCCGGTCCCTCTCAGTCCAATACGTCGCCACTGTCTGGCCTGGTCGAACGTCTGCGCCAGTCTCGCACGCTGGCCTCGCTGGCTCTGTTTGGAGTCGCGATTGTTGTCATTGCCGGCTTCACGCTGCACGGAATGAATGCCGACCACACGGTGGCAGATAAGGACGGTCTCGACGAGGGGCAGTTCGATCAGGCGCTGGTGTCGCTGGGGGCGGTCGGTGTCAGGGAATCGGCCAATCCGGTCGCGACGGACTCGCCAGCCTTCGGAGCACTCGATCTGACCGAGCCCGATGCGGCGGCTGAGACCGAACCCGCTCCGCTGTTTGCTCTCGACGAACCGGCTCCGGCCATCATGTTCGAGCAGGCCAGAGTGACGACCGGGCCACTGTTTGGAACGCCCCGCTCAGTGCCGGCTCAGCCTTCACCAACCGCCGGTCTGCAATCTCCCGGAACGGCGTTTCCGCAACAGGCAACCGGAGTGGTCACCGCGGACGCTCCGGCTTCAGCGAACTTTGCCGGTTCTCAGTTTGGAGCATCGAGCAACGCGGCGGCTGGGCTTCAAGCCGCACCGCCCGCTCAGACCATTCGCCCGGTCAGCGGAGTCCGCTCGGCTGCCTGGCTGACGGGCACGATCGAATAACCACGCCCTGTGACGCTGGTCGTCACCGTTGTCTGCATGGCGAGCCAACCGGCACTTTCATCAATCCACTTCATGGCCGGATTAACTGATGTACTCACAGTACTGGAACCTGCACTGCCAGCCGTTCGAGAATGATGCGGATCCGGCGTTCTTCTTTCGCAGCCGGACGCACCAGGCGGCGCTGCTGAAACTGAAGTATCTGATCGATGCGAACAAGGGCTGCGGACTGCTCGTTGGATCAAGCGGGACGGGCAAGTCGTACGTCACACGTTTATTAATCGAAGAACTCAGCGAGACAGCCGGTCCGACTGTCTTTGTTCGGTATCCTCTGCTGTCTGCCGACGAGCTGGTTGCCTTCGTGGCGGCGGAACTTGGTGCCGACGAAGACGCTCTGCGGCAGCACGGAGACCGATTCGATTTCGTGCTCCGTCGTCTGCAGTCCAGGCTGGCTCACTTTTCCCGGGACGGTCGGCATCCGCTGATCGTGATCGAGGAAGCTCATCTGATTGAGGATCAGAAAGTCTTTCAGGCCATTCAACTGCTGCTCAACTATCGCGACGAGGCTCGTTTTACTGTGTTGCTCTGCGGGCAGCCGTCGCTGCTGAGCCGGATTGAACGGCTCGACGAACTCAACGAACGCATCGGCGTCAAGTCGCTGATTCATCCGCTGTCGCGCGAGGAAACTGCCGAGTACGTCCGGCATCGTTTGTCGATCGCCGGTTTGAACGATCCCGTCTTCGACGAATCGTCGCTCAATGAGATTCACGAACTCTCCGGCGGCATTCCGAGACGCATCAATCGGATCGCCGACCTCAGCCTGCTGGTGGGCTATGCCGACAGCCTGAGCACGATCGGGCCGCGCGACGTCGAATCCGTCGCTGACGAAATCGGCCTGTCAATCGGCGGCTGACCGCTCTTCGTTCGTCGCCTCTGCGGTCGCGCAGAACGCGTTTGGAACAAGTCGCGCAGAAGTATCGGGGGCTCCGTCGCTCAGCTGCCCGGAATGCGGCGATTCGTCGGGCTGCTCATTGACCTTTGCGGCAGCTCTGCCGCTCGCCAACGAGTCAACGAGCGTCGGCCAGCCTGGCCGCTCTGCAGCATCTCAACAATCCGTTTCGAGTTTGTTGCGTCCACGAGAAAGCTGCTTTCTTCGCGAGTGAACCTGCCGCCGAACAGGGCAGCGCCGGGCAGTGCTTCGTTCCGGCTCGGAGTTCGAGCGGCTGTCGGAGCGATGCGCGGGAACCTTGCCGCCACTTGGATTGCGCGGCGCCACGCGGGCATTCACTGGCGTGAGTGCGTAAAGTCTGCGGTCGCTGAATCGACTCGATTCCTTCCTCTGACGAGCCGCTCTGATGTGTAATCGTTCTTCTGCTGGCGTTGTCCTGCTCAGTCTGCTGGCTGTTGAGGTGTGCTGTTCCGCCGTTGCGTCTGCCGAGATCGAGACGGCAATGCCTGCGGGGGTGTCGCGGGGCGCAATCGGTGTGCGGCAGGACGATCGGTCGATCACCGCTCTCGTGACGTCCGGGTTTCTGGACTCCGCGTCGCGGCAGTCTCGCGTGCTGATCGTTGTGGATGAGAACCGGGACGGTGGCGACTTTGCCGGGCAGGTTCAGGCGAGTTGGACACGGCTTGCGGCCGATGTCCGGCAGCACGCCGAAATTGCGTTGGTGCGACTTGAAAAGGGGACAGGCGCAGCATCGTTTCCTCCGACCGGGACGTCTTATCAGGGACCGGATCCGGCGGCTCAGTATCTGTGGCGCTGGATTGGAATGGCGGCTCCGGATCTGGTGATCGAAGTGCGTGCGGGAGAATCGCAAGGCTGGCGTTCGACACGGGAAGTTGCGGACGCAGTTGGCCATCTCGCGAGAAACCTGCGAATCGAAACCGTGCCAGAGAGCGAATTGCCGGGTGGGTCGTTGACGGCAGCACTTGCTCACGGCACTCCGTGCGATGTTGGAACCGTTCCAGGTGTGTTGCTGGAAAGCTCGACTGTCGGCGCGGCGTTGCACCAGTTGGCGAGCTTAGTAGCAAACAAGCGGCTGCCGCAGTCGGCGGCGCGCGTGGAGTTACAAGGCCGCAGTGATCGTTCGCCAGTCGAGGTCGCGACAGAACTCAGCCGCGTTTACGGGCATCAGTTGGGCAGCGTGGCCTACATCCCGTCGCTGGCGCTGATCGGCCGCCTGCGACTCGGCGAGCTGACGCATGACGAGAGCCACCGGCAGGATGTGTTGAAAATCGTCGCACCATACGTCGACGGCAGAAAGTCATCGCTGGGGAACCGACCGTCCGGCAGCACGCTCTCGGGGCATCTGGTGTTCGGCGAACTGGCCGATCGGACGAAGAACTCGCGGTTTGTCGAGCTGGCCTGTGTCGCCGCCAATCTCGGCTTCAACGAAGACGGCAGCCAGAAACCGGCGATGCCGTACCACAGCGAGATGAGCGATGCGGTCTTCATGGGCACGCCGATCCTTGTGCAGAGCGGGCGGTTGACAGGCGAGTCGAAATACTTCGACATGGCCGCGCGACATCTGAGGTTCATGCTGAAGCTCAACCTGCGGGACGATGGCCTGCACCAGCACTCGCCGGTCGATCCCGAACACACTGCCTGGGGACGCGGCAATGGCTTTCCGGGACTGGGGCTCGCATTGTGCCTGAGCGACCTGCCGGACGACAGCCCGCATCGCGACGAGTTCCTCGCGGCTTACCGGGCACACATGGCCGCGATGATTCAGCACCAGGACGACACTGGCATGTGGCATCAGATCGTCGACCACCCGGAGAGCTACCGCGAATTCACGGTCACCTGCATGACGACGTTCGCCATCACGCGCGGCCTGCGTCGCGGCTGGCTCGATCGCGAGACTTACGAACCCGTCGTCCGCCGAGCCTGGGACGCGATCAAACTCCGCGTCGGCCCTGATGGGAAGCTCGTCGACGTCTGCACGGGGACCGGCAAGCAGAAGTCGCGCCGCGAGTATTACCACCGGGCGGCGATCCTCGGCCGCGACGACCGCGGCGGCGCGATGGCGCTGATGGTCTCAACCGAAATCGCGTTCGCTCAGCGAGAAAACGCAGTCGATCTGAAGTAACGAGACTGCCGGAGCGGCGCTGCGCTTGATCCGGCCTACCTGTTCAACCTGAGGATCCCCATGTCCGACCAGCCACTGACTGGAAAACGCATCCTCGTCTTCACGGGCGATATCTACGAAGACCTTGAACTGTGGTACCCGAAGCTGCGGCTGATCGAGGCGGGAGCCGACGTCGTCGTCGCCGGACCGGAAGCCGGTCACACCTACGCTGGCAAGAACGGTTATCCGTGCGTGTCCGACGCCGCGATTGACGAGATGAACTCGGCGGACTTCGATGGCGTGATCTGCCCCGGCGGGTTCATGCCCGACAAGCTGCGGCGTGATCCCAAAGTGCTCGAGCTGATCCGCGAGTTCTCCGAGGCCGGCAAGCTGGTCGCCGCAATCTGCCACGGCGGCTGGATGCCAATCTCGGCGAAGGTCTACCGCGACGTGCGCGTCACCGGCTCGCCGGGCATCAAAGACGACCTGATCAACGCCGGAGCGATCTGGGAAGACGCCCCGGTCGTTGTCGATCGGCACTTCGTCTCAAGCCGCAAACCAGACGACCTGCCGGACTTCTGCCGCGGCATGATCGAGGTGCTAAGTGCACGTCCCACGAATTAAGGATCAAAACTGGGGTGGCCGGGGCTGGACTGAGCTTGCGAAGGAAGCCCCGGGGTTTCGCTCGTGCCTCGCTCCAACCCCGGCCACCCGGAATCCCAACCCTTAATTGGTGGGACGTGTGCTGAGCCAGCATTAGCCAACTGGCGGTGCTGGTGGCGGAGGCGGCGGTGACTGAGCGAAGGCTGCTGCGAGGTGGGGGAGTTCGCCGGCGGGCTTCCAGCCGTCGAGGCCCGGTGTCCAGACGAGTGTTGCCGCGCTGACCTGGCCCGCACTGACGCCCTGTGAGATTTGCTGCAGGTTGAACGGGCCCTGCGACTGGCCGTTGACGGCAATGTGGAAGACCTGCTGCGGTGGCGGAGGAGGAGCTGGCGGGCCGCCGACAGGAGCCCCTCCCGCAGCGGTGCCGGCTGGTGCGGCGCCACCGACGTTCATGAAGCGGTTGGCCATCGCGAAGCCCATGCCCAGGCCCATGCCTTCGGTTGCTCCGCCTCCGGTCGGATTCTCGGCGGCGGCCTGCAGAGCGTTGCCCATCTGGTAAGCCTGGAACTTATTCATGTCGCCGATGACGCCCATGCTCGTTCGCGTGTCGAGTGCCTTCTCGACGGCTTCGGGCAGCGACACGTTGACGATCATCATCTGCGTGACTTCGAGGCCGTACTCGTCATCGATCCGCTCGTTGACGACCGCCTTCAGTCCGTCGCCCATCTCGCGGTAGTGAGCGGCCAGGTCGAGTGCCGCGACCTTCTGCTCGCCCAGCATGTCGGCGAAGGACGAGTTCACAATCGAACGCAGCAGCTCCGTGATTTCCTCGGCGTCGAATTCCTCGTCCGTTCCGACGAGTTCCTTCAGCAGAATCTTCGGGTCGATCGCTTTCAGAGAATACGTACCGAATGCCCGCAGTCGGATCGGGCCGAAGTCGGCATCGCGGAGCATGATCGGGTTGGGCGTACCCCATTTGAGGTCCGTGATCTGCGTTGTCCGGACAAAGTAGACCTCGGCCTTGAACGGGCTGTCGAAACCGTGTGCCCACCCGGACAGCGTGCTGAGGATTGGCAGGTTGTCGGTTCGCAGTTCGTAATGGCCGGGCTCGAAGACGTCGGCCAGCTCGCCGCGATGCACGAACACCGCCATCTGTCCCGGTCGAACGATCAGCTGAGCGCCGTTCTTGATCTGGTTGTGATAGCGAGGGAACCGCCAGACGAGCGTGTGCTGCGAGTCATCGACCCATTCAATAATGTCAACAAGTTCGCCACGCAGCTTATCGAACAAACCCATTTCACGGTGCTCCTGAGGTTGGGGTTGGCAGTCGGGTGCTGACCAGACAGAGGCTAGCACGTCGAGTTCAGACGGGCCAGATTCGCTTTGGTGCCGGAAGTGATGCCCGCCGCCAACGCCGAGTCACGCCAGAGGATCAGTCACGATCCAGCGCCTGAAGTGAGGGGGGCTCTGTGTCGAGACTCGCTCACGTTCCTGAATCGTCGGTTGTGGGATCTCTGCCCAACTCCGCAGAGCCGGGTGGTTCGCGAAAGCCGCTCAGACGTCGTCCTGAGCGTCGTTTGCGTGGCCCGTTCTGTCGCCAAATTCCGAAAAGTCAGCAGGAACAGCTTGACTTGCCGGATCTGCCAGATAGATTGCCGCCCCGTGGGCAACGAGCCCAATTGATCTTTCACAAGCAGGTTGAATGTGGGTTTTGAGCCCAATACGATGGTTCGTCGCTTTGCTGCGTCGAGCCATCACCGGGCGGATTCATGCCAGCTCCCACCACCTTCATCCAGGGCGAACTGAAACGGACGATCGATGATCGTTTCCGTGTTTCGCTTCCGCCCGAGATGGCTCAGGCGGTGACTGATGAGGCCGGCAGCACGATCGTGACGAAGGAACGGTTCGGCTGCCTGAGTCTGTGGAGCGCGGCGGAATGGCAGGCCCGACAGGAACGCGGAGTCGACGTGATCCGCTCGAAGATCGAAGCCGGCGCGATGGATCAGCGCTGGGGCGATGTTCAGAGACTCGGACGGCTGCTCAGTACACGGTCGAGAACGGTTCAACTGGCGAATCGTTCGCGACTGCTGATTCCTGAAGGCTTTCGCGAATTCCTCGGTGTGCCGGCTGGCGGCGAGATCATGCTGATTGGAGCGGTGATCTGTGTCGAACTGTGGAATCCTGCCACCTGGCTCGAAGCCCTCACTCAGGACATGCCGGAATTCGGAAGTCTGTTCAAGGAGCTGGTCGTCTAGGCAAGGAAGCCTGACGTGACGAGTGATCGTCGATGGTCAGCCAGGGGGGAGCCCTGAGCCACGGAAGGCTTTTCTTTTTCCGCTCAGCCGCAATGTGCAGAGCGATCCCGACGCCGACCGTCGCGACTCCGAATTCTCATCGGCCACCTTTGCTGGCCCGTCCTGCCGCTGGTGTCGAGGTCACTCACTCAAGTACCTCAATGCCTCCGTCCTCGCTTCGATCTGGCACCACCATTTGATCGATCAGGGAACGGCACCAGCGGTGGTGACGGGCCGCAATTTTGCGCGGACGGAATTCGCTGGCGAATGCTCGCTGTCGGCTGGCTTCTCGCGGGCACGACGATTCGACAAGCTGCGTTGACGTGCCACGCGGTGCGAACTTCCGTAGCGAAAGTCGCGCAGACTTTCGGCAGCCACTCGACACGTTTGACGCTCAGCCGCAGGTGCCGGTCAACGAACAGCTTTCTCCGTGCTGGTGGCCGGCGCCTGCGGCTGGGCGTTAAACGATTTTCCGATTGCGAGCGTTTCGATGCGATTTCTTCTGAGTGTCAATCGGGTGAGAGTCTGCCTCGTGCTGGTGTTCGTGGCGGTGTCACTGCGAGCTGCGAACGCCGCTGACACTCCGCCGAACATCATGCTGGTCATCGCGGACGATATGACCTGGCGGGACTGTGAGCCGTACGGGAATTCCGAAGTCCGGACGCCGAATCTGTCGCGGCTGGCGTCCGAGGGCATGTGTTTCGACGCGTGCTTTACGTCGACGGCGATGTGTGCTCCGACGCGGGCTCAGCTTTACACCGGGATGTGGCCGGTTCGGAACGGTGCCTACCCGAATCACTCTGCAGTGCGCCCCGGTACGAAATCGATCGCCCACCACCTGCAGAAGCTTGGCTATCGCGTCGGGCTGACCGGCAAAACGCACTTCAAACCGAAGTCGTCGTTCCCGTTTGAACTCTTCGGCGGCAAAGACGGGGCATCCGATGTCGCGGCGATTGCGGAGTTCGTCAATCGTGATCGGAAGCAGCCGTATTGCCTGATCGTGACTTCAAATGAGCCCCACACTCCCTGGAACAAGGGCAACGCGGATCGCTACCCGCCGTCGACGCTGACCCTGCCGCCGTACCTCGCAGACACGCGGGAAACGCGGCAGGCGCTGTCTCAGTATTATGCGGAGATCGAGTTTCTTGATGGCCAGGTCGGCGGGTGCCTGCAGGTTGTCGAGGAATCCGGCCGCAAGGACGACACGATTTTTCTCTTCACCAGCGAACAGGGTTCGGCGCTGCCCTTCGCCAAGTGGACCTGTTACGACCTCGGGCTCAAGACTGGCCTGATCGTTCGCTGGCCGGGGCACGTCGAGTCAGGCAGCCGTACCGACGCGATGGTGCAGTACATTGATGTTCTGCCAACGTTGCTCGAAGCCGCCGGGGCTGATCCGACGAAGGTCGATGCCGGTCGGCCGGGCTCGCCATCAGGCAGCAACGGTTTTGATGGACGCAGCTTTCTCAACGTGCTGCTCGGTAGAACGGCAACTCATCGCGATCTGGTTTTCGGAGCGCACACGACTCGCGGAACGATCAATTCGTCCGAGTCTTACCCGATTCGTTCGGCGAGGAACCGCAGCATCAAGTACATCCGAAACCTGAGCCACGAGATTCCGTTCGACAATGCGAACACGAAGCCCGGTGGCGGAGGCGGCGTCTGGGAGTCGTGGATGGCAGCCAGTGGAGCCACGAAAGCGCGTGGCGAGTTTTATCAGCATCGTCCGGCTGAGGAGCTGTATGACCTGTCGAAGGATCCGTTCGAGCTGCACAACGTCATCGCCGATCCGCAGTACGCTGCCGTGAAACGTGAGTTGTCTTCGGAACTCGATGCCTGGATGCGGCAGCAGGGCGACAAGGGTGTCGCGACAGAAATGCGAGCGACCGACCGCCAGAAAGTGCCCGGCAAACGCAAACGTTGAGGCCAACGGATAACGCGAAGGCCACGAATGAAAGTCAGGCCTGCGTTTTCATCCGTGAGATTCGACTCATTCGTTGGCAATCCGTCTCCTGAGCTGTTTTGAGGATCGTTTTTCGTGATTCCTATTGTTGTTGGTTCGCGGTCGCCGCGGCGGCTTGATCTGCTGAAGGCGGCACTTCCCGATCGAGAATTCGTTGTCTGCCCGCCGCTCACTGCTGACGAGCCGGGCTTTGACGATGTAACAACGGTCGCCGGATTCGAATCGCGGATTACGGAAATCGTTGCTGCGAAACTCGACGACGTCCTGTCGCAGTTGGGAATCGGCGATGGCGCCGTTCCGGGCCAGTTCGACTCGGACGCGTTCGCCGTGATCTGTGCTGACACGACAGTCATCGTGACTGACGACGCTGGTCGACGGTTGTCGCTCGGGCAGCCGCCGGAAGCTGGTGACTGGCGGGCCGTCGTTGCGGGCTGGTTTCGCGACTACCTCGCCGGGCGGACGCATACCGTGATGAGCGGCGTTTCGGTTGTTCGCTGTCGGCGATCGACGGGCGAGACGGTGGTACTCAACCGAGTCTGTTCGACGCAGGTCACCATGCGGAGCGACCTCGATGGTTGGCTCGACTGGTATCTGAAGACCGGCGAGCCGCTCGGCAAAGCAGGCGGCTACGCGATCCAGGGAGCGGGCAGTGTTTTTGTGACGAAACTCGAAGGCAGCTACAGCAACGTTGTCGGCCTGCCTCTTGAAGACACCCTCGCGATGCTGTGCGAGCTGGAGATTCTCTGATGATGGATTCGCGGGAGCTGACCTCAACGAGCAGGTTTCTGAGCCTCGTGCTGCGTCACAAGCCGGAGACCATCGGAGTGACACTGGATGCGTCGGGCTGGGTTTCGGTTGAAGCGCTGCTTCAGGGAATGGCTGCCCGGCGACGCATCCTCACTCGCCAGCAGCTCGAATTTGTTGTGGAGAATAATGACAAGCAGCGGTTCGAGTTCGACGCGGAACGACGAATGATCCGCGCCTCGCAGGGGCATTCGGTCGCAGTGGAGCTTGGCTATCAGCCTGCTGTCCCGCCCGCCATTCTGTATCACGGAACGGTCGAGCGTTTTCTGGACTCGATCAATCGGTCCGGGCTGCTCAAGGGCGAGCGGCATCATGTGCATCTGCACGATGACATTTCTGTCGCGCGGCAGGTCGGCCAGCGAAGAGGTCGTCCTGTCATTCTGCAGGTCGACGCGCGAGCAATGGCGGATTCTGGAATCGAGTTCTTTCAGTCGGCAAACGGAGTCTGGCTCGTCGATGCCGTCCCTCCCGAATTCCTGACGCTTTTTGAGGTTCAACCACAGGAGGCGTCTGAATGAAGGCGCTCGTGACTGGCGGCGGCGGGTTTCTGGGGCAGTACGTTGTCGAACAACTGCTGGCCGACGGCGCGGAGGTTCGTGTGCTGTGCCGGGGCCGGTATGTGGCCCTTGATGAACTGGGAGTCGAGACGACTCAGGGCGACCTGCAGGACGCGGCATTTGTCGTGTCGGCCTGTGATGGCGTCGATGCCGTGTTTCATGTCGCGGCCGTGCCCGGCATCTGGGGTTCGTGGGAGATGTTTCATGGCGTCAATACGGTTGGCACTCAGAACGTGATCGCCGGCTGCCGGAAACACAACGTCCGGAAGCTGGTCTTTACCAGTTCGCCGAGCGTCGTATTTGACGGAGGCGACCATGTCGACGCGGACGAATCGCTGCCGTATCCGACCACCTGGCTCTCACACTATCCGCACACGAAGGCGCTGGCCGAGCAGGCCGTGCTGGCGGCGAATGATGAGCAGCTCGCAACGTGTGCCCTGCGCCCGCATCTGATCTGGGGACCGCGCGACACACAGCTTGTGCCGCGGCTGATTCGGCGGGCGAAGAGCGGGCGTTTGCGGCTGGTTGGCGACGGAACGAATCTGATCTCGATGGCTTATGTCGAGAATGTCGCGGCCGCGCATCTGCAGGTGGCACGAGTTCTTGAACCTGGTTCGCGCGCCGCCGGGCAGGCCTATTTCATCAATGAACCCGAACCTGTGAACTGTGGCGAGTGGATCAACACGCTGCTCGGTCGAGCCGGATTGCCGCCGGTCACAAAGCGGATCTCTGCCCGAGCTGCATACCGGATTGGCTCGGTTTTCGAGGCCGCGTACTCGCTGTTGCGAATCTCCAGCGAGCCGCCGATGACGCGGTTTCTGGCGAGCCAGCTGGCGGCCTCGCACACGTACCGGATCGACAAATCTCGGCGCGATTTCGGGTACGAACCAATCGTCAGCGTGGAAGAGGGACTCGATCGCGTCGAGCCGGAGTTGCGGACGTATGCTCAAGAGCGGCGATGACGTGTGCCACTGGCTTTGCCAGTGCGAGCACAGGCACTGGCAAAGCCAGTGGCATACAGGCGTATAAACAAGGGAAAATGGTACTCAAGTTGAATGAATATTCGTGCGTTTACGGTCGAGTTCCAAGTCCCAGTTGTCGAGGCGTTTTTGTGCAAACGCAGCCACCACTTCGTTCGGCTCGGCACTGATCTGTATCAATCGAGCCTTTGCCTCATCTGTGCCGATATCGGCCAGCGCCCACGTGCATTTTCGTGCAAGACCAAAGTTTTCGTCGAAGGCAAGATAATCGTGGCTCGCATGAGCAGCGTGATAGAGCGGATCAATAGCTCGTGAATCTTTCAAATCCTGAAGTGCCAGTGCGATATCCTCGTGCCGTGTATGACAGGTTGTATCCAGAAGTCTGATCAAAATCGGTACGTATTCGCGGGAAGGTCCATTTTCCCAAAGACGCTCCATAAGTTCGTCGATGGCGTTCGAATCTTCATTCTCGATCGCCGCACCGAATGATTCAATAAGTTCGAATATCGTCGGACCTCCGTCGAAGGAAAAGTACAAACCGGGCATCCAATCGGCACTCACGCGGCGTTGCGGTCGTCTTTGCGGAACGACTCGCGTGACTGAATGATCGACGAAGCGTCGAATCGTTCGCCAAAGTAGCACCGCTGAGCTTCCGGGTTACTGAGCACCGTCTGAGCGTCGCCGCTGACCAGCACCTTGCCCTGAAAGATGACGTAGTTGCGGTCGGTGATCGTCAGGGTTTCGCGTTCGCGGTGGTCGGTCAGCAGAATCGAGATTCCCTGGCTTTTCAGCTCGCCCATGATGTCCTGGATGCTGTGAATCGTGACCGGGTCGATGCCGGTGAACGGTTCGTCGAGCAGGATCAGAACCGGGTCGGTGGCGAGGCAGCGGGCGATTTCGAGCCGCCGTTTCTCGCCGCCGGACATGGAATGTGAGACCTGCTTGCGCTTGTCGCTCAGCCCGAACTGGTCGAGCAGATGGTCGACCTTGTCATTCCGCTCGGCGCGCGACAGCGGCAGGTATTCCAGCACGGCGTGAATGTTCTGTTCGACGGTCAGATTGCGGAAGATGCTGTAGTCCTGCGGCAGATAGCCCATGCCGTTCTGAGCCCGTTTGTACATTGGCCACTGCGTGACTTTGGCGCCGTTCAGAAAGACGTCGCCTTCCGTCGGAGAGATCATGCCGCAGGCCATGCGGAACGTCGTCGTTTTGCCGGCTCCGTTCGGGCCGAGCAGTCCGACAATCTCACCGGGCATGACATGAAAATCGACGCCGTCGACAGCCCGCTTACCGGGGTAGTCCTTGACGAGATCGACGCATTCCAGCAGGCGATATTTCGATCGGCCTGCTGCAGGGCTGGCGTCAGGATTCAGCGAAGGTCTTGTGGGATATTGAGTCGCACCGGCCATAGCGATCGTCCGTGATCAGATTTCCGACTGGCTGACCTGAGATATGAGAGACAGGCCAGCTCACTGTGTGGCGACAGTCTACCGCGAAGCTCGGCAAACGACGAACAGCAATGCCCCGTCACTCCAGCGGCAACTCGTCTTCGCCGTGCGGAAGAGCGGTCTCGTCCGGCCGCACGTTCCACGAGACTCGGACCGCCTTCAGAATGCCCCAGCCGACGAACGCGGGCAGAACGCCGAACACGGGAGGCAGCGCGAAGTGCGCCTTGCATCCGGTGAACAGCCCGACAATCCCCAGCAGCAGGAGCACGGCGCCGAGTACTCCAGCACTTCCTGCACAGATCCGGTCAAACGTCGTCATGTGGCCCTCCTGACGGTTTGCGATTGGAGCGGAGAAGTGCCCGATGATTCGAAGACAGGGCGCTCCGGTCGGATGCCGGCTAACGGATGCGTCGCATGCGACCGAAGTTCGGATAGAACGGGATCCGCATATCCGGGTAATTCGACTTCTGGACGCCGTTGGGGGTTGCCTCGCGATGGTAACCCCACAGCGGGGACGGGTAACCATGGCCGTCGTTGAGGAACGGGATGCCGTGCGGCCAGTAGATGTAGAAGGCCCGACCGACCAGAGCGGACTCAGGAACGGCGTGCCGGTGACTGGCACCGCGCGAGTTCGGCCAGACGCGGCTGTCCTGGCTGCGGGGCGAGTTGTCGCCGAGCATCAGGTATTCCTTGTCACCGAGTTCGAACTGAGCCTCGCGGTCACGGGCGTCGTAGACCTCGTACCATTCCGCAGGATCATGCAGAGCACGACGCAGGTCACTGGGCCAGGGGTGCTCTTCGTCACCATTACCGGCGAAGCGGTCCGCTCGATCGTTGTCGATCTGGCTGGCCCGGTAATAGATGTCGCGTTCGATCAGCAGGTCCGACAAGGTGGCCGAGGCGTTGCTCAACGCGATCCCGACGGGTGTCAGGTCTTCGTTCTGCGGGCTGGGAATCAGGGTGTCGTCGACGGCGTACTCGGCGGCCGTGCCGAAATCGATCAGGCGGTTATCGATCCACAGGCAGAGTCGGTCGTCGACGTTGGCAAAGCGAAATCGAAAAGCGCCGCTGCCCGTCATGCGCGTTTCGGCTTCGGCGAGGGACTGCACCTCTTCGGCTCCGGCAAACCGCAGGACGCTGGCCAGCGTCGCCTTGCCGGAGTTCAGGTCGATTTGAGCGCGGAAGGCGCGGACACCGGCGTTCAGCTCAAGGGTGAGGCTGGCCTGCTCCTTGATGCCGTCCAGCTCGATGGTTCCGGAAACCGTCAGATCGCTGACCCAGTAGCAGTTGCTGTCCAGGCTGCCGTGACCGCCCACGTACGAGTTGTATCCGCAGAAGTCCGTGATGAGTTGCGGTCGCGGCGCAGTCGACTGCGCGTCGGCAAAAAAGGCGGGATCGTTCGGAGCGCTGTCGCCTTCCAGAGCTTCGTACCAGTCTTCCTGTCGAGGCACAAAATGGCGGTATCGCAGCCAGCGCGGAGACGCCGCCTGGTCGGAACTCAATGAAAACGAACGGCTGTCTTCGGACGTCTGCCATCCCGTCGTGGTTTCCGCCCAGCCCGCGACCGGAGCCGTTCCGGAATCGCCAGCCGGTGCCTCGGTCTTCTCGACGGGAGCCCAGCGTTTCGGCCAGCCCTTCGCATGCAGAGCCGCTTCGGGATGGTTGTTGTCATAAACCGGAATCTGCAGCTGCTTCTGCTTCTCGGGCGACTTTCGCAGGATGGTTCGCGAGCGGTCGTCTTCGACTCGGTAAACGTCGCCGCGTTTGATCAGGATGGTCTCGCCCGGCAGTCCAACCAGCCGCTTGATGTAGTTGGTGATCGGCTTCTCCGGATACTTGAAGACCGGCACATCCCAGCGCTCCGGCTTTCCGAACTCGTACGGAAACTTGTTGACCAGAATGCGATCGCCCTTGAAGACGGGCAGGTTGCGGACCGGATTGAGGTACCGGCAGTTGGGACACATCGCCTCGTCGATCCGCATATTCTCCATGTAGAGCCCGGTCGCGTCGTCGATCTCGTCGCTGGCCCCGAGTGCCGACGTGAAGCCGCACTGCTCACACGTCATCTCCTTGTGGCGACCGTACAGAGTCGGCGCCATTGAGCCCGTTGGAATGACGAAGGCCTCGGCCTCAAACGCCCGGAACAGGAACGCGAGAATAAACGCGACGATGATCGACTCGAATGTTTCTCGGGTTCCGTCCTGCTTTGACAGCTTTGCCTTGCCATTCGTTGAGGATGCCGGCGAGCCGGATCTGCTTGCCTCACCGGCGTCGGTGTCTGTCTGTTTCTTTGATTTGGCCATGAGTCGCGGCGCTCGCTGGGGGCGGAGTTCGATGAGAGTTCTGGAGACTTCGACTGGGGGCTCAGGCTGCAGAGGTCAGCACTGCGTTGAACGCCCGGTTGCCGGCGGCACGTTGAACAAGGTGTGAGCGGCAGATTGCGGTGCGGACACGGTTACTGCTTTCGATCCGTCAAAGTTTCGATCCGTCAGTGTTTCAGTGCCGGGTCGGACTACCGGACAAACCGCATCCGCGCGAAGTCCGGAACGCGGATGCTGCGAGCCTGGCCGGCGAAGTGCAACTCGCCCGGTCGAGACGGCAGGTGAACAATCAGGGGACGGCCAACAATCAGGTGGCGGGCGACCGTCGGGCTCTTCCAGCCGCGGCTGTCCAGCGAAACCGGGCTGTTGTCTCCGAGGAAGAAGAATTCGTCATCGGCCAGCTGCACCGGCTCCTTGATGCCGTGCCGGTAATCGTAGGCCGTGTAATGGACGTCGCGGTACAGGCACAGACTGGTGACGTCGACCATGCCGCCGCGGGCTCCGAACTGCACGGTCCGACCGGCGGCGTCTGCGACCTCAGCGGTTGTCCCACTGAGATCGGTCGACTGAGCAGAAGCCAGAACGATTTCCTGGCTGTCCGCTGCGGATTCCGGCGAGTTGTCTTGCGGCGTGGGCGGCGAGAACTCTTCCAGTGGCTGGTCGAGATCGGCGGACAGGACTTCGACGGCGTTCAGGCCGACAATGAGCTGCCGGTCAAATGTCGAAACGTCAACTTCGATCGGTTCCGCGAACGATTCAACCGCGACCGGGGCGGCGACGAGAGGCCGCTTGCCGGTTGCCATCAGCCAGGCAGCGTGCTCGGCACTGTGGCCGCTCATCCAGACGGCGACCTCGCGCGCTTCGCGGTCGAGCCGCACGACGGCAAAGCGATCACGGTTTCGCAGCATCGCCGAAAACTGGCCCCGCGACTCCGGAAACGCCACGCGGCAGCTCAGCATGAGATCGTGCACGATCGTGTCCTCGCGCGACCGCGACGGACTGTTGTAACCATACGTGTCGGTAATCGGTCCGGGCTGCTGCGGTTCGAGGCCGGGTCGTCGGAGACCGTCATCGCCGGGACCTCCCGCAGCGATCGTCGCCGTGGGTGCTGCGTCGAGATTCGGTCGACTGCGGGCCGGATCACGGCGGAGATTGAAATAGTTGACCCAGGCGAAATCCGGGTTGATTCCTGACGCGACCTGCGTCGAATGGTCCGCTGGCGAAAAGCTGAACTGATTGGCGTCGTGTTTCCAGCCGGCTTCTGGCAGCCAGCGCGCGAACGCCCGGTCGAGCTGCGGATAATGGCCATCGTCGAACACGGGGATCCGCATCGATCGCTGCGTCGCGAAGGACTTGCGGGCGCGCTCGTCATTGATAAAGACGTCGCCGTCTCGGATCTGAACTTTCTCGCCGGGCCGACCGATCGTCCGCTTCACATAAGCCTGCGTCGGTTCGTTCGGGTTCAGGAAGACGGCAATCTCCCAGCGGTCCGGGTCGCGGAACGAGAAGGCTTCCTTGAAGACAAGCAGCTGATCGCCACTGTTTTTCGGGACCGAAGAGGCGTCGATCTGTGACTGCTCACAGTTCGGGCAGCTGACTTCGTGAGCCTGGCCCGACGATCCATCATCAAAGGCGACACCGACCGCAAACTGAAAACCGCAGTCCGGACATTTCACTCGCTTGTGATAGCCGAGCAGTGTGGGAGCCATCGACCCCGTCGAAATGATGTAGCCTTCCAGCACGAACGAACGGAAGACGATGACAGCGATTGCCAGGCAGAGGAACGATTCGAGAATGTGTCGCGTCGTCGTTTCGCCAATCGGTTGCGACGGGGCGGTTTTGAGCGGCGACGGCAGAGCGGGTTCAGCAGCCGGCCAGCGGGGCTCGGGTGCGACCGAGTAAAAGTCGCCGGGAGCGACGATCTCGCGACGGGCTGATGTGCCGCCGCTTTTCGCCCGTTCCTGCTCCGGCTGAGTTGAGACGCCCCTCTGAGTCGAGACGCCGCCGCGGCGCAGCTCGTTCACACTGGGAGGCGGTGTCGCAGGCATTGACAGCTCGAATCCAGACGGTGGACGAATCAGGAAAAGGCGGGACGTTTGAACCGCAGGCTGTTGCCCGCAGGCAGCAGGCGGAGTCCCGAATCGTAACCGGAACTGCCCGCCCGTGTCTTCGCCGATGCGGACGTTTCGCTCGGTCAACCGACCCGTCCAGACAGTACGACGGGGAAAATCGTAGCAGATAATCTCACCTTGACCGTTCTGGCAGAATGCGAAGAATCCGCGACCTGCTCAGCAAGGCAAAGGATTGCCGGATTGAGCGTTTCGTTTACCGGTCCCAGCGCTCGGCGAATCGGCTCGCCCTCGATCCCGCTGGCCGGACAGGGAGGTCCGAGTTCATGCCGCTGTCGCTTCCCGCGGTGCCCGTGCCGGTCAGTCTGCGTCGCCTGCTGCCTCAAGCCAGTTTTGTCGGCTGCGGCGAGATCATTGCCGTCGACGTGACCGACGACAGTCGCCAGGCCGGTCCGAATTCCGTCTTCGCCGCGATTCCCGGCACGAAGTCTGACGGCACTGTATTCGTCCCCGAAGCGGTCGCTCGCGGATGCACCGCGGTTCTGGCCTCGCAGCCGCTGGCAAACACATCCGTGCGGCAGTGCATCGTGCCCGATGTCCGGACAGCTTACGCGAGACTCTGCCAGGCTCTGTATGGCCACCCGGCCTCGCGTTTGCAGATCGCTGGCGTCACCGGCACGAACGGCAAAACAACGACCGCCTGGATGCTCCGCTCACTGCTGTCAGCCGCCGGTCGGCGCTGCGGTCTGCTCGGCACGGTCGAGTACTCAGATTCTGCCATCAACGAGCCGGCATCGCTGACGACTCCCGATTCGAAGACTGCTGCCATCTGGTTTCGCCGCATGCTCGAAGCCGGCTGCTCGCACGCGGCGGTTGAGCTGTCGAGTCACGCGCTGCATCAGAGCCGCCTGGCCGGCGTGCCGCTCAACGCAGCCGTGATCACAAACATCACCCAGGATCATTTCGACTATCACGCTGACATTGACGAGTACACCGCGGCCAAAGCTCGCATCATTGAGCAGGTGACGGCGGGAGGCGTGATTGTCATCAACGTCGACGATCCTGGCGCCCGGCGACTGCTGCGAACCGCCGAACGCTCCGCCCGCCGCATCGTCACAACGTCGATTGTCGAATCTCGCGTCGAGGCCGAGGCGTCGGACGCAACGCTTCGAGCGATCATCAACAGCGAGTCACTGACCGGAACCGACTTCGTCGTTCTGTCCGGCGATGGCGAGTTCAATGTGAGTCTGCCGCTGCCCGCCCGCCACAACGTCTCGAACGCGCTGGCCGCAATCGCTGTCGCCCGGCACTTCGGTGTCAAACCGTCGGCCATTGTTGAATCGCTTGCCGTTCTGTCGAGTGTGCCGGGTCGGCTGGAACCGATCGAATCAGCTCGCGGCGTTCGCGTCTTCGTCGACTATGCCCACACGGACGACGCGCTCCGGCGGGTCGTCGACGGGCTCAAGTCGCTGACTGACCACCGAGTGATCTGCGTGTTCGGAGCGGGAGGCGATCGCGACCGTAAGAAACGTCCGTTGCTCGGCGAAGCGGCAGCGCACGCGGACTTCGCCATCGTCACGAGCGACAACCCGCGGACCGAGCCCCCGCAGTCCATCATCGAAGACATCGTCGCCGGCTTTCCCATCGGCTTCTCGCAGTTTCACATCGAACCGGACCGCCGCCGCGCGATCGAGTTCGCTCTGAGCGAAGCCCGCGAAGGCGACTGCGTTCTGATCGCCGGCAAAGGCCACGAACGCGAACAGATCGTTGGCACCGAGCGATTGCCGTTCGACGACCGAGCCGTCGTGCAGGACCTGCTGTCTCGAACGGTGCCGGCTCCGAAGATTCTGCAGTCGGATGCCCACAGGTCGGCGAGTGCTCCAATGAACGTGAAATGCGGTGTAGTGGACGAGGTTACGAGTCCCCAACAGACCGTCCGACACAGGGACTCGTAACCTCGCCCATTACGGCAACCACTGCAACTTTTTGCCACCGCCCGGTCTCACGCTGTCCAGCAACAGGTGACGCGCTCATGGAATTCACTCTGAACGAAATCGTGGCAGCAACCGGCGGCGTCTTGCGGAACACGGACGGGTTGAGCATCTCGCTCGACCAGCCGCTGCGAATCCGCACGGACTCGCGCGAGGTTGTCGCCGATTCGATCTTCTGGGCACTCCGCGGCGACACTCACAACGGCCACGACTTCGTTCCGTCGGTCGCCGATGTCGCGACCTGCTGCGTCGTCGAGCGTCGCTGGCTGCGAAAACTCCGCGAGCCGATCGCGACTCCGATCATCGCCGTCGACGATTCGCTGGCCGCACTCGGGCAACTGGCCGCCTGGAACCGGCAGCGAGGCCCTCTGCAGGTCGTCGGTATCACGGGGAGCTTCGGCAAGACGACGACGCGAGAAATGATCCACACCGTGCTGAGCAGCCGTTTCAGCTCGCACCGCAGCCCGCGTAACTTCAACAACCATTACGGCGTCCCGCTGACGCTGCTCGGCATCAACTCGCAGACGGAAGTTGCCGTCGTCGAACTCGGCGCGTCGGCTCGCGGTGAGATTACTCGACTGTGTGAAATCGCGACGCCGGACATCGGAGTCATCACCGGCATCGGCCACGCACACGCTGCCGACTTTGGCGGCCCGGAACACGTTGTCACTGCCAAGGGAGAACTCGCCGCCGCCCTGCCCGGTCGAGGCGTCCTGTTTCTGTGGGGCGACGATCCCAAGGCAAACGAACTCGCGGCCCGAGCATCCTGCCGCGTCATCCGCGTCGGCCTCGGCCCGCACAACGACCTGCGAGCAGACTCAGTCGTCCAGAACGCCGAGACGCTCGAAGTAACCGTCGAACATGTAACGCTCCGCGTCCCGCTCGTCGGTCGACACTTCGCGCGGTCTGTTCTGCTGGCCGTCGCGGTCGGTCGCGAGTTCGGCATTCCGCTCAACGAAATCACTGACGCCCTCGTCAGCTTTCAACCAGTAAAAGGCCGCGGCACCGTCGAGCGGATTGGCGACTGGACTGTCATCGACGACAGCTACAACGCGAGTCCCGAGGCCATGCAGGCGGCGATCGCTCTGCTGGGCAGCTTCGAAACCGATGGCCAGCGAATCCTGATCACCGGCGACATGCTCACACTCGGCAACCTGTCCGCAGTCAGCCACGAGGAAGCCGGTATCAGTGCCGCCGCAGCCGATATCGATCACGTTCTCTCAGTCGGCGAGTTCGCCCCCGAACTCATCCGCGGCGCCCGAGACACCGGCCTCGACATCCTGCGCGCCCGGACCTTCGACACCCACGCTGCCCTGACAGCTCACCTCACAAGAATCCTCAGCCCCAACGACGTTCTTCTGGTCAAAGGCTCGCGAGCCACCCAGATGGAGAAGGTCATCACCTGGCTGAAGCAACACGCCGCTTCCGACATTTCCGGGCAAACTGAAAACCAAAGAGATCCAAAGTGTGAGACAACAAGTCCCCTCTCCCCCGCTGTTAGCGACGGAATGCAGACAAAACTCCAATGCGGGGGAGAGGGCTAGGGAGAGGGGGCACCTCTCTCGCCCTCTCCCCCGAAGCAATCCCGCTCCTGAACTCGTACCCACAACTCGGGAGAGAGGGAGCTTCTTCCCCGTCTCCTCTGCTCCCCATCTCGCCCTCCCAAAATGCTCCTCTG